>Ga0209367_1003817_pt1 | contig 20623 bp, 10 predicted proteins | sample WorMetLIZISLAND2_FD_187412 | JGI IMG/M metagenome (GOLD analysis project Ga0209367, IMG submission 187412) | Marine gutless worms symbiont microbial communities from Max Planck institute for Marine Microbiology, Germany - Olavius geniculatus... ...
TTCTTTAGCGCGTGTAAAAATTTGGGGGCGCAGCACCCCCTAGGGGCCGAAATATGGTCTTCCGAAAAATGCGACTTAGGGTAGGTCAACATTAACGCTTGGTTCGTAGTGGACGGAATTTCACAAAAAATTTTTTGTTCAACGCGAAATTAACCGTATTTGATAACGCCGTTTAGGTTGTGTCGATATCTCGATCCAGTTTAGAGATATTCGCGGTCAAACTCGAAAGTTGTCATAAAACGTACTAAATTTTGCACGTTTTATGCCCTCCCAAATTTTAAGGGAGGCGGTGCCCCCAAATTTCGTATTTGCGTTAACACCCCAACCTAGAGCCGCGTCAAGTGCCAAAGTTTCGTCGGGCTACGCCCCTTAACTCCGAAGTTATAGGCGGTCATTTATTGCATTTTAAACCAATTTTTGACCCCCCTTTGAAAAAAGTTGTAAGGGGGGCCCCCGTCTCCGGTGGGGGGGTGCGCTAGTAAGACTTGGTGATTCTCTAGCGCGTGTAAAAATTTGGGGGCGCAGCACTTCCTAGGGGCCGAAATATGGTCTTCCGAAATGTGCACTTTCGGTGGGTACGATTCCACACTTAGATCTCCAAGGTTACTGGACCAAACTTCACCGGACTTGTTTCTAACGTGGGAGGAATCGATGTCGAACGAGTAACTCACCGATTTTGAATATCTTTATCCGTTTCGGAGATATTCGCCGCCGAACTTTGAAGTCGTCCGAAATCGGGCCAAATTTTGCATGTTTTTCGCTCCTGAAATTTTTTTGGGGTGTGTCCCTTAAAATTTTGGACCGGCATTATAAAATAGGGCCTAGTACTGACTATCGTGCAAAATTTCACGTTGGTCGGCCCACGCATCTCGGAGATCTCGCGTTGCAAAAAAAATAAAAAAACATCTGAGCTAAAACATAAGTCCGCTCCGCAAACTATCGCTTACGGGCGGACTAAAAAGTCGCAGAGTTAGGAGACTTCAAATAAAAGAAAAGAAATAGCTGAACTTGGAATTTGGTTGATAACGGACTTGGAAGCTCCTGGCTTTAAGCGCCTATATCTCTTCAGTGAAGATGGAGTCGTAACTTAAAACAGGTGTTTCTATCACGTAACATGCTGCGATAGACGTTCCACTGTGCAACAACTCTTTGACTGAAGACATTTTTCCTAATAGAAGTCTGAAGTCTGAATCTTGACTGAAATGGCTTTACGTTGTCCTCAAGTAGGTTGACTGCGGGTGAGACCTAAAAGAATCCCGACGAATGAATAGGCCCTACGTTTTTTACCTGATTTGTTCGCTTCGATGAGGTCACCTCGTAATCGTTTTTTTCTTGGGAGTACTGCCTAAGTCGTATACGCTAAAAAGAGCAAGATTTGCACAGATGCATGTTGTGATCGAAACATTTTTATTTTGCACGTAAACGCAGTCTAGCTGTAGTCTGTTTTACGAATGTATATTCAGGCCAAAGACCATGGTGTGAAGTAGGCCTAGCCCATTTCGCCCAAACGCGTTTTGCCTAATCTTCAACTCTAACCATAAAACAAGAACGCTAACTCCAACCCTGACCATAACCTTAAAACCTAGCCCTTAACAATATCCTTAACTTTAACTTTCACCGTAAGCGAGGGGGGGAAGAGAGGTCAAGCAAAATGGTGAGATAGGCCTACCTACCCATTGTGTAGGCCTATACGCAGCTTCTGCTGCTGATTCGCTACGCGTCGTCATGGCGACGGCGTCTGTGTGACGTCATCCGGTGGGTGCAATCGTGATAAAAGGCGGCCGCTCAGAAGCGCGCTGCGCGTCGTAACATCAGCGTCAACATCTGAAGCAACATCGTCGGCGTCAAGCGCAGGCACGATGCCGACAATACCACCAACCAACGCCTCGGCCAACACCAGCGAGGGACAGCAGGTAGGCTGGTCTATTATAATAGCAATGGTATGGTATCGTATGTCGTGCGTTAAATCGGTAGAGCCCCAAGTATAGGGACCTATGCATTTTAATGTCCGATCTGTCGTCTGCTATATCTTATGTATGCAATGTAGCGAATAGGCCTGTGTTTAGCTGTGCTTAGTCGTAGCAGAACTTTCTCTATGTAGCCCAGGTGCGGCACAGATTAAATTGTACGCTGATTTGGACTGAATGGCTTAGAAGTCTTTCTTTTGCTGGTTCGTATCTCGAGCAAATCAACGAAACGCGCAAACTGCAGGGACGGCGAAGAAGAAGGAAGAACTAGTTTTCCTATATTAGTCAGTTAATCATAATTGCTTTTGCTGCCGAGCTATATGAACCTACTTTGATGATATTTTCTAAAGAAGGATGACCCTTAAAAGGCTAATTAGATTTATGTAACAACTGAGACGGCATTCTGTGTTATGCCTGTTTGCATGCTAGTTAGTCGTGTTTGTCGCCGACCATCTGAGCTTATGTTCAGGCGGGTACAGAGCGAATGAAATAAAGTAAAGTAAACAGAGCTGTGTCATTTTATTTTAATTCACTTTAGTCAATTAATTCAGTTCTGTTCGTTCGCCCTATACGCGCCTTTAAGCGACGTTAACGCCGTAAAACTACAGCGCCGGCAGATCTACAGCACCACTCGACTGCCGTGTGGGTGGTCTGGTGGTGCAGAGGGGAGGTCGCGTGGTTGTGTTCGTGTGTGCAGGAAGAACCGGATGCGGGAGAGAAGACGCGGCGTCGCTCACGGCGCAGGGCGTCAGTGAGTCGCGGAAGGAGGGCCGGTGGCAGCCGTAGCCGTTCCCGCCGCCCGCTGTTGGAATCAGCCAGCGGATGCTGCGACGAGGAGGAGAGCACTGGGGCACGAAACCGCAGCCGGAGTCGGCGCCGTGGAAGCAGCGGTCGTCGTCGTCGTCGTAGTTGCCGCTGCCGCAGTCCCCGCTCCAGTCGCCGGCGTCGCCGACGTTCCCGCCGCTCCCGTCGCCGTCGCAGCCGTCGCCGCCCCCGTCGCAGGCGCTACTAGAGTCCCGCCCGGCGCCGCGCGGTGACGTCTCGATCCGTAACATCGACGATCCGCCGGCGAGCTGCAGTTCCACCCACCCACAGTCCACAACAACATCGTGTACTGTACTTACATGCATCCGACCGACCCGCTGCGACGTTATTATCATGTTATCGTGATACGATTGTCCTGCAATAAAACGATCAAGTTTACTTGCTTGTTGTCGTGAAATGATTTCTTTGCTTGCACACTAAATACGAGACTGTACTAGCATGGCAGATCACAATTAACTACCTCCTAGCTGTACAGGCTACTGCTTAAATTTGCCTTCTTCTTCCAAGAAACTCAAATAAAATGAAAATCGATGAGAGTGACTGACAAAAAGTGCAAAAGTTCATAAAACTGTAAGACATTGCTGATATTAACAAGAACAAGAATCAAATTCCAGAGCCTCATCGTCTTTTGCCTAAAAATACGGCTAGTTACAGAATTGGATAGACCGGCAATAAACTAAAACGTAACAATCAATATAGGTTTTGCACTAACTGATATCTCATAAATTGAAACAGTTGCTAATATTTAGTATATTTACTGCAACCTTAGCCGACAAGACCAAAAGCTAGCAACACCGTTATCGTAACCAAAAATTTTGCAAAACCATAATTATAAATCAACTCGTGGACTATACGGCAATCTACATTCTACAAAGTTATAAATTAAGCGACGTATCTAGGAAAAAATTTCCGCGACTATACGGTGTGTAGTGGCTATAAAAAACGATGCCGTTGTGGACTATCGTTGACTCGTCAAACAAGCTAATTTTACACTTAAACTCTTAGAATCAAAAGTTTCAAAATGTCAATTTCTGTCAATATTGTACAAGTTTAATTTTGGTAAAACGAGTTGCCAACGACACGGGCTTTTGCGTTGCAGTTGCCATTTTTAGACGATTGGCTAATGAAATATCAATGCATGCTGAATGCAAAATGAATAGCAACCACGTAGTGACGTAATCGCCTCTGCAGCAGCTAAACTTTGCCATCATCACGCTATTCACGTTTGAACTAAGATTTTTTTGTGTGGTATTTTGCTTCTCTTTAATTTGTCCTTTTTCTGTTACGCATTTCGCGCAAACAAAAACGCTGTAATTATTAGTGCTACATACGGACAAGAGCTGTACGTTTGTTGCAACCAAAAAGTGAATAAATTGGCTGCTGTTTTGGATGTGTGACTTGGTCGTTCTTACAGTATGTAATGTTTTCATCTTGACATGGTGGTGGGGCTTTGCTCCGATGACCCGAAAGATTTCTACAATCTGGAGGATAGGAGCGTACTAAGAGTTGACCAAATACGTGAGAACATTTACTACACGTTACCAGTGCTTTTGTGCTGGTTTTGGCTTTACGGCCGACTACGGCTTTATAGCCGTCTACTTACGGCCTCACAGCCGTTATTTACGGCTTCACAGCCGTCTACGGCTTTATAGCCGTTACTTGTAACCTGTGGTTACTTTTGGGGACGCGCATTGGGCCGAACTGATACGGCCTCAGCGCTGGGCAGGTGTAAGAGCCTGCCCACCCCGAAGGCAAGGCAAAGCAAGGCTAGACTATAAAATGGTAAGAAAAATAAAAAATACTGACAATTGTATCAACTTGACTAAATCTGTTTTCTATCCATTGCACACTACACCTAAGTTGCATACTATTACGACGCAAGAAAAGTATGCAAGCAAGTATGCTACAAATGCAATGGACTCAGCCGAGGCAAAGGTGAAAATGCAAGCACACAAGTGCTGTCTATCGCTGCAGTATATCAGTTATGTTTGTTGTATCTATTGCCCTGGATAGAAACCAGGCTTTAACTGTTCATAACAACAGACTTGCCTTCGGAGGCGAGCACTGGACGACAAGATCGATCTCAGGAATGTCAAGTCCACGAGCAGCAACATCAGTCGCTATAAGCACCTGATAACGACCTTCACGGAAACCCTGCCATAGCAAGCACGTTGTCTTTATTTGACAAAGTATTACATATAAGTAGATCAGTGATACAAAGAAATAAACAAACAATACAAAATTCTATCACTCCAAAGACCAACACATCATTTGTAGTAGATGCCATCACAGGCTGAACGGGTAGTTCAAGCCATGTGTTAACGACAACTTCTCTTTCCTATGCAAAATCCAAAAATTTGACCCCCACAGAATCAAAACACCTGACCTGATTGAGATAAAATTTGGCATGGTTGATTACGTCAGCTAGATGACCCCTCATGCAAAATTTTACTTAAATCTGACAAATGGGGCTTCTCGGCAAAGAGGTGAAATATACACAAAAATTTTTCTAGTTGTACATATACCTTTTTCAGAAACTCATCTACAATTCAAACCCTTCAGCGAATTTTTGCGTGCGATGGCTCAAACGACGCAGTCTCGTGCAAGGATGTGCCTTTTGGGGGTTAAAAAGGTCAAAATTAATATTTAACGTACTTATTCAAAAAAATTACAATGGTGCCTATGGGGAAAATTAAACAATTCTTTAAACAGACATAAATTTGGCTGTGCATAAGATAAGAGTTGTAATTTTTGGTTCTATGGTATGGTTTTCGAGGATGGCCAATCTAAGTGTCATTAAAATTTACCCCCAAACTCTCCCTGGTTACCACGGCAATAAAATTTGGGACCAAATTGGCTATAATTCGGCATCTGCTAAAGATATCTGCGAGATCTTTGCATCTATGGGGGGATTTGGGGACGGGCTATTGAATGAGGCCAATCTAATTCCACCACCCTTGTTGCCATTTGAATGTCACATGACCCCAAACAGTCAAGATCGTGATCGTGAAATATCTATGGCCAGATATCTCCGTAATTGATCGAGTGTAGGAAAACATTATTTTACTAATAAAACAGTAAATATAAATGTACAAAACATAAGTTTATACACTTGTTAACGACAACATTTAAGGACTTTTGCATCAAAAACAGCAAAAATTACAACGGATGTATCAATGTGCTCCCGACATTATTCAGCAGCACACTGACACACCTTTTGTAATTTTTGCTGTTTTCAATGTGCAAGTCCTTAAATGTTGCCGTTAACAAGTGTATAAACTTATGTTTTGTACATTTACATATAAAAAACAACCAGACTGCTTCTTATCGATTCACCATTTTTGTGTGTATGTCACATTTTCTGACAAAATAGTCTGGTTCCGGAAAAAATTTAGCAGTGAAAATGATCCTCACATTAATCCTAAAACCAATCTACAAGATTATACAAGATGCATCAAAATTGGACTGTTTGATCATTGATGACTTAGCAACAGCCAGTCGTAGAAAGGCGTATGATATGTCAGAAGCTACAGTGTTTTTTTCTACATACAAATCTCTGAATATCATATTGATGATATTCATATGGATGCTACATGGCTACGCCATTTGGGTAATAAATACCAGGTAGTAAACGTCGCTGAAAATTTTAAGGAAAGTTACCCACCACTCCAATAGGAACCATGCTGTGGTCTCAGTGCTGGAAATTGCCTGCAGCCGCCTGCCCCTGACCTACATACTGGACGCAGGGCTTGCAAGCCAGTGTTGAGTGTTTGTTTTATTGGCCGACATGTTGTGTAAATACGTGGACGACTACTTGCACTGAAATTCTCCCCTTGCCTTTCTTCATTTTTTGGCTTACTCCCTCTCTGTTTCCTTATCTTGGTGCAGACATGCTTTACGGATGACATTATGGTTAAATGGTAAAATGCTATAGCTCTTCATAAGAAACCCATCTCAGAGCTACAGAGCATCACCTGCCATATGGGATCACACAATGTTACCTGCCACCCGACACAGGTATGCACAGTGCACACCCCGCCTTAACCCAGGCATGGTTCCCACTACTCTGCAGAATTCATTTTCCCTGACTTTCCAGGACAAAATGAATCATTTTCCGTGACTAATTTGGGCACGCAGAATAATAATGTCGGTTTTCAATCGCTTTCAATCACACTCCAAATGAGAGTGGTGCAAAAAGTTAAACAGTGCAGGTACAAATAATCTGCAAGCGAAGCAAGCAGAAAAATTTTCAATTGTTGTACGCAGTCTGTGTACAACAGTTCAAATTTTTTCTGCATCTTTGTTAATTTTTGCACACTGGTACTTCTACATTCCCTGACTTTCCCTGACCATAAGAACCATGCCAAGCCAAAGAGGCCGGTATTTGATTTACCTACCCCAGTGGGATGGAAGGCTGACTTGACCTAGGAGACTGGTTACATACCGAGATGGTTTACCTGCCCGAAGGCAGTCACCAATCCAAGTACCAACTCGGCCCAGCATAGAGCAACTTCATTGATCAGACACAACACGTTACCACTATGTCACAACACCAACCCCTGACAGTAAAGGTAAGAAACTCCCCATACAAACCTTCAGGACCATTTCTCGTTTGTCCTGTGGAATGTCTCCATGCAGAACGTGTGCGTCGGCAGTCATGGCATTTGACGTGGCAAGGAGGTCAGCCTCACGCTTTGTCTCACAGAAGACAATTGCTCGGCCATGTGCGCCACTGTATACCTGCAGCGTGTTGACGATCACCGACGTACGTGAACGCAGTGGACAACTCACTGCCAGGTGCTGCAAATATCCAAGACCTTATCATCATCAAAACAATAATATATGACGAGACACTTACAAGAAGGACAGCTCACAGTGCTGCGTTACAATGTTACAAATAAACTCCATGTGGTGGTAGCAGTATTAGCACTAGTAGGCTTAGTAGGTAGCAGTTATAGCGCCCTCTCTACTGGAGCCCAGCCAAAAGTGCATCACAAATGAATTCACAACTCAGAATCATCAAAACTTATGGAAAACAGTGAGTTTTGCGACCGACCATTAAGCCCTATAGCATGGCCTTTCTGTCTGTCATCTGTTGTCAAACTGGCCTGTGGAATGTGCCAAAATTTTCCACAGAAAAATATGGACCCTACACATATGGACAACAGTTCACGGCCACATTTTTCTGACTCAAGAGTGTATGTATAGGTAAAAGATGGCGGACACTACACCTGAACACTGGTTGCCGTGCGCACTGTTCCTTTGCCAACCAGGTCCAGCTTAACAATATCACTGCGCAGGTACTTGCGAGCGGTCCGCTGGACCCAGCGTGGAACCGTGGCGGAGAACAGCAGAGTCTGAGGCTTGCTGTCTGGATCACCTGCCAAAACAGTGACTGAGTGAAAATATGCTAACGGCACATCAGCACACAAGAAAAAGAAGGGGAAGGAAAAAATCTGTACATACAGCTGGGTCCATTGTGCGGCAGCTCATTCCTGTTTTCGGCACTTTAAGGGTCAAGCCCTAGCACAAAGCCCAAGTCAGCCAAGATTAAAAGTTAAGAAATTTCCAACAGAATTTTCGGGTGAAATAGGAGTAAATTTCGAGACAAATTCTGTCAGAATCGCTCCCAATTAAAATGCCCAGAATATTAAAACTGTCCAGAACATCACAAACTAAAAAATGTTTAAGAAACTATTCGAATATTCATGTTGCAAGTTGGCTGAATCACACAGCACTATCCATGAACAGGGACGAATCAGATTCAGTAGCATACATTTTGCATAATTGCAAGTTGTATCAAAACACAGAGAATCCCTCCTAATACAATATAGTCAAAAAACATTACTTATTAACACAGAAATATGACATCAAAATGAAGTCAACAGTAGCAATAAACATTTAACTTTAACATGATGAAATACTTTCATTCCTAAAGATATCATAAAAATTTTGTACAAATCTAAACATTTTCTACAGAGACACAAAAGAAAACACGAGTGGGTGTTTTTTTTCTGAACACTGTGTGTTAGTTCATGACCATAGTATTTCCGAAAATTCCAAAAAAACTTCCAAAACGTTATTTTTTTCTGGAAAAGTTAGAACCATACATTGTTAACGACATACGCGCTGCAATATGTTGATATCTGTGCTGTTAATCTCATCGAGAGTCAGCTAAGCCTATTTCAAGCATATTTTCCACCAATCCATGCTATCTATTCTCTTATTTGTTGCTACTAAATCATTGCAATAAACGACTATGAAGTGATGAGGATAGATAAAGGTAGCATTAGATTGACAATGAATGCTGCTACATACTACGTCGATATCTGTATTGAAGAATCTCATCGACAGAGTCAGCAAAGCCCATGTCCAGCATCCGATCAACCTCATCCAGAATGACGTGCTTCAGCTGACTCAAGTCCAGAGTCTGACGCTCCAGAAAGTCCGTTATACGACCCGGTGTGCCGACGACCACATCGACGCCCGACCTCACCTTCGCTTCTGTGTCCAGATTCACAGCACAACATGGACCCATGCCAAACTTGCAAAACCAACCAACATATGAGCACTTTTTAGACTTTCAAGCAGCTTCTATTCCTGCAGTATTTTACCACACCATGTTACACAGTTCTGGCATCATAAAAATCAATTTCCACATCACAGTCATGCTGATTTTTAAAAAAATAAAATTCAAGACCCTCTGACATCAAATTCCTAAAATTCTAAGACATTACATGGTTTTTGCGAATGTTCCGGGTCCCAGAAAAATGAAAAAAAGAAATTTTCCAAGAACTTTCAAAGACCTATGGCAGGCAACCCTACAGGTTTGCAAAAACAATCGACACAAGCAAAATGGCTTTACTCAAGACTAAGTAGAAGTCTGCATGCTGCTTGCTTTTGCAACATTTCATGAATCTGCTTGACATCTATCCAGTCCAGGGGATTTCCTGGTTACTACTTCTACTAGGATGGGTGACTGTCTGGGGACAGCTAAACCATCTCAGTACATAACCAACCACATAACCAACCAGCAAGGTCAACTCAAGTCTTCCATCCCTACAGGATAGCTAAAGCAAGCACTGACCTGTCTGGCAGGGGTAAAGGCGGGGTGTGTTCACCTACAGTGTCAGGTGGCACGTTACACTGCGTTATGGCAGGTCATCACCTATATGCCATTTAAATTATCAAGCTTGCCCAGTGAGTTAGTTTGATACAAAGGAAATGGTTAAGAAGGGAGAGAGATCTACTAGCCTTGCTTAGATGGACTCTCAGACTTGTAATAGGTATTTTGTCAGGTCATGCGGAGCTTAGCCGACACTTAAGTATAATGGGGCTGTCTAAGAGACCCATTCTGTGAATGTTGCAGTGAGGCAATCGAAAGTGCTTCACACTTCCTTTGCTACTGTAATAAGTTTTTCTCTATAAGGAATTTGATATGGGGTAAACCATGTTTACACTCTGAAGATATCGATAATGCGACAGTTGGGGATATAGTGAGATTTACCAGAAAGTCTCACAGATTCCCAGAAGTACTTAATTGTAACTAGTGTCTTGATGGGGATGGCTGATGAGCCCATATGGTGGCTTAAGCCTACGGGGCAGTATTGCTGCCCTGCCCCGCATTGGAAATTGGAAAATTGGAAATTGGAGTTAGTTTGATCATGCAAATAGTACGCCAAGCTGACTTGACTAGCTAAACCAGTGCAATCTGTATATTTAAACAGACTCATCAAGCCAGTGTGTCAAGCCAGCTTGACAAGCGCTCGATGAGCAAGCTGGACAAGCTGGCTTGTTAAGCCAGCTTCATCGTGTAAAGTCCCAAAGGGCAGTTAGTGACAAAAACATCATGTAAAGCACAACTGTGTTGTCCAAAAAAGGTATATCAAATGGTGGGAGTGGCTACTGCAAAGCTATGAGAACCGAAACATAGGCATTATGCTTCACAGCTCTGAGATTAGTTACCATTAAGAGCTAAATAACACAAAACTTCTTTTAGTGCCTGCCAAGACAAATAGACTGCTTATTGCTAATTCAGTGAATAGAATTTCTGCTTTTACCATTCAGTGTGTGCTTTCTGCTGTGTTCTTTATGTGTATTGTACAAATGTATAAAATGTGGTATAGAGTCAACAGTAACCGTCTTTAAAGTTGGCTAAGTTATAACGTACCCTGTGGGCCAATGGGAGCACCGCCATAGACAGCGACTGTCGACAAACTGTCAGTGAGAGATGCAAAGACTTCGGCAACTTGGCGAGCCAGCTCACGTGTCGGCGTTAGCACCAACAGCTAGTCAACAAACACTTCACATCAATAGTAACTGGAGATATATTACCATCAATCACTCAATCAAGCTCATTTTAAAGTTACAATTACCTATTTATACTACAGCTGAACCAGTGACTATGGACGGTTGGTAGCATAACAGTTAGGGTCTTAGATGTACGATCAAGAGATCATGAGTTTACTGATAGCTGGGTCTGCTGGTCAGGTCGCTATGAAATGCAGACTACTACCTAACACAAATGGTTAAAATTGCTTTAAATTTTTTTTATTCTTGCCACGTTTTTTTTACGATTTTAACTTTAGGAACCACAGAAATGAATTTAATCACAGTGACCGTAGTTCATTTAATCCAAATATTCTAAATGAAAAGACTTTTATCCACCAGGGGTAGTACATTTGGTAAGTCTAGTGCTATGGTCGTATGACCACAGAGTTGAATTGAAATTAAATATAGTTCCGATTATACTGCACCTACAGTCCTACATCATTAGGCATTAAACAAGAGGTCGAACAATGCTTCAACGTTTTTAAAAGTTTTCAAATATTTCTTTCTGGAATGTTCTTACATCTATGCTACCTAGATGGGTGACTGTCTGCAGAAAGGCAAAGCATCATGGTATATAACCAACACGAAGATCAACTCGGACTTCCATCCCTCTGGTGTAGGTAAACGGAGTACTGGCCTCTCTGGCTACGATTAAAGCAGGACAGTCACATTCATCTACTAACTGACAGTTAATTAACTCTGTGTGATCCTGTATATAGCTCGGACATGAGTTACCATTAACAGCTATAGACAAACCTTTAAGCTTTACTTACCGAAGGGCTATGTCTACCACCGGTCCTTGGACTTTGATGAATACGCTCTATGATTGGCACAGCATATGACAACTACATAACAACACAAAGAACATTCTTTGTCGATACAAATTCTACCAAAATATGTAACAATAGCTCTGAGACAGCTCACAGAAAAACAATACGAAATAAACAGCGAAATGTCTAACTAATAAATAATGTACAAACACAAACAAAATGCACACAAGAAACCAATAATAAAGGAGAAGAATAAAACTAAATGGAAATAAACAGCAGATGCCATCAATCTACTCCACCGCGGTAGGCCATCTTGTCACAGTGGTGGGGCTTAGCGCTTTTGGCTTCACAGGCGTTTATCTACAACTTCACAGCCGTCCACGGCTTCATAGCCATTTCCTGTAACCTTACATGGTTACATTCGGGGATGCGCATTGGGCCGAAATGATACAGCCTCAGCGCTGGGCAGGTGTAACAGCCTGCCTACCCTGGATGTCAGGTAAGTTAAGGTAAGGCCATCAATCTAGTCTCATTACAAGAGCAAAGTAACAGCTTAGCATCACCAATCAGCAAAATATGGCTGCTTTCGCACTATACTGATAAACAGATGAAATAATTCTCATAACATGATATAAAACACTCACCGTTTTGCCACAACCGGTTCCTACAGTTCAAACATAACAGAATACATCAAACATGATCAGTGAGTAACACAGTGCTTCAGCCAGAATGTTGAGCATACTGATATTCTGCCATACGAGGACTGTCTTTGCTATCGCATTCAGATTTCACAGTCTGAACATAAAATATCTCTCTAAAACAGACAAAGTGTGAAAAATTTTGCAGAAGATCTTTAATCATATCCAATACGCTGACAGCAAATCTAAGTTGAGATTGGCTGATACATTGCTCAACAGTGATGCTGTACATTACAATTTGCAGCACAAAGATCGTGCAAAACACTAAATCTTCAAGAACACACGACGCCATATTCCAGATCTCTGCATACACTACTGGAAACATAACTAAACAATAGAGCTCTGTATTGTGTAGTTAAAGTGTTCAAACGGGATTGAAAGGTCTCAATAAATTGAGTCCCTAAGGCAGATGCTGGGTAAGGTGGGAACTTGAGTTGATTTGATGGCCAGTCACAGCAAAAATTTAAAAAATAATCTGATAATACTTCTTCAAGCTACAGGACTTTGATAATATTCATCCTTATCTAAGTCAAAGTATACAACTGATCGATCAGTCAAACAAACAAAACACATTTGTATTGTGCCATACACTGGAAACATGACTTGCAAGATGCTGACACCTAACACCAATCCGTAACCCTAACCCTAGCGCATAAGTATTGTCTGCACCAATAAAATGTGGTTTTACACTTCGACTGCTGTTCCTAGCCAATAACTTCAACATCATAGAACCGTTGTTGTGCTTACTTGCTTGGACAATCACATCAAGCCCATCATATATATGATTGTATGTACTCGTCTGCACTGGAAACAGGAAATTGATACCTTGTGCTAAAATACAACAGAAATAGACAGCTTACATACCATAACACACCATGACACAGCTACAATGAAGAAAATATTAACGCTAGCAAGTGGTAACGAGTACAAATTTTTAACAGTTAACTTCTCAAAAATTGATGACAAAAAGTAATCAATCATTAACTTAGATTATAACTAACAGTAGTTATTGTGCAAGAAAAGTGCATGTATATCAACTAAGTTTCTCAACTAAAAGAGCTCTGTCACCAATACACTGGGACAAAATAGATCCATATTATCACTACTAGGGCCCAAGTGTTTATTTTGTCCAATCACATTTTCTAAAGGAGGTGATTACCAGGTATCACTTATCAAATACTTGTCAGTGTATCAACCTAACAATGCATTCTTAGTGATGTAACTTATAACTGAAAATTTTATTTAGAATTAAATTTGTATTAATTATTATCAAAAATGTTTCAACATTAATCATGTGATTATGATAATTATTAACTTTCACAGCTTTAGAAATGTCTTTACTCTCAAGTTTTTATCTATTCTCTTAAGATTGTAGCACTGGCCAAGCATTTTCAGAGGTCTATGGCACGTGCAATATCCAGATCAACATGTAAGACACAGTTTCTTTCTTTCTAATGATTCAACAGTCTTGCGCTTTTTGGCAGTTGAAAAATACAGCTGTGAACTGTACTGAAGTAACCGACCACGAAGCTTTGACTGCAATTCTTGTGAAATATTGAATCGAGAGAACTCTCCCTCAGCTTCGTTGACCACATCCGATGCCTCGCTCCATTTTCTTGTGACAACTGCATCTTGTTCATCATCCGTCTACAGCATCACCATTCATGATTCATCAATGAAAGCGTTGGCAGCAGACTGAGCAGAGGTGTCTACGCCCATTGAGGACTATGACCAAAGTGTATCATATTTATCGGAAAGAAAAAGAAATTTTAGGACAGGGAGGGAGGAGCAGTCATTGTTTCACCAGATATGTTTCATGACTTTCATCCAGTAAAAAATGCACCAAATTCTTTTTCAGCTAGGGATTCACCCCGAACCCAACTTGGGAAGCTTATAATTGAAGTTCAGCAGAATCACTAATCAGCTGCCCCCATTCCTTAGTCCCCACTCCACCCAATGCCTGTAATGCATCAACCTCTTTGCCCCACCCCTCATTGCAAATTTTATGCAGGCACTCATAAGTACAAATGCAACATTAGCCATCCAAGTGAAAATGCAGCACATGACTTGAAGAGTTTGATGTGAGGGCCCAAGGGCTCAATGCTGAGGAGGGTTATACACTGGAAGGGCTTGCGTAGTGCATCCATAGTGGACCGTAGGGTGAGACGAAACACCGCACCAGCAGCACCGACAGCAAATTACCGCATTAATGCTAACTCTAACCCTGATCCTAAGCTTAGCCCTAACGTTTGCCCTAGCATCTAATTTGCAATAATAAGTTGTTGCCGATGCGCTCGGTGCTGCCAGTACGGTGTTTCGTCACACCGGTGGACCGACACCCCTGGTCAGCAAATATTGTTCTTAACATGGCAAGAAGTTAATGCATAACACTGGTTGTGTTTTTTGAAAGTCTGACCAGCCCTGGGCAGTGGGAAGGTCTGGGTTGATCCAAGTCGTTTTTTTATTGTTTCTGGAACAAAAGTTTCGTGTTTTTTAATCATTCCGAAAAGGCCCGTGTCAATCCAAAAACATTCCGTGTCAGAAGTGTGCAAAGCTGGTGCAGCGTGGGAGGGTGATTGACATCACACAGCATCAGCCAATCAAACGCAACTTAACTGGAACTTTTGTACCCGAGAACTTTCGTTTCCGAAAACTTTTTGCACGAATAATTAAGTTCCGTGTCGATGCTCTCTGCATACAAAATTTTGGGGATGCAGTGCAAGAGAAACATTTTCAAATTTTTTGCACGAATAATTAAGTTCCGTGTCGATGCTCTCTGCATACAAAATTTTGGGGATGCAGTGCAAGAGAAACATTTTCAAATTTAGTGGTCGGAAAATGTGCATTTTTTTCATCGGAAAACTGGTCATATCTCGCTCTTTCAGATGAGATAAAAAATCATCGAACTTGGATGACCTTGAAGGATCAGTACGGTAGGCGTTATTATCAGTCCGGGCCGGACTGACACCAGATTTTATTTTCAGTCCGAACTCGGACTGGTAGCAAATTTTATTTTCAGTGTGAATTAAAATGAATACTTATGGCAGATTATGTCATTATCTCAGGCACTGCCTGTTGGCAAAGTTGATCGATCATCAGCAGTCCACCTAGATTCAAGACCACACTGATTGTGCCAATAAGGCACTTGACGGCTTTGCTTAAGCCTACTTTTAACACTGCCATTAGCGAATCCAGTTCTTGGCTGCTGCCCTTATGGTAATCTCTTAAATGACTGAAAAGTTTCACGAATAACTTTTGCATAGCTTATATACCTGTGGTAGTCGCCGCTCGTTTAGTCATCCTACCCGGACTACAGGCGGCAGGTGTGATGCTGCAGTGCAGGTATGGTGATAGAGCCAGCTGATGCACTGTTATCTCGGTTGGTCAAAGTGCTGTCATTTTCACTGTTATTGACTTAATTGTCATCTTCACTTCCAGTTGTTGCTTGTAGCTCAATATTAAACTTGCGTTGAAACAATTCTGCAGTAGCATAAAAATTAGATGGCACAGCTAAGTTGGAAAATTGCTGGTTCGTAGCGTTGCACCGAACGCCCAGCAGTTAGCCTACAGCTACCCGGACCGATAATAAAATCTGACATCAGTCCGGCCCGGACTGATAATGATTTTTTCAGGTCAGTACTGCAAAGGGAACTGTATAAGCTGTAGTGCATCTTTTCTAGCAACAGCTGGGCTTCCTTGTTATTATTATATCTTGTTGAAATTCTAGCTATATACGTCTAGCGAGTGACACAAAATAGAAACTTTTTTCGGTAAACTAAGCACTACGTAAGGATAAGAGGTTGAGTAATATCAGTGTCGGGGAACGAAAGTTCCAAGAAACGAAAGTTCCCGAGGATGAAAGTTCCACGTTCCCGGAAAGGAAAGTTCTCGGTTACGAAAGTTCCATGAATCAATGCAGGTACCTCAATATCGAACTCGTTTTCATCGTAAACGTTTTGAGTAAAGCCGGCTGCGGCGCTGGTGTCCGGGCGTGCAGTCCTGTAAGCACGGACTTGCGTCGGCTGCCAACTGTGACCACATTGACTGGTCAACGCACGTGCGACCACCGGCCAAGACGCAGACGACATAGCCGACCGAGTGTCTGCCAGCAGACCGGGCAACAGACGACATTTTGTAGTTTTCAGCACGACGTCAGCGACACTCAGTCGACTAGCGGTACAACGCAAACAAACAATTAGTCGATTCACTGAAGCCATAATCTTCACTTTATAAAATTCACTGACGCAAACAGAGACGCAAATATCAACAATGCCAAGGACAAATTTTGGCATAAAATACCGAATGCGACTCTTGTTTAAAAATCGGTATGACTAAATGTCGCATCGGCCGCATATCAAACCGCATATCGAACCGCATCGAATTCGATACTGAACGCACTCATGTCAAAAGGGCGGTCGCTTAATTGCATCATTGGTCGTTGCGTCCGTTCAGTCTGCAGTTGTGTTGCGTTTTTTACGTTTGTTGCGTCGCGTAACTGTCGCAACACACCATAAAGAGGCTGCCACATGTAGGCCTAGGAAAGAAAATGTCGCACTGCTTTAATTCCGACATTTAATTATTCGATCAAGAAATCAAAAATATCAAAACACGTTTATATAGCGCCATATGTCGCGAGGAAATGAAAGGCGCATACTGGCCTGTGGGGTCTTTTATTTGTGGGATCCCCGTTCGAACATTATGCTAAACATGTCTAAAATCCGTCTCCTGTCATTTTCATGATTCTGCGTTTACCAGGTCCTGCATTTCTAGTCGCTTCATGCAATATACAGAATTTTTTATAGAACTCGTATAGTGCCTATTTGCAAACACGTCAGAAAATTCGCTTTTTGTTCAAATTGCAAAATGTGAGGGAAAAAATTATTTTGGGGGCAAAATAAAAATTTTGAACACTCATAATCTTCTCTGTCGGAAATTTGCAACTTCCTGTCCCGCCTACTTTTTTAACCCATGACGATGCTGGTTGCGCACGTGCCTTATTTTTTTGCTTAGGCCCCTATGGTAGAAACAAGAGAGAGCACTAAAATAAGTAGCTGATCGCAGGCCGATTAATTATGACAGCATTGCTGTTTAATCTATACCACTGAGTCAGTCAGAGGCGCGGTTGGAATGCCAGGCATAGAACTTACAGTTTCTGCATGGAATGCGCATGCATGCTCTGTCAGCCCTGAGCTGCAGCCCATAGCTCTTTACGCTTCCAGAAGCGCACCGTATGGGCTTCGTTAAGCTTAGTTTCCACCCAACGTTACGCACGCAACGGACACAAAAAATAGGCCCTACGCAGCAATTAAACGCAGCTGACGCAACCGCCGGCCAAGACGAAAGAATAGAAGCGATCGTTGCGTCAGCTGTGTTTGTCGTGTTCGTTGCGTTGCGTACGTTGTGTGCGTTGCATTCGATGGAAACCAAGCACGCTTAAGCCCACCTTCCATCCAACGCAAATTGCGTATTTTTGACGCAGATGGAAAGCAGGCTTTATGGAGAGAGCGCAGGCGATGAGCAGCATGGCGCCGTACCGGACTGGCAGCAAGTTACTTAGCAGCACGCCGCATAGCAACGTAGGCCTACGTGATGATGACCCAGTTATCTGTCTGCCTAGCAGACTCTGTTAAAATAAGGAATGACGGCGGCCATGCTCGGGTTCGCGAACTTGGGTCCATCGATATTATTGGTTTTTTACTGTAACTTTGTCAAACGTGGTCCGTTTGCTACAAAATTTTCTACACATAGTGTCACAGACAACGTGAACAAATGCTGCAAATCTGGTTACCGTATGGTCTCTACTTTCTCGTGTGTGCATATATTGTGGCTGAACCGTACGTACCGCCGACATATGGTGTAGCCACAATATATGCACACACAAGAAATTAGAAATTTGCAGTATTCGTTCACGTTGTCTGTGACACTGTGTACAAAATTTTGTAACAAACAGATCACGTTTGACAAAGTTATAGTAAAAAAACTAAAAAATACCGATGGACCCAAATTCGCGGACCCGAGCATGGCCGCCGTCAGTTCTTATTAAATTAAACCAACTTTCCAGTCATAGCCACGCAAACCAACGCAAAAATAGTACGCCACCAGCCCTGCCAAGTCTCACGCATCTCCAATGAGTCTCACGCATTTTTATTTTTTTGCATAGATTACTAACATTACCTCGAAGCGACAATTAACAAATTGTTATCACCAGTATAGGCCCAATTTCGAAGCTAAAAATGCACAAAAATGTCTCGGTTGCCGGGACTTCGCCTCGGACCCCGTCAGAGGAGCTTGGAGCCCTACGCAGAGCCCGTAGCTAAATTTTAAAGCAAAGGATGGGAAGGGGCCAAAAAGACAAGAAGCCCAGCTATCGTTAAGGTGGGCCGACCGTACCGCATACATCTGAAGGCCAGCGTCCGACTTCCGGCCGCTGAAAGAAAGTGATAGTAGCTGCCTATGCGAAGTTTTTTACGAACTCGTAATAGCCCTATCCAGTATCCAATGGTGCCATCGCCAACCCGCTAAGACGTACGGTTAAATACCAACAATAGCACGTAATGACCCTTCAAGGTCATCTAAGGTGGATGATTTTCATCTCATCTGAAAAAAACTTATGCGACTTCCTATGAGTCATCCGTAGCAATTATAATCCTATCTGTCGCCGTTTTTGAAATACAGCGACTATAATAAGTTGAAACCTTGCATGGAAAAATTGCGGACAAACCGCTGCAGATGGAGACATGGTTACAATTGACAGGCTATAGGAAGTCGCTATCGTCGACAGTCTATACGACTTACAGTTTAGCCACAATACATTTTGCGACAGACAACAACAGACAGACGACATCTCGTAGCAAAGGACCAACTTTACAGCTTAACGGTCAGCCCAGGAAAAACGAGAAAAAAACGGAGTGAAGACGGAAAGGAAAAAGAGAGAAAAGGAAAAAAAGTGTAGGGAAAAGAATGAAGGAGAGAAGTTGGGAGAGAGAACTGGGCTCTATCTCAAGCATTTTAATTCTCAGACCTTGGCAGCTGTGTGCAACGAATGCAGCGGACGAACGCAACGGGCAGAAATAGCGACGCAACCGACAAAGCTCAAACAAAAATAGATCACGGAAACGGTGCACATGTATATACGAGTATTGCGTTGAGTCCGATGCGCAACTTGCTTGCGCTACGTTGGATGGAGAACGGGCTTTAGACCCAACACGCGCACAGCCGGCTGTCTGTCTGTCTGCCTACCTTCTCGAGCGATTCCTAGCAGACTGCACAGCCTGGAACTTGCAGCGCCAAACATCCGTGCAGTCGACTACGACATCTTCGACCCTGCAGATCTGTCGACGGACGGATATCATCCGAGGTATGGACTGGGTAAACCTGCACTTTTGCATTCTAAACTCGTACGAAGATTGTATGCGCTATACTGGTAGGGATAGGGGTACTATGATACTATCGCAAAACTTTCTCACTCGCATGCTCTCGCTAAACTAAGCCTAGATCATTTGCTATTTCAAACTTCCTGGTTGAAAACTTTTGCGATAGAGCCGATTAAGTTTGTAAACAAAATCTTTTTTCGAGACCAAGACCAGTACTTTTCATGCAACATTAAATGTTTTAACTAAAAATGTTATATAACTATGCAGTCTGGCTATCTTTTCCTGGGTATAAGTTTAACAAAAAAAATTAAGCTGATGCTCACGAGACGCGCGAAAGCCTATAGCAGTTCCGGTTCAGTAGTTTAGCTGAAAATTGGGGTGTTCACGCTAAGTTAATATACAAATACCAAATTCTCTATCTGAATCGCATAACGATAGTAGCGTGGCGCCACCTTGTAAATGATAGACTTGTGTCGCAGCCCAAAATCGCCAAAAAATCCATAAACCCCCTATTTTGGCGTTCAAGGTCATTCAAGGTCATTGAATTGGGCGCCAATCGAGAGCCCAGTACTCTCACAGTACAGTGTAGAGAGCCCCAGAGAACCAATCGAAAGTGCGATTTTCTATTAGTGATTAATAGTAACCTAGGCCATATCTCG
>Ga0209367_1003818_pt1 | contig 20622 bp, 11 predicted proteins | sample WorMetLIZISLAND2_FD_187412 | JGI IMG/M metagenome (GOLD analysis project Ga0209367, IMG submission 187412) | Marine gutless worms symbiont microbial communities from Max Planck institute for Marine Microbiology, Germany - Olavius geniculatus... ...
TGACCTCCCCTAAGTCGACAAAGCGCGTTCGGCGTATGCCAATGCATTTGAGTTCGGGCCACGTGACTTTGATGCCGGGGAAATTCTCCTCCCTCTTTACCCCCCCCCTAATTTTCCCCAATCGGACTTAGGGCGCCGGGCGGACTCACGTTGGGCTTTGCCCCAAATTTCTAGTTTGTTTTCTTAATCAAATGCAATAATAAGTTTTATTATTATTGTTTGTACAGATACGGCTTCATCAAAGAAATAATGAATAAATACCGGGTTTGTGATGTTAATTAATTTCGTCATTGTTTTGCTAGTCACTATTTGGCCACTACAAATTAAGAATAAGACTGGGTTGGATAATAAAGTCAATTGATTTGTCGATATTTAAGGTTTAAATCGGATGAAAAAGCTCACGAGTTAGCGTGAATAATACCGTATTATTATATAATGTAGGCCTACGTAACGAAACGAAAAAAGGAAAATTTTTCGCAAGCCATAAGGTCCATAGGACGACAATGATCTCCGTTTCGTTAACCCTTAGGTAGACACCAGTTTACACTGCGAGACCACGAATACGGGGCTATTGCATCTTTATTGCTTGTTTACGTTACAGCTTTTACTGGTACGCATTGGGCGTACCCGCAGGAGATGGCCAGGCTGAGTAACCGTTGATAAAAATATTGTGACTGCTTATTTATTTTCTGCGCACTGTATACTTGTATAATCGTATACTTGTGTATGTGCTGGGTATTTAAATTTTGCGATAACTTCCGCTTCTGCAAATGTGCACGATAATTGTACTTCTATGCGTTACCGGTATGGATTTCTTGTTGTAACAGTGAAAAATGATTATAATCGGTGTACATTTGCGGAAGTCGACGTAAAATTAAAACAAGTGTTTCGTTTTTACAACACTCTGTATAACGTGAACGGCACAGAACCACGCCACTAAGCTGATACGACTGTACCGCGACATCTTCAGCTGGCTGCCGCTGGCTACGGTCATCGACAACAAGATTTTAGTCTGTCACGGCGGCATCTCGGACAAAACGAACCTCGACTATCTCACCAGCATCGACAGACATCAGGTATTGAAGTATCATGCAACCAGTCTGTGTTGTAGTTGATGTAGAGGGGAGCAGTAGTAGAAAATACATGCAGTTGCTTTCGCGGACTAATTTTACAGCTATCTGGACTGTTAGCGGTTCACTCCTTGAGCTAGGCATTAGGTGTATGTACAAAACATTTATTTTTTATGTGAGTACAAGTCATAGGCTTAAAAAATCGGGGTTCTCGCTCGAAATCTACAGATTTTTGTGCAGGTAACCTTTAAAAATTTGCTCATCGGCGCAAAGTCATACCGTAGATGTAAAAAATGTTTTAAAAAATGTTTTAAAATAAAAGTTTAGAAACACGTTTTAATGTATTTTTATTTTTAATGTTTTTGTGCATTTTTAATGTCGTGTTTTTGTTGCTGTTAAAACATAAACGTACAAAATGATGCATTTCTTACGGGCAAATTGCATTTGGCGTGCATTTCGTGGATAAAAAAAGTGTTTTATAGCAGTATTATTGACTTCATTTGATTGTTATTGACGGTTCTTCTTACTTGAATGAATACTAGTCTTATGTTTTATGGGTGTTTTTTAATATTTTTAAAAAAGCAAAAAAAAACGTTTTTTTTTAGTTTTTTATTTGCAAATCAATGTTTCTGAGCCATACTGATTATATCGCAGTTACTTCTTAAACGATTGCGTCAAATGTTTTTGTATATAAATTTTGTTCAGGTTATGACACAAGTTTTAAACATTATTTAATCAATTGGAAGCACTGCTTACATGATAACACCGCCACCGAATCGCTTTTGATGAAGCCAAAACATGTCCGAAATCTGTATTTCTGATGATACGTTTCGGTTAAAAATAAAACAGATTTATTTATTGATTTAACAAATTAATTACTGACAGTGCGCATAAAAATTCCGCAGTGAACACATTTAACAGTTTAACGTGATATAAAAAAAACTTACATAAACAGACTAATATCTGTTAGTGAATCAGAGCAAAAAACTTCAACAGTTTACAGAGCTATGTAAGGGCGATATGAGTCAAAACTCGAAAACAGCAAAATGGTTTTGGGGTGATATTATCGCGTGTTGAATTCCAGACTAGCCAGGACGTTTCGTTTGAGCCATTAGCGGCGTCGGTCGGTCCAACGGGCTGGTCTGTAGCCGTGCGCAAGGAAAAACAAGAAATTTGAGCTAATGCTCACGGGACGCGCGAAAGCCTGTAACAGTTCCTGCCCGCAAGCAGCCACCCATCGCAGTAGCCTATTAACCGGGCCCGGCGTAGAGTAACTTCGTTTCAGCCGAAACACGTTACCAACTACGCCACGCCACCAACGCCAGTACCGTGGCGCCACCTTGTGAATGATATATACTTGTGTCACAGCGCTTAATCGGCAAAAAATCCATTAAACCCCCTATTTTGGCGTTTAAGGTCATTCAAGGTCATTGAATTCGGCGCCAATCGAGAGCCAGTATACGATTTGCTATTAGCGATTAATAGTAACCTAGGCCTATAGGCCTTATCTCGCACCGTTACCGAGATACAGTGAGTTATTGGCCAAAAATCGCAAATTTTGCCCACCCCCTTTCATTTAGGGCCCTCGTTCGGGGTGACCCCCTTCGAATTTATGCAAAAGCTTTACGGTTCCTGAAACTAGAGTCTTCCAAGCAGCCGACAGTGAAGATTTGGTGATCCAAGCTTGGACCGTTTTTGCCTGATCCACCCGTGTGACAGACGGACGGACAGAATTGCGATGGCTAAGACGCGCTGAAAGCAGTAGCTGCTTTCGCGCGTAAAAATAGACCCCTAACGGCGAATTTCGCGCATGCGCAGGCACGCCCCTTTGAACCGATTGTAACCAAATTTTGCACGTGGGGTCGGGTGGGCGATGTGATCACTGATGCCAAGTTTTATGGAAATCGGTTTAGGGGTTTCGGAGTTACAGGACCCCCAAACGCCATTTTTATACTTAACGTTCATCGCCCTTACAACAGGGTCAGCACTACCGTGCTGCACTGTGATTACAGTCATGTGTTCATGTGTGTGTGCGTAGTACGTGTCGGCATTGCGCCCTCCAGTACGCGACGGCAACACATCAGAGAGCCGCAGTCTGTCCAGCGTATCAACGACTGGAGATTCCGTCGACCTGCTCGAATGGAGACAGGTTGATAAACAGTTCCCACGATGTGTAGGCCTACGTCAGTTAGTGTAGCGCATCAAATCGTCAGCACAGAACAGACCCAACTGCGCTGTATGCCTATAAATTATTAGTCAAAACAGAAAAAAATTCATATAGTCTCTTAGTTTAAAAGGTAACTAATGAGGTGTATAAATTTATAAAATTACAATTGTTATGTTATTTGTTTCAGCAACTTATGCTGCCTTCTTCAGAACGACTGACCGCCAGTTGTCCCTGTAGCAAACCGTCGTTCCGTACCTATAGAAGGCAGCAGCGGTTGGCAAAATGTTAACAACAAGCGAGAAAAAAATTGTGATTTGATGAACTTACCGTTTTAACCGATGAGTCAATTCAAACTCGTTGTTTATAGTTCTATATGCATTGTGACTCATCTCGGAGCTGCGGAACGTTATCTGACATGTGAGATCACAAAGACAATGTAGCCTACCTGCCACACAACGCAAGTGAACGCGTCTCGCTTTAACCCCAGACATACTCGATTTACTTACGCCGGAGGAATGGAAGGCTGTGTTGATCTTGATGGTTAAATATATGATGAGATGGTTTACCTGTAGGTGCTGGATATTTTATGGAGTGATCCGGTGTCACAGAGCGGCTGTAGACCGAACACGTTTCGTGGCGGCGGCTGCTACTTCGGACCGGACGTGACCGAGCGAGTGCTGAAGAAACACAACTTATCTCTGCTCGTCCGATCTCACCAGTGCAAGGTGGACGGATACGAGTACGACCACAACAACAAGGTCTTTCTACAGCGTCCTCTGTTTATGTGTGGTTTTTGTCCGAACTGTTGGTTTAATTATTGGTTGAAATTTGTCTTGATATTGTAGACTTCGTTTCGCTGGGGCGCCATTAGTAGGTATATCTGGCCGGCGTCAGACCGCAGCAGGGTTGACGAGTTTGACAGGTGCCCCGCCCACTTTTGGCACACCCTGGTACCTTTACATGTGTCCGCCTGCAGTACGCCTTGGGAACCTTAACCCTAGATTGCACTACAGCAGGGCCTCAGGGACCAAATTAGGCCTCCTGTTGGCTGCTCTCTCAACCCTAGCTTCAAATAATTAATTATTCTAATTAACCTATTTAAATATTTAATTTCATTATTTTTCTGATTTACCGTAACATTCTCTTTACTGACGTTCAGACATACACCCAGTACGTTTTACACGACCGTCTAGAGCTCTCATTACCTACCAGTTACCGCGTAGCGGGGGGGGGGGTAATTACGCGGCTCTCTCTACGCAAGTGTGTTTTTTTCTACGTCTATAGCTGGAGCTGCAATTTAGGGTTAGGGGCCTAACCCTAAATTGCACCATAGTAGGGCATTTAGGGCTAAATTGAGCCTCCTATTGGTTGCTTTTTTAATTATAGTTTTCAATAATTAATTAATTCTGCTAAGTAACTTATTTACATAGCTAATTACCGCCGCCAAAGAGGTAATGTTTTTGCCAGACTTTGTTTGTCTGTTTTTCTCTGTATTAGCAAGATATCTCAAATAGTTATGGACGGATCTTTCTGAAATTTTAAGGTTATGTCAGGCGTGGCACAGCCTACCAGTGGTTCAATTGTGGGGGTGATCCGGAAGGAATCCTGGATTCTGGATCACTTTGAAATTTTCGTTAATATTGCTTTCAATGGGGCATAAGGGAAACCGCTGCAAAACCGAAGATGGTGCTGCCACCTAGCGAACAACATTGCCTTGGCGAAGGTGTGCGGGCTCTGACTGCTTTCCAGTTTAATTAATTTTCCTAATTTACAGTAACATCTTCTTTGCTGAGGTTCATACATACACCCAGCACGTTTTACACGATCGTCTACAGCTCTCATTAGCTACCAGTTACCACGTAGCAGGGGGGTAATTACGCGGCTCTCTTTAAGTAAGTGTGTTTTTTCTACGTCCAGCTGTAGTACGCCTTGGTAACCCTAGCCATAAATTGCACTATAGCAGGACCTCAGGGACCAAACTAAGCCTCCTGTTGGCTGTCCTTTTCAACTTTAGCTTTAAATAATTAATTAATTATGCTAATTAACGTATTTAAGTAGGTAATATAATTATTTCGTAATTTACCGTAACATTTTTACTGGGGTTTATACATACGTCCAACACGCTTATTTTAGATCTAGAGAACTCCTACAACATATTTTGATAATAGGGTTACCATAGTATACTATAGTAAGACACAGTAAAACACACTAACGTGGAGAGAAGTGCATAATTACATTCCGCTGCGCGGTAATGTAGGTGAAAAGACGTGTAAGACGTATTGGGTGCTTACAAACCCTGGTAAAAAGGACACTAAGGTGAATAAAACAAGTAATTAAAACACCTATATAAATAGATTAATTATCTTAATGAACTACATATTTAAAGTTAGGGTTGAGAAGGTTAAACACCTGCATTAAGTCTAGGAAACATCTATGGCACATTTTGATAGTATAGTTACCATTACATACTATAGTGGGCGCAGTAAGACACCCTTATACGGAGAGAACAATGTAATTGCCACCTACTGCGCAGTAATTCAGGCAAAAAAAACGGTAGCGTAAGACGTGTTGGACGTATGTATAAACTCCAGCAAAAAATCTTAGGGTACATTACAAAAAAAAACAATTACATTAACTATTTAAATAAGATAATGAGCTTAATTAATTAATTATTAAAAGTAGGGTTGAGAGAGCAACCAAAAAAGGCGTATTATAGCCGGACGCAATAAAAACACACACTTATGCGGAGAGAACCGTGCAACTGTTCCCCCCTGCTATGCAGTAATTGACGGGTAATGAGAGTTGTTGACGGCCGCGAAAGACGTCATTGTCATTTAACTCATTGTTTAATGCATTCTGGCAACAAAATAATTTTTTCACATCTCCTGCCTTGTGTCACCTTATACATGCACAACTATTGCCTATAAAAACGATGTATGCAGTGTGCTTTCGTTTCTGTGATAGCATTGGCGAATGACGATTTTAATAAGCTAATTCTTTCACTGTTACAAACACACAGACCAAGCCATTAACAACGTGTGATGTTAGAATGTTTGTGTCGTTGTTTGCCAGCAGATACTGACGATATTTTCGGCGTCGAGCTATTACGAGGTCGGCAGTAACCGGGGCGCATACGTGCAATTTGGCACCGACCTCACGCCACACATTGTTCAGTTCATGGCCAGCAAGAAATACGGACGCAAAATGACGTTCACTCAACGGTAAGCTAAATGACGCGTTACCAGCCGCACACTTCTAAACTCCACGACATAACGGACCGACAGAAATCTGATTATTGTAGGACGTGTCACGTTGCTACTATCGTTAGACGTCTACTTCGCCCGTGTCGTGGCGTCGTGAAAATTAGGTAGGAGGGGCACTTGCTTTCCGTCTAAATTTTAGGCTGACGGAATTTTTTTTTCTAAATGTACAAAATTTGCAGCTTAAATCTTCCATTTAGGAAAATTGAAAGCAAAATTAAAATTTCGAGCACTAATAATTTTCTTTGTCGGAAATTCGCAGCTGCTTGTCGAAAAATTATAACTTTTTGCTACAGCATAACTAAGTAAGTAAATAAAAACGATTAAAGCTGCTAAAGTAACGAGCGTCATTGCGCGTGTAGTGCACAGAGTACAATCACTAAAGGGCATAATACGAATTGCAAAACAGATGAGTTTTCAGTCGGGACCGAAAGACAGCCGCGAAAGGTGCAGACACGTCAATGACGTATTCGTCGTCAGAGACGAAAGTTTCTCTCTCCAACATCGTATTTTGTCTCGCAAACGTCGGTAAACACGCATTTCCGGTTTTTGGTGCCAACGTTTGGAACAAACTGCCATCTGACATTAGTTGTGCACTGCCACGTTTGTAGCTAAAATTATTGGACGCCTTAGTTAAAGCAGTACTTCCGGCGCGTTTTACATTATGTGAAGTAAATTACTACAACACTTTGATCGTTATTGTTTTGCTAATTTTTGTTTTTTTTATTTTTCTTTATTTTTTTATGTCAAATATATTTGCAACTAAAACAAAACACTATTCTTTGCTGCAACGTTAAAAACCACGCTAATTAAAACTCACATTACTCGTACTATTGCGTGATGCTAGAATGTGGATTGTTCGTTGCAGCATCGGTATCGTGGAGACCTCGGCGTTACGATGTCTGCTGGAGAAGATATGCGCCAACAAAACGCTGCTGTTGGCCAGGTTCAAGAAATATGATAGTACGGACACAGGTGCATGCTGTATTATCTTCGCACCATGACATTATGTAGACGCTATGGCCTACCGATAATACTAGAACGTGTCGTCACGTAGTCACGTATTCGTGCCGGAAGCAGCTCATCAGCAGATCAGCTTTTGCAGCTGTGGCTTTTGTGACTGTGAAAATCTGTCAGATTAATGTCAGTACATGAACGAGATTAGGTAAGTAATATGATTAATATCTGGCAGTAGGAATATCTTGCTCTTTTTGCTTACAATTAATCTCATGCCGGTATTAATTTTGACTATGCTCCTACAGGGTGCAACAAAAAAGTAACCCCCTAAAATTGTTCGCTGTTTTCTCAGCAACCGTTTGGAATTTTAACTCGAAATTTTACAGTTTTATTTACTAAAATCTTTTACATCTAACAGCCGAGTAAAATTTGATTCTTTTGAAAAACGATGACGTAAAAAACTTTTTAGCATGACCGCCTACCGATTTTTCAGCATTAAAAATGTTGGGTTTAGTCCATTGGGTTTATATTCGGCAAATTTGGAAGCCACTGGTCCATTGTGATGAAAACTGGACAGTTGGCCAGCAGCCAGTTCCGTGCGCTGCGCGCTGTGTGTGCTGGCGTGCCGTCCTGCTGGAAGATGAACCCGATGGGCAGCCAGCGATTGCTTTAAAAGAATGATAATTAAGTGATAATTTATACACAAAATCAATTACTGTTTATCAAAACGTTACTATGACGTCATTGGCAGTAACGTGGTGACCGGTTTTTGAAAATTAAATAGCATTTTTAGCTTGAACAATTTTTGATGCTGAAAAATTGTTAGACGGTCATGTTAAAAAGTCTATTGCAGACTTTGGCCGGTTGCTATGTATGGCTGGCAACGAATTGTCTATCTAGCTAATTTACTGTACTATACTAGCCGCTAATGGCTATGACAACAAACGCCAAAATTTACGTTTTAAGATAAAATATTGTAATAAACACACAATAATACGCAGTAACAGTTAGCCTAAACAAATATCATTACACTTCTACGTAAAATGGCTGGCTAACTTTACACTTAGTCGTTATTTATTGCGGCAAAGCAAGCAGCTTAGCACGCGAGCATACGCAATACGCTTGAACTGCCGTTGATGGCTGACGCCGATTCAAATTCTCCAAGCTTCTGTCGTCATCGTTTAACGTTCAAATCACCTGCTGATGTCGTCCGTTGTTGGCTGAAAACGATCTCGACGTCAGGTCGCGTGGAACACTACATGTTGTCCCGGAATTGCCCAGAAATTCACGCTTTGTCAACAACACCTTCTCGCCAAGTCGATGATGGTTCCGTGTCCAGGCCCGAATCGTCAGACTCGATTCTATCAGCACTTTCAACGTTCACGTAGCCTCTCTGTCGGACTATGACCACCTTCGTGGCCTTCAGTATCTCAATACAAATTCTCACGTGAAAAATTTGTTGTTTCTCACTCTAAGTACAACGTTTTGAGCCTATTCTTGGCTCATCACATCTTTTCACTTTTAGCATCACTTAAAACTCCCATCTTGTTTTACAATTTTCCGTTACTCTTAGTGATGCACGGATTCTCAGTTCTGTAAACATTTAATACTGTCAATGTTCCAGTGTTGTGGTTGCGGCCCAGAAGTGGCAGGAAGCAAACAACCGTTACAAATCCTATGCCAGCCTTGCTATAAAATATTGGTGTGCGCCTATCACAACCTTGCATATTATACACTACCTACAAAACGTTTATTGCATATACTTTTATCAGTCAATTAGCACAACTATATCTTATAATAACTATATCTTATATTTTACATAAGTACACTCACTAAAAAGTTACGGCAACCTGCAAACTTAAAATAACCGTTGTGTATTTAACAGTACACGGCTATACAGTTAACGTATAAATAATCATTCACAGTTAATCAATGTCACTATATCACATCTCGCAGTGAAACATCAATTAACATACAACGAATTAACAACAGTATAACACAATAACTATTTACAATTATTTACAACACCGTATAGCCTACATACAAGTATACATCTTGAATGACATCGAAAGTGTCACAGTCACTCTATAGCACGACTTAAGTAGTCGGCAACAACATTATCAAATCCCCGAATATACCTAACAGTATATCGGTAAGTTTGTGAGACCAAACTCCACCTCATTAAACGAGGGTTTTTAGGGTGACTGGATCCAGTGGACTGTAAGTACTCCAGTGGCCTGTGGTCACTTTCCAGAGTGAATTGTTGCCCATACACATAACAGTGGAACTTTGCTACGGCCCAAATAATAGCCAATGCCTCTCTTTCCCCGACGGAATAATTCTGTTCCCGCGAGAGCAGCTTTCTGCTGGCATACAAAACAAGGTGTTTAACGCCATCATGATCCTGTAACAGGCATGCACCCAAACTTAGGTTTGATGCATTTGTCTGCAAGATAAACTCCCGGTTAAGGTTTGGTAGCTTCAGAATTGGTTCCTTACAGAGAACCTGTTTGATCTCCCTGAAAGCCCTTTCCTGCAGACTTCCCATTTAACCTCATTAGAAGCTCGCGCTTTTGTCAACTCCGTTATCGGTGCAATTATCTTTACACAATCAGGGATGTACCTGCGATAGAAATTTATTATCCCTAGTAAACTGCGGCAAGCTTTCTTCGTTTTAGGACAATCTGTGTCCAAAATGCGTCTAACAATTTCAATCTGTGGATTGATTGTATCTTTTTGGATAGTGTGGCCCAGAAAGTCGACTTTGGCAAATCCAATTTTACATTTGCTTGGAAAAATTTCTCAATATCCTCATGTGGCTCTGTTAGTTTCCTGTGTGCCCAAGGACATCGTCCACATAACTTGCTAGATCCTGTGATCCATCCAGTAATCTTTTAACTATTCTGTTGTAGGTCGATCCAAAGTTCATCATACCAAATGGCATGCCATTTCATTTCATCAGTCCTCTGGATGTGACAAATGTTGTATAGTCTTTTGACTTCTCATCTAATGGGATGGCACAGTAACCTTTACAGAAGTCAAAGGTACTGTAATACTGACTGCCTGACAACTTAGGAAATATGCCGTAGGTGACATTGGTTCAGGATCAAATACTGTGATCTCGTTCAACACTTTGAAATTTACACACACTCGGCAACTTCCGTCTAGCATGGTTTCTTGACTAAAACCAACGGTGAAGCCTATGATGCTTCAGATCGCTCAATCACTTCCATGGCTAGCATGTCCTTGATCTCTTTATCAATGACTTCTTGCATCTTGTAAGGAATCGGGTATGATTTATGCTTGATCGGAGTGCTATCCGTTAATTCCACTTTGTGCTCAATGAGATTTGTCATACTCGGTACATCAGAAAATATCTCTTTGTATTCTTCTAATAACTTTCTCACTTCAGTTTTCTTCTCCTCATTAAATTTTTCATTCACAACGACATTTTTAGCTGTCTTTTTCTGCCTCAGATTGTACGTAGGAAGAATTGCTGCATCATTCATTGCTAAATCTTCAACTGTTTCTTCATTTTCTAGCACACAAGCCACCGATGCTGCTTGGTGAACTTGATCTTGGTTGTTCACATTATCCTTATTTCCACTCTTGTCTGACTTTTTTTCATCTCGGTGGTAGTATCGTTTCAACATGTTGATGTGGTAAGTTTTCACTTTTTCACTGTCACTCTCAATTCTGTAATCAACTTCTCTCACCACTTCAACTACTTTGTACGGTCTTACCCATGCCAAAGTTAGTTTGTTTTGCTCAGTGGGCAAGAGCAATAATACCCTGTCTCCTACACGTAGCTTTCTTTCTCGTGTTTTCCAATTGTAGTAATTTTGGTTGCGTGTTTGTACCTTCGCTAGTTCTTGTCTAGCCAACTCACAGGTCTGTTCAACTCTCTCTCTCTCAAATTAATCACATATTGGTATCCAGTCTTCATCTCAGGATCTTCATCGTCATTCGTCCAAATTCTCTTTGGTATAGCGTCATTGGAGTACGAACTTTGTGTCCGTAAATCAGTTCAAACGGTGTGAAGCGTGAAGCCTGTGCTATCCTGCGGTGTGTCTCTCACAGCAAACATAAGTGGACTTAGTATCTGTGCCAGTTTGCTGGTTTTTCTGCTGCAAACTTTTTTTTACAAATTCTTTATGGTTTTGTTGAAATTCTCCACAACTCCATTTCCCATCGCATGGTGCGGAGTGGTTGTTGACTGTTTTACATCTAGCAATCTGTACACTTTCTTTATCATATCTGATGTGAATTGTGATCCGTAGTATGAATAGACCCGGTTAGGTAGACCAACCCTGCTAAATATTTCAAACAAGGCCTTTGCCACAGTACTACTACTGATGTCCTTCGTGAGACTGCCTCGGAAAATTTTGTACACATGTCGATTGTCGTGGAGATATATCTATATCCACTAGAAGGAGGACTAATAAATCCAATCAGATCAATGCACATTATTGAGAACGGTGTCTCACTTAACGGTAGTTTCCGATTAGGTGCTTTAGGCACTGTGTCTTTCGACACGTTTCTCTGTCAGAGATCGCACGGTGTCGAGTTACATACTCATGTATGTAAAACTCCTGCTGTACTCTGCTCAATGTTTTAGCCACGCCTCTGTGTCCTGCTAAGAGAGTATCATGTGCCAGTGAAACTACTTTTTCTTTCAACTCAGTGCACTAACTGCATCAAATCGTCAGGGTCCTGTTTGCCACAATACTTGCGGTATAAAATACCTTTCTTTACAACAAAGTGTGGTTTTCCTTGATCCATAGGTTTCTCAACAAGGTCCCAATACTTCGTGAGTGTTTTATCAGCATTCTGTGCTGCCTGCAGCTCGCCTGGTCCAATGTTTAACCCTGGGACTGTCTTTACTTTGAGTGGTTTGGGCGGCTTGCTTTCTATAGCAACCATCATCCTGATCTGTAGCCTACTGCTGCACACTGATCATGTGTCTCACTCATGGTAATTGTTGGTTCATCAGATTCAGTGACTAAATTACCGTTACCAGTTTCATCATTTGTAGAGTCATTATGCTGTACATTCATTTCTGTCGTCACATCATGGTGTGTCTGTGGTATTTCTTCAATACGATTCGTGTTAATATGCTTGACTGTTTGCTTGTGTTTCACCTCCAAGTGCACCAGAAACGTTTCCGATAATAATATCCTGCACTGGGCTCTCCATGCACAATACTTTAGCCATTCCTGTGTAATATGGTGTCTTGAGTTTCACCACAGCAGTTGGGTATCTCTTGACTACCCCATCAATGAGCATGCAAAGCTTGTACGAACCAGTCATTTGTTCTGGTTTTATAAATGCAGTTTTGACTACACACGTTGTAGATCCAGTGTCACGTAATACCACTGTGTTTACACCATTCACTTCACCTTCACAACAGGGAGTCCTATGTGACTTTCATTGTTTCAGTTTGTATTGAAAGTTGAGACTAAGAGCGCCTGCAACTACTGGTAACATGCATCCGCACGCCAGTTTAATTTGGCCTTCTGCCTGTGCATCATCACATTTATGTGGTCTTGTATAATATATGATTACCACTGTAATCATTGTAGTTCATTTGAACCATTGCCGTTGTTTTGTGTGTTTCTTTCTGCTTTGGACACTGATACTGTTTATGTCCTGGTTTCTCACAATTGTAACATATGAGATTGTTGCTTGCAGTTCTCTTTTTGCAATTACTTGTATCGTGATTGTTCAGACCGCAGTTGTTACTTGTTGTTACGCAGTTGTTTCGTGTCCAGGCCCGAATCGTCAGACGCGATTCTATCAGCACTTTCAACGTTCACGTAACCTCTCAGTCGGACTACGACCACCTTCGTGGCTTTCAGTATCTCAATACAAATTCTCACGTGAGAAATTTATCGTTTCTCGCTTTAAATACAACGTTTTGAGTCTATTCTTGGCTCATCACATCTCTTCACTTTTTAACATCACTTGAAACTTTCTTCTTGTTTTACAATTTTTTCGTTACTCTTAGTGATGCACGGATTCTCAGTTTTTTCGTTACTTTTAGTGATGCACGGATTCTCAGTTCTGTAAACATTTAATTCTATCAATGTTCCAGTGTTGTGGTTGATGCCAAGGAGACAAGCAAGCGTTACATATGCGGATTATATTCTACTATCCTATGCCAGTCTTGCTATAAAATATTGGTGTGCGCATATCACAACTTTACATCTATAACTTTGTTGTTTTTAGCAGAATCACATTTTCCTTGGCAATTAAATGCAAGAGGTTTCATTAAATAAAACTGTAAAATTTCACAATAAAATCTCAAACAGTTGCTGAGAAAACTGCGAAAAACCTCATGGGGCTATATTTTTGCCGCACCCTGTACATGTGCATTCTACAACAGCTGCTGTTTCATTGTACTTTGTCCCAGTAGATGTGCCAATCAACATTTTTCGTATTTTCATAATTTTTAGCGCAAATAATCTTGATACTTCATGTTACTAAAAAAATTTGTCTCAAAAATTCACGTGTCACTTTACACTAGAACGTAATTTAATATGACGTTATTGAAAATGGCACTTTCCGCGGCATTCGGAATCGGAGCATCTAGTTTAGCTTTTGCTGTACGATAAACATGGCGGTTGTAAAATAATAGAACTGTCGCAGATTGGAAATAAGAAAATTTTTTTTGCAAAAACGTGTCATGCATGATGCGTAGGGTTAGTGAAAGTGACTGAATGGTGTGAAGTAATGTCTTCAATATTCTCGATGGACTTGCCTTGGCACAGTCTGCGCTCAAAGCTGGCCAAACTCAACTGCGCCGGGCTCGTCGACTACAACTCAACGTTCGACGACTTTAAGCTGCATCTCAAGCACAATCCCGAAGTACGAGTTATATGTTGAATTACTAAATACCACACTTCTACAGTGGATAAGCAAGTACGCGGTACGAGTTTATAATACCACTCCAGACAGTGCAGTATCGTATTTAAGCCACACTCAGATCTAGTCGGAGAGCTGACAGGGGTTACCATGCACCCCCTCTGGGATTAAACCCCATGCATATTTTATTCTACTCTAGGGACTAAACTTTGGAAATATTTATGGTTACTATGACAACCGAAAACCCTTAGCAACAAGCTTAGTGTGCCTATAACAAAGATAATAAATGTCTAAATGTGTCGAATATTGCGGCTATAATAAACTGTTCATAAGTCACTAATTACAAGGAATACAACGGTGTATTTATCACTTAGCAACGGTTGTTATGAAGTGAGATTTTCCATAGCAACGGCCTATTCAGCATGAGACCTCAACCAAACTTTAGTTACCATATGAAGTCAGATCAGTGGTTATAGTTTTGCCTAGCAACCGTTACTATGGACACCATGGTAACATAGTAACAAAGTTTTCATGATGTAATATCACTCGTTACTAACTTGAATAAGCCTATAACGTTACAAAATGCTCAGCACAGTACAAAACGTCTTGCATATGATGTCCCAAAAAACGTAATATCAAAATGACTTAATTTTATTTACATTTTTACTCCGATGTAATGTCGTTATCGGGCTATCGAATAAGGCCAATCTAATTTCATCAACACTGATCTTTTTTGCCATGGTGACAAATTTTGAGACAAAATAAACTATAACTGGGCATGTGTACAAGATATATTCGAATGAGAGTTTTAAGGATCGGACAGCTAGTCTGTTGGGCTGGGCAGTCAATCTCAAACACCTGATTGTCGGTTTCTGGGGCCAGATGGTCAGTTGCTGTGGCCAGACAGTTGGTCTTTGGGGCTGGACAGTCGGTCTTCAACGTAGGAGAGTCGGTCTCTAAAGCCGAATGGGCGGTCTCTTGGGCCAGATGGGCAGTCTCTGGGGCCGGCCAGTCGGTCTCTGACGCCAAACAGTCGGTTTCAGTAGATGACAGTCAATCTCTGGGGCTGGACAGTCGGTCTCTGGGGCCAGATAGTCAGTCTCTAAAGCCAAATAGTCGGTCTCCAGGGCTTTCGCCGGATGGTCTGTGTCTGGGGCCACAAGATTCCAGCACTAAAAATTGACTGCCCAGACCCAACAACCAACTGCTCAGTTTTTGAGACCGAATGTCAGGTCTCAAAGACTGACCATTTGGCCACAGAGACTCACCATTCGGCCCCAGAGACCGACTGCCCGGCTCCAAAGACGGAATGTCCTGCCCCAGTGACCGATTATCCAGCTTTAGAACCTGACCACCCGGCTTTAAAGACCAACTGCTTGCCCCAAAGACCAACTCCCCGGCCCCAGAGACCAAATGTCCAGCACAGAGACCGACTGTCCCGCTCTAGAGGCCGACTATCCCGCCCTTGAGACTAACCGCAAGGCCTCAGTAACTGACTATCGGGCCCCAGAGACCGATTATCCGGCCCCAAAAGCTGACTTTTTAGTGCTAAAAAACGACCAACTACCCGGTTCTTGAGACAGAATAGACTGACCATCTGGCCAAAGAGACCGACCATTCAGCCCCAAAAACCGACTGTCCAGCCCCAGAGACTGACCGACTTGCCGCAAAGACCGACCATCTAGCACAGAGACGGACAGTCTAGCCCCAAAGACTGACTGTCATTTAGTGAGACCGACTGTTTAGCCTTAAAGACCGACTGTAAAATTTCAAAGACTAACCGTGGGGCCCCAGGAACCGACCATCAGCTTTAGAGACTGACCATCCGGCCCAAGAAACCGCCCATCCGGCTCCAGAGACCGACTCTTCAGCGCTGAAGACCGACTGTCCAGCTTAAGAGACTGACTGTCCGACCAAAAGATCAACTGTCGGACACTTACAACTCCCTGTTAGATGTAAGTAGGGCCTATCTTGAATGTATCTCGTACACATGCCGAGTTATAGCCTAGGTTGTCTCAAACTTCATCACCATGGCAACCAAGGTCGGTGATGGTAAAATTAGATTGGCTTCATTCGATAGCCCGATAAGGACATTAGATCAAAGTAAAAATGTAAATAAAATTAAGTCATTTTGATATTACGTTTTGGAGGACATCATTTGCAAAACGTTTTGCACCGCACTAAGCATTTTGTAACGTTTTAGGCTCATTCAAATTGGTAACAAGTGATACTATATCATGAAAACTTTGTTACTAGGTTACCACGGTGTCCATATTAACGGTTGCTAGGCAAAACTATAACCACTGATTTTACTTAATATGCTAACAGCTAACTAAGGTTTGGTTGAGGTCTCATGCTTATATCTCTGCTGAATAGCCCACTGCTATGGAGAATTTCACTCCATGGCAACCGTTGCTAAGTGATAAATACACCGTTGGATTCCTTGTAATTAGTGACTTTATTATCTGACTTTATTATTAGTGACACTTATTATCTTTGTTATAGGCACACTAAGCTTGTTGCTAAGGGTTTTCGGTTGTCATAGCAACAAACGGCTGATAAGCACCCTGTATCCTAATGTGAAGTTGTTTTGTTGGCTTTAGTCCTAGGCCTACCATTAAATTTAATCTAGAGTTAACTCAATGCTAAAGTAATTGGACAACAAATTGAAAATAAAACGATATTGTGATTTAATAAGCAAAATATTTACAGCGTGCAGATTATCAATAAGTGCAATGCCAATAAACGAAATAACAACAGCAATACAAATAAACAGACGAATAATCAAGCAGTCGCAGCTGCTAGTAAAATATCTCAATCAATCATCAGACTGTCCAGTTTCATCGTTTAACCATGTGTATCTCTGTTATCACATCAACCTATCTAAAGTCAGATATAAACTGACTAATAGTTCAATAGAACGAATATTACACAACAAACAACCACAAGCAATAAACACATAACTAAGCCACACATAAAGGGCATAAATAACATAATAAATAACATAAATATTAAGATCTGTGCAAAGTCTATGAGCTCGCACAGGAGTCTCCTCCCCTCGATACACCACGCTAGGGTCTATACGAGCACCCTATTACTAGCGCCACTCTAAAGATCCACTCAGGCCTCCCAATCTTATCAACTCTACATCTAGGGTCTACACAAACACCCTATTATCATCACGAAGCCATATAAACGGCCGTACAACCTAGGCATTTACACATGCCCTACACACAAGACCATTCTGGTCAGCATCAGACACACATCATCGTCAGCTTGCCGTGCCCGATGTACGAGCGTAGGCGGCTTCATGAACTAAGCATCGATAACTCTTTCTGTTTTCAGCCTGTCTCACCATTTCGACCAGGCTCCTGTCGCCCCACTGAACGATATCATCGATCCATTGCTTATTCTGGCCTCCTTGCTGACGTTTTCCGGGCATGATGCCCAGCATGATATCTTTCTCTAAACTCTCGTGTCGCGTTGTGTGACCGAAGTATTTCAGTTTGCGTGATTTCACTTGCCCCAACAGGCCCCTGTCTTGGCCCACCCTTCGTAAAACCTCCTCGTTCATCACATGCTCCACGTAAGAGATGCGCATAGAACGTCTGTAACATTGCATCTCAAACGCCTCTACATTCTCACATAATTCTTTGTTCAGTGTCCATGCCTCCGAGCCGTACGTGACGATAAGCCAGATCAGTGCTTTGATGAGTCGAGCTTTTAGTTTATTGCTCATTGTACGTGACTTCGAAATTGGGACTAGCTCGCCCAGTCTCTGCCTCGCGATTGCGAGTCGCGACTTGACTTCCTCGTCACACGACGCTTCGGAGTTGAACTTTGCACCAAGATATTTGAACGACCTGGTTTCACTCAGGGTGTATCCAGCTACCGTTACAGTTATTGGTTTCGGATCATCGCAAACTTTCATTAGTTCAGTATTTTTGCCATTTATCTTCATGCCCAGTTCAGTAGCCGCCTCATGCAAGCGGTTCACCAAGTCCTGCAATTCTTCTTCTGTGCTAGCGATTAGCACAATGTCATCTGCGTACCGAAGATTGGTGATGCACCTTCCGCCAGTCTTGAACCCTCCATCGAAACCGTTAAGTGCTTTACGCATTAACAACTCAGCCATCGGGTTAAAGAGGTAAGAGGACAGAATGCACCCCTGCCTCACTCCTTGCTTTGTTTGGAACCAACCACTTGTCTCTCCATGAATACGGACATTTGACTTTTGATTTTCGTATAGCGCTCGTATGAGGGCGACGAGATGTTTCGCGAATCCCATGTCCACCATCACTTTCCACAAGACACACAACTGTCTTCAAACAGCTCGTTTTCGCGCCTCCTCTGAACGTCAATCTAATCATAGCTTGGTCTCGTCATCGCTAACCAATAATAATACAGTTATTCAATTCACCTCATAAGTGAGGCGGAGCTAGGTCTACAGCTAGACCTCCGATTGGCAATCACCTATGGTATGCCTGACGGCCCACTACAGGTAAAGAAAACACTATTACATAACGTAAGCCGTTAACTGCTACCTACAGACCAACTCCTAGCCACACAAAGACAGGTACAGCTAAAAATACGAAGACACGGAATCACAGTGATATACAGAGACACTGATAGACAAACTCCGGCAACGCTAAGATAGAGTTGTTATACACAACGACAGACGAATAAGTCGACAAATAAATACAGCGCGGTGACGAACAAACAGCGAAAGAGCAGATAGCAAGCTTTACCTGACGCGAAAATAAATCGTCGACTTGTTCTCTCACAAGTGACATACACCGGCCGACGCGCTGACTAAAAACCAACGCGGCCTGACACCCAATTTTTTTTCTGTTAACATAATTTTTTTCCAAAGTTCAGCCCCCAGAGTACAATAAAATATGCATGAGGTTTGATCCCAGAGTGGGTGCATGCTAACCCCTGTCAGCTCTGACTAATCGCATGAAGTACCGGTACACCGTCGTTAGTTTTATGATGCACGACTGCAGCCGAAAATTGTGAAAATAGTACTAATGCGCAAGTTGAGTGTAGTTTAACTGTGAGTGGCATACTCACTATGCCATGACTATACCACTTTTTTGCATGCTACGGCCACCGTTGGTTTTGACCACCTACTTTTCTCTTATATTATTATTGTGCCATACGCGGTACGTGACGTCTGCGTGTGAAAAAAGTCGAGAAAATACTTCCTCCAGGCCCCAAATAAGGGCTTATCCTTGGGGCACAATTGCACAAATAGGGAGTCTTTTCCCGTATCATTTTGCAGAGCGTTTTTTTTCGATACGCTGTATTAGATTAGATATGCTACATTACTATAGACTTTGTTTTATTTTAGTGTGCAGTTTGCGCAACAGTAGTATCCTACTTAAACTTTATTTCTTATAGTATAGATTCACTGGTTCCATTTTATAGACTTCAATGTTAGTTACTGCGTCTACGACTTGGCACAGTATCACACACAAAAGATTGTGCAACAGTGTTCATAATTGTCCAAATTGAACATTATTCTACGCTTCTGATGACAATAAAATCAATACTTGATAAGTTGGGTTTGTTTAATCAGCAGGATGACCCGCTCTTGACAGAAGCGCTCTATCGCAACAAAGAAAGTCTTGAGACGATATTTCGTGTCATCGACAAAGACCATTCAGGTATTTCGATTCATTACAAATTTACAATATTGCTCCAGTCAAACACACTTGACTGCTAGCAACTTTTCTTATTTGTCTTAACTGTTTTCGTTACTTTGTCATTAATTCATGCCACAAAATCACAATATTTAGCAAATTGCATTAAGATAATTTATATGTATCAATAAATACATTTGGCAAAAATCAAAAAGTATAAGCACGAAGTAATGTATTGAACTTACACTGTGTCCAAAAAAAAACATCCCCGACATTTTTGACTGTAACTTGAAAACCAATTACCAGATTTTGATAATTTTTGGTACAAATATTCCTGACACAACTTGCCATCAATTGACCGTTCAGTTTTTCATTTCATCCAGCATTTGTTTCTGGACTACCTGGGGAAAACACAATCAGCGAAATATCACTTTTTTATCTCATGCGATATGATTGCTTAATGAACATAACGCGTAAAAACACATTTCGTTCACATTTTTGACACTTGAACTGACATTTCATCCAGTTGTTTATTTTTCAACTGCCTGCAGCAAAATTGCTTGAAGTGTTGGCCCACTATGCGAACACAGGCAAGGAGACGCTTTCTCCATTCGTTGACAGCAGTATCGATAAAGTTCTGCTCCATACCAATGCAGGCT
>Ga0209367_1003819_pt1 | contig 20618 bp, 16 predicted proteins | sample WorMetLIZISLAND2_FD_187412 | JGI IMG/M metagenome (GOLD analysis project Ga0209367, IMG submission 187412) | Marine gutless worms symbiont microbial communities from Max Planck institute for Marine Microbiology, Germany - Olavius geniculatus... ...
ATATGACTCGTATTCGCCAGGTGGCGCCACTGTTGCACATAATTAATTTCAATAACTTATGTTTTCGTGTTGAGAATAAAACGAGCTTGATTTCTGCAAAAAATCGTGTAGATCTAAGCAGTATTTCTGAAGTTAGAAGCTATATAACAGAGTGGCCCCGTTTTTTTGGGCCACCCTGTATATGTCGAATCAGAGTACTTGTAAAAACGGCTATTAATGAACACGATAGACGCTTCGATCTGTGTGCTTATCAATCAGAAATCGCATGATCACAGTGCTGTCTAAATAAAAACTGATTGTAATTAAACTGTTTTTATCTTCGACTTCCAAATATAGTGCAGATTCTTTCGTAAATATCGCACTGTTTTATAATTAAAAAAGAGAGCGAATAAAAATACGAATAATTTTTGGAAAGCATCAGTCAGTTCTATAGGCCTACTGCGTGTTGTTTAAGTAGTACGTATAACATGTAGGCCTAAGTTTTTATTAATTTTTGTATTTAGCACATATAAAAAAGCTTAATTAATATTATCTGCTGTGTGTCATAATGGCTTATGTGACTATTTAGCGACGCAAAACCGGCGAGAGTTTTGTCTCAGGCGGATCAAAGACGAATCCTCAAGTTACTCGGCAGCATTCTCGACGACGTCGACTTCTCGGAACAACTCGAACTGTAAGTGACGACCGCAAATGAAAATACCGCGTCTGTTGAAAGTAGTTGGATCAGTTGAATTGCTGTTTATGTGTTTTATGTGATTTGTGTTGTATTGCATTGTATGTATTGACGTAATCCAACCTTTTGGCTGCAACACAGATAAACGTTCATTTCGTTTCATGTGATCGACGTTGTTTTGGCTTGTATCAATACACCTGGTGGGCGCAGCTTGCGTCCAGTGAGAAATTAGGAAGAAGTTTTGTTAAAGGTGTAATCAAAAAATTCTTTCCCTATTTTCACTCGGCAATCTACACTTTTAACAAGAATCAAGAAAGGGGGCTTGAGCCCAAAAGTGGGGGGGACTTGCGCCCGATTTCGATTCCAGATTTGAAAGGACAGAAGCCAGTGGACGTTTTTCAACTGATTATTTCGAGTCAAACAGCCAGTAAATGTAGAACTACTTTTTTGCAGTGTTAGGCTACTGGTCTTCGCAGTAAAATATGATAAAGTTCAATTTTGACTACAAACAGTTTATTGTAACTGGCGCCTCGCTTCAGCACTTGTTTTAAAACGAACTTTTGATTGTATGATTACATTCAAATAGAAGCAGTTGGAGAGCACAAATTGTCGCCGTTTTATTTGTTTGATTGTACAATCTTAAACGGCCATATAGTTACAGATTCAGGCTCACTAGAAAAACTGATAGGCTGAAGCACTGCTATCCCTTGTACAGTACTACAAACGGGTAAAGATTCCTTTTAAAATTTCCGAATTTGGATCGCGACGCGGATGATTGTTCCTTGAACCATGCTTTGCTCTGTGACAAAATTCGTCTAAATCAATTAATAAAATTGTTGAGTAATGTTTGCCAGTAGGCAAACGGAATCAGGTAGGCCTAAACTGTATCCTTTTTCTTTGTGCAGAAAGTTTTTAAAGACAATTTTGTAGTTTTTTTGTTCGTAAATTAGAAGAACCCTGCATTATCGTTAGGTTTGCGTTTCTATCGTAGTCCTGTAGTGTTAGATGGACAGTGGCAAATCTAGAGAATATTATTGTTTTCAGAATGGGCACATTAACAGCGGCATGGTGTAAAACGTTGTGACCTACTCCCTTCATTTTCGGCGTGTGTGGGGGCTTAACAAAGAGCTCAGTCATCGCTGGAGGTGGTGGGATAGAAGGACATTTAAAAGAGAGAAATAATTTCCGCAATTTTACTAGAGTTTTCGCGAATGGACGACCACACGTCGGTGTGGCGTCAAAAAATTCAGCCAATAGCAGACTTAAAAGGTGGCGTCTGTTTGACCGGAATAAAGTTACCGGTAACAACCTTACGTGTAACGGCGCACCGTGTTGTACGACAAACAACGTCCTGTCACCTGCAGCGAACTGAAGACGTGAACACACATACAACAGCTGCTGCAGTGCAACACGCAATGTCGTGCCAGACATTCAGCAACGAAGCACTGTTGTTTTAGCAGTTGAACTGGGATTGCAAGAGGGCTCACGTTTCACTTTCTTAGTTGCTTGGTTTGGGTCAAACAAACTAAAAAACAAGAATCGCGCAGAGGTCTCAAAGCTCGGCCAATAATTCTGCTGTCACTTGTAACGGACTCCCCTGCAGTTTATAGGCCAACGCTCTGTTTCCGAGTTGTAGGAAATCATGGATAGCGCAGAATCTACAAAAGCATCTACATCGTAACGAAATGTGATCACTTGCTTTTTGTGTCATGGACAGCCCTTCTAACATAACGGTGACGGCATGAAACGTGCTGACGAATGAGTGCAAGCTTAACTTCTTCAGCTCTTCTCTCAACCGGTGCAACTGTTGAATGCTTGCAAGACAGCCTATAGCCAGCAAGACGTCCGACAATAGTGCTCGCTGATTTTCACCCCGACGTTCACTCAGTGTAGGCTACATGCCTGTGGGACCAAGAACTGACACGCCAGCCGATCATCAATGACTTGCTGAAAGTTGGCCGCATTCACGACAAGCGGACGGACATTATTCTTGCGGATCCCCGCGGACGCGTAAACACGGTCGTTGTGGGAATTGGGTGTCATTTGCGGAAGCAGCAGTTAACAGTTTTTCATTAGTAAGACAGACGAAGTTCACCGTCCAAGCAGCGTTGCAGCAACTGACAGCACGGTTAAGACGAGCCAGCTTGTTGATACAAGTTTTGCATCAGGCCGTTCCGACGTCACGGTCACTTCACTGCTAGCGAACGACATCTTGCTAACAGCTGCATTTTGTTCAGATATTTTAAAGTAGTATGTTGAAGATATCTTGGACAGAGCACAAAAGAAATGATAAAGTGCTAAAACAGTTGAAACGAGAAGAGAACTCATGGAAACACTCAGGAATAGACAGAAGATGTGCTGGGGACATGTGTTGCGTCATTGCGTCATGATTCTTTGGTGAGTGTTGGAAGGTTGACTGCCGGGGAAGAAAGAGACCACAAATGCTACTCAGCTGGCTACTGGAGACAAGTGAGAAGGACATGAATTATTCACAACTTAAGGAGCTGGCACAGTATAACATTTGTCGCAATAGTCGGAAGCAATGACGCCTAACAATTACAGTTAAAACGACACTGAGCGAAGATCTGATAACTATCTATTCAGTTGATAATTTGTACCAGACATCAACAGCTTATTATAGTCTACGACTGTATAGTCTGTGAAGCATCCTTGCCGCCTATGACTAACGAAAATGTCCTTTCACATCACATTGCATTATACAACATGACACTACATTACCACGATTACCTGCGAGGGCGGTACGTCGCAGTTGCGTGCTAAGGTGCGCAGCTCGTCACAGAGAATGTACGGTGCCAGCGACGACGGAGGTCTGTTGACGCTCTTAGCGTCAGACATACGACGAAGAACCGAGTACCAGGGGCGAGGAATTCTACATCCGGTGGCGTGATGACGCGACGACGGCGAGACGAGTGTGATTCTACCGATGGCGTCCCGCAGCCAGTCCACGCTGTAATGCTGCCCGACCTGAACATTTGTTAGAATGCGAGACATAATACAGCAACCAAAGGACACCGTGCAGAGCAGAGCTCTCACGAAACTCCGCCGAGAGTGTTGCTAACTTGCTGCCATCTGGCAAACACAACGAAGTCTCACTTCACTTCTTATCTTTACTCCTAATGGCAAAAAACCCTGCACATCACAAAATTCTCCGAAATCCAATCACTTTCTCCTTGAGCCATACCCGCAAATTTTTATCAAATTCTGTTCATAAGATTTTGGCATAATTTTTATAATTTATATATTGCATAGGAGCCTATTGCTCAGCCTTTCATCTCTCAGGAGGAAAGACGCAGGTAACTCGAGTACCGGCCTGTCTGACTGGGGTTAAGGCGATGCGCGTTTATCTGTGTAATTTTACACGGCATGTGACGGTGCGTTTTCCATTGAAAGCTATGCCGTACACTCCATTGCAAACGAACACGCCCAAAAACATTACCTCCCCGAAAAGATAAAAATAAACAGAAATATAACCTTGCAGTCTTTCTTGACGCGAGCGTCGACTTCATAGTAGCCGACTACATGCGGGTAGCGCGGGGCGGAGGAGCCGCGGCCGATTAGACCCGAGTCGTCGGCGGTCGGCGGGTAGGCGTGGCCGTTGATCGTCGAGCCGTGAACCCCGGCCGTCGTGGTCCCAGGGGTCGCGGTCGCCGAGTGCAGCGCGTCGACGAAGCCGATGCCGCCGACACGTGACTTGGGGTAGGTCCGTCGCTGCACGTCCGTCGCCCCGCTGGTCCCGGCCACGCCGCGGCGGCAGCACAGCAGGCAGCTACTGGACGGCCGGCTGCCGGTAAAGGCGGCTAGCTCGTCGGCCAGCGGCGTGGCGTAGCGCCGGAAGTGATGCGGTCGTCCGGAGTCGAGCAGGGCGCTGAGCGTCGACCAGATGTCGATGAACGCGTTGCCCGAGGACGAACGGACCAGGTCGGACTTGGTACCGGCTAACAACACCGGCGTGTCCGGCGATATCTGCACAGAGACACATTCCGCCGCCACGCATAACAGTAGGTGCTGTGCTGACTTGTGTGCTACTGTCGTAAAAGCGTCGGCTGATAAATATATAACCAAAATGCACAAGCTATTTGTATTATTACATCTACCTTAAAAACTTAATGTAATTGAATGTTTGTCTGGTTTCTGAATTTGTACTAGCCTAAATCAAAAATTACGTTCGGATTCAGCCTGATAAGACGTGGAAGCTTACAGCGCTCGCCCATACCATTCCTCTAAGGTTGATTATAGGGACAGAGCCCGGAGAAGAATACACGGAGAAGAAATAATTAAAAAGAGGAAACAGCAGAAGAGACCGGCGATAAGAACTTCGTCACAAGAGTCCGCGATTAACTGGAAGCGAGTAATAGTGTTATTGGTAGTACGTACTTCGTATAAAGCTTGCAGCCACATCTGTAAGCGTGCAGCATGCCGGGACGTCAGTGCGGCAGCCGTGCCGTTGTGATGCGCTGATCCGGCCGCTTGTATTGACGTCACGTCGAATGCCAAGATGTAAGCGTCGACGTCGAGGCCCCGCCCGTAGACGTCCAAGTGTCTGCTGCGTGTTGAATCAACTTGAGGACTTCTAGCCACGTAACAGCATTTGAGGACTGCTAGTAGCGTCTATACAACTGACTCGAGGACGTCTAGCAGTGTCCAAGTGTCTGCCTGCCGAGAGATCGACCACAGGAGAGAGTAAAATGGTGTCGATGAAAAACGAAAACCTGCCCGTAGGACAGAATATAACAGCAGCATTCCTTCAGCTATATTTGCTAAAACTTTCGTGTGAATTCATTGTCACGCGACTGAGTTATAAAAGAACGAAAATGGGCGCCTTTTAAAAAAATCATGTACATTAGACAAAAAATGTGGAAGTTTTTGGGCTTAGGTTAGAAGACAGTAGGTCATCTAGTATACAGCATGCCTTTTAGCTCTGCTTTGTCTTTTTTTTCCTTCTAGAGTCCACTGTAAGCCTGCTGCTGCACTGACTGGTTGTGCTGATGGAAAACGATGGAAGACGAAGTGGCCAATAAATCGTCTTCGTCCCTTGTCCAGTTTATCATGCAAATTCTCTAATTTTTGTTTTCGGCAATATATTGTCGTTATACCCAAATCACACCGAGGCTGCCTAATAGGGTGTTTACACGATCCAACAAACGTCCAGCTCCATTATAAAATATGGCAGCAAACGTCCAGCAAACTTCCAGCAACCGTAATGCTGGACGTTTGCTGGATCGTGTAAACACCCCATAATGCCTATGCTGCAACCAGTCCGGTCTCAGCGTGGTCGTGCTCGGTCGCACAAGTCGCAGTAGGCTTGTGGTTGCTGTAATCATTTTAGTCGCAGTGTGAAATTCTGAAATGTTTAAAATTCCATACTGTGATTTTTTGATCGCAGTGCATACAGTCTGTCAGCGCTGGCACAGCTCGTACTGTAGTCACGTGTTCATTTTGCTAGACTCCTAGGAAAATTTCGTGACACGTTGATTTACTGTTGTCTGCAGTAGGAAGCGAACGTGTCGACTGGATCTGGGTGGTCATTGTGCTACGGAGAACGCCGTCAAAGCCGCCGATAAATGGCATTACCTTAACAGTCATCTGAGTCCTGGAAGACGTCGTCGTCGTCGTCGTCGTAATAGTGACCGGAAGCCGTAGACGATACCCGGCTAGAAAGCAGCGGACGATCTAGCTGAATAATCATAATCATAATCATAATGAGCATTTAATTACTGAAAACCGTTATCACACAGTTCTCTTTGCTAATCTATTTTAATGCTAAATTTTTATTGTCCGGTAAGTGTTGCTATTTAAATAACATTTTAAAAGGTACGATTTACACGGAAAAATTAAAATCAGAAATGTATGTAGTCGAAATGGACAAATAACCAACACAAACGTTATAGAATGTAACTAATCTAGGCCCTAGTTTAAAATGGTTGAAAATGTCATACCATAATTATTATGTGACAACATTTAAATTCCATGTCCCGAAACACATGTCAAACGACAAATCCCAGACGAAGAAAATTAGAATTACAACATTTCGACTTTGAGTTTACAGCGGTTTCCGAGAGACGTCTGTTTTGATCAACTTTTTAGATAGTGTTTAACTATCTCGTTGTTCATTCGTTCATTAAAATTGTTGTTGTTGTTGTTGAAAATTTAAAAATTTGGCATTAAAAGAAACAACCAAACACCAATAACAACGACGTTTCGTTCAAAAATTATAACAAAAACAACATTGTTAATAATATTAACATCTCTATCGCAACGTCTCTAGACACTTAGCACTCACTACGCTGCACGTATTCATTAACAACACGGTCAAATGCACGGCACAGAATCGAAGCGTACTTGAAACGATTACCGAGTAATTACTCGCCGAGATCGTTTTTGCTCTCCGTCCATCACTATCCGAAATACATGCAAACTAACATCTTGCACGTCAGCAGAAGAATCTGGCCGTACTCTAAAAAGAATATGGTAGAGATCTATCACCGATAAACGGAAGGCTTACGTAACCAATAAATCATATACATCAGCGCATCACTAAAGCAGTTTTAAAACTGCACTGTAGCTAATTACGCGAAAAGTGCCTGTTAGACAAATTCTAAGTCAGTATTTTCCATGTACAGAAAGCCAGTGGTTGCTAGGTCTACAATGTCGATAGAAAGATCACGTTTTGATAATCGATAAAGGCACATTCGTCGAAATAAACAGCAAAAGTGTTTTGTTACAAAAAGCTCTAAGAATCGACGTTATAGTCGTTAAACTGGTTCAAATTGTTGAGAAAAACTACAATTACAGTACAACATTAAAATGCTTAAATATTTATCGGTGTCTTGTTTGATGTCGGTTACTTCACTCTTAGTCTAATTATTAGTAGCTTATTTGATGTTCATTTAGTACTTATATTATTAATTTTAATATGCACATTTTTAAGATCAGAAAGTCAAATAGTCAAAAGTCTATAAAGTCAAATGTCACAATACTATAGTCATAGGGCATCGCAAACCACATGAACAAAACATCTGCCGTCATTTAAAACAATCTGTCACGTGACGAGTCCGTTTAACTATATATAATGCCAAATCAGTAAATAAAAGCGACGATTTGACGACAACAACGCAATTTTGTGTCCCACGGAAATTTTTTCTAAGCCTTTTAAATTGTTTCGACGTAACTGAACGCACTGTTTGCACGAAACGCCAACTACAGGATGCACTTTTTAACAATACAGCTGTACAAAGTTTTACAAACCTATAACCTTTTAATGGCTTCGTCAGTTACTGAACATCAAAAACGATTTGCGTTAAACATCAGTCAATTAAATCAGTGAATAACTTCACGCGTATATAAATGCACCACGAAACAGTTCACACAATGTACACATAATAATCAGTTACGAATTCTTCACAACTCTCTGCACGATACAACATCGACGCCAAAACACGCTCGTCTTGCTTCGAGATTGAAAAAAAACAATCACCGGAAAAAGAACGTCGGCTGAAAGTTCGAAACGCGAAGAAACCAACATCACTAAAACACTACAACGCACGCTTTATGCCAAACTGCCTCGATAATAACAATACCGTTTAGTAACAATAATAACAATTCATTATGAACAATAGTAATAATACTTAATAATAGGTTAGTAATTAATTTTTGGCTTATTATTAGAATAAACGACAACTTGGTAAGTCAACAGACTGATAAAAATGACTATAACAGCGATGGTCCACAAACGCTAAGACACGTTCACAAAGTTGTCTGGACCCTAGACGTATATTTTCTAAGTGCGAACATAACCCCGCTGACTGTTGCATTAATGGGCTAATGAAACTATCTGAAAGTGTGGACACGTTAAAAGATGACAGAAATAATTTATGTAGATGTTATATCAAGCTGCTCACGATGTTTGTAAACAATCACTGAGGGACCGTGCCAAAATTATTGGGGGTCAGTCAAAATTTAATTTGGGGTTAGCTCACGCTTTGGTGTTGCAAAGCATAGTGCCCCCACGAAGAAAAGCATATTGTTCAAAATCAATGCCATAGTGCATTTAAAACACTGACACTGCCGTAGCCGAAAAGTCTAAAATAACCAAATCATTCGTCACTTTCGAGAAATGACTAACTGCGGTAATGTCCTACCAAAATAAGGACCAATTACAAGATAGGGCCTACCGAAAATATCTACTGTGGCCTACCGAAACAAATTTCTAAGGTCAATAACCCCGGCCCTATGCTAACGCTACTCACTAATAGGGTGTTTACACGATCCAGCAAACGTCCAGCATTACGGTTGCTGTAAGTTTGCTGGATGTTTGCTGGATCGTGTTAACACCCCATAAGTCGATAAACGTTGTCGTTAGTCTATTTTAATAGAGCTATTTACGAGTCGCATGTAGTACTTAAAACTATTGATACGGGCATTGTGAGATATCAGGAGAATTGGACAATTCAATTATGACTTAGTAAAACTACAGCTAGACGCAAAGAGGTGAGGTAATTGTTAGTCAAGTATCGACTGTGTGTAAACCGTCTGTAGTAATTTTTTTTATTATTTTGCGTTTCGACCCTCGTTGTCTATTAAAATAAGTCAACAAACCGCTAAAGCAATTTCAAAGTGAAACTTTTCGCTAGAAATCCAACGAACAGTTGAATGGCTTCGTGGTCAAAGTCGAAAGTTTCAACGAACAGAATCCATTTAAGCCTGCTGTCGTTTTTCTCTTTCATCGTGCGCAGAATCGGTATCATTTGTACTTCCACTCTGAAATCTGTTGCCGCCACCGATCTCAGAAATTAAAACACATTTTGTCACTTAAAATACGTTTATGAGATAATGTGAATGTGATAATGCTATACGGCCTGTGATAGTATTAGGCCTAGATGTTGTATATGGACTTTAGTGAAATGCTGAAGAATGTCGCGCCACGAAGCTGATATGGCTTTTCGTTCGGCCGAAATGATAGAAATCTCAACCTGATTGCTTACAATATTGCTGCGAATGACGGCAGTGGACCCTCAGATCGACAAACAAGTGAAAGACAAGATAACAAAAAAACACCGTGGGAAATAATTAAATAGAAACATTACAATAATGGTAAATTTTGCAGTTCAGTAAAATGTTTCTGGGAGTTCTCCGCCGACAGTTTATCCGGCATATAATTTACAGTGATGCCAAACATTTACCCTACAAAACTCAATTATCTGCACAAATTTGAACAGCTGTTGTACGAAGCTCGGGAAGGCATTTGCCTGTTGGCACGCCACTGTAGGTAGGCCGACAGTAGATAAGATATTTGTATAATATTTACGCGCAACGGTCGCTGTTAAAACCTAACTATCATAAAGATGCTGTATTGTAACTTAAGTCAATCTGTTGCTGCAGTCCGTAGTCCGTACTGGCAGTATGAAAACAACGGTACACTAAAACGATGTCTAATTTCGTTATCGTTATTCGAGTCATTTCAGTTATCGTTAACGGGTCGCCTGAAAATGCAGGACTGGAAAATGTCGGACGGAAGTGCAGGGCTGGAATTTGACGGACTGGCAATGCTTGTTAAAAGTCCGAAAGACACAGTTAAATTAGATTAGCCGTCACAAGCATTAATTTAGTACTGCATGCTGCAAGTCAATCTTTTAATTCACATGTGTTTATTACATTACAGCATACACAGTCTAGCACACTTACACCTTACATAAGTTTAACTTAAGTAGGCCTGTCAGATAATCGATGCCTGTCTAAGCCTCTATATACCGCTCGTTAATTCATGACCTATATGCCAATTTCTCCTAGAGCGTTATAACAGTCCTTAAACCGCACTTAGCTTGCACTAACACCGTTTTCATAGTTTTCAACTGCAGTCGTGCATCATAAAGCAAACGACGGTGTAGTCTAGGCAATCTAAGCACTGTCTGGAGTGATATAAGCTCGCACTGTGTGCTCCTTTAACCACTCCAGCAGTGCGATATCTAGTAAACAAGATAATGTTCATATGAACACGGAGTCTGTCCAATGCATTTCGACAGTTTACAGTATATTTCCATATAAATATAATCAGTGAGCTGTTTAGACTGGTAGAAAAAAAAATCAAACAGCTTAATTTCAAATACTACAGCAGCAATGATCCTTTCATCCTTCTGTATTATTTTAACTAAACAATAAACACTGTCAGTTACGAGACCATTCGATTCGTTACCGGCGCTTTACTATAAAAGGTCCATCGTCACCATGCGTCTATCTTGCACCGTTACGGAGATAAAGCGCCTCAAAGATAATGGGGTCACGAACTTGACCTTTCGGGGTCACGCGACGCCATCGGTCACGTGACCATTCGACTCCCGGCGGTCGACTTCCTATGGGTGGTCCATAGTGACCATGCGTCCATCTGGCACCGTTACGGAGATATGACGCCTCAAATGTTGGACGCACGGACGTGGAAACGGAAAGAACGAAAGAAAAAGAGAAAGAGAAAAAGGAAGAGGTAGGGGACAGAAAGGGAAAAAGCAAGTAGAAGGGAAAAAAGAAAGAAAGGGGAAGGTGAGGGGGAAAGGAAGGGGGAAGGGAAGGTAATGGAAAGGAGAAGGGAAAGGGAAAGGGGAAGAGGAAAGAAAAAAAGGAAAAAGAAGAAAAAGGAGAAGGGGAAAGGGAAGGAAAAAAAGGAAGGGAAAAAGGGAAAAGGAAAAGGGAAGGCGAAGGAAAAAGAGAAGAAAAAGAAGGAAAGAGGAAGGAAAAGTGGAAGGGACAGTGAAGGAGAAGAAAAATTAGAAAGGGAAAAGGGGACGAACAAGGGAAAGGGGAAGGGGAAAGAAAAGGGGAAGTAGATAGGAAAGAGGAAGGGGAAGGTGGAAGGAAGAAAGCTTAAGAAAAGTTGGACGCACGGACGGACGCACGGACGCACGGACACTTAGGTGATTTTATACTCTGTTCAATGCTAAGTATTGCATTGGACAGACAATAATGTCACTCTAATTGAGCGTAACGTAGGCCTACTTTGTCTCCGCTTATTTATCACATGTTGTTTCACACTGCACATCGTTGATTACAGTCCAGAAGTAAGAACGTTTCAATATGGTTAAATTGTGCTATCCAACGTGTCACCGGCATCGCAGTTCTAGCAGTAGACTTATGTCTTTGAAACAGTATTAAGCAATTTTCAAGTCTGTCATTTTCCAGTCTTGCATTTTCCGGTCCTGCATTTTCAGCACCCCCATCGTTAACCAGTAGGCCTATTTGCCATTGCTGCCTTCTCACATTATTGTACACTTATATACATACAACAGTGCCCCTAAAATGTTTCACATAAAAATGAGGGACAAATGGTGAAAAAGCTAAGTGGCGACAGATCAGATTTATTGAGAAAGCCTACTGCTTACTGCACTGTTGCCCATTTTTGGTAATCAATATCATATTATTTCAAAAAAATTTTTGATACATTGTATTAACAGAAAAGTCGAAAAATACCCGGTGACCTAAAATCGGCTCAAACTTCAGTTTTATATACGTAAGCAATAATTTTACGGAGAATAGCTCAAATGCATGGAAATCTATCCAGTGTTTCCACTGTGCGCCTAGTTTAAAAATAAAGACATTCTTCCGCGTAAAAATCTCACCTGAGAGACTTCGCCTATGGAAATATTCTGCGCGAGGGTTGACTTTATCGGTAAATAGTTGCCAAGGTAAACTTCTCAGGAAGAGGAGTTCTCCTATAACGACACAGACACTGGCTACGTTCTGCAACTGTACATAATAACAAGTGATAAACTCAAGCAAATGGAAGTGAAATGGCGATCGAAGGCACGGCCTTTCATTTTTGTTTTAATTCTATATTACCGACAAATATAAGCAGGCTTAATTTCTAAACAGTGTGCGTCCGCTGATAGCTCCAGAGCGCACGCGAACGCGGTGTCGTCAGTATGCGGGACATGGCAGGAAGCTACGACGATTTTCCGATAAACAGCTGCAAATTTCCGACAGAAAATTACGGCTGCTCAAATTTTAATTCTGTGCCTAGATTTATCAAAACGGGGTACTTCCAGTCTTAGCATTTTATTATTGGATTAACATTTTCTGACAATTTTTTTCCGTAAGGCTGAAATTTAGAAAGAGGTTTGCAATTGCCATCTTCCTCTCCCCCTATGCGGCCTCTCTCCTTCTGTCCCTGCCACTGGCATCATGTGTGCCGTGGTACTCCGTTACGGTAAAACAGAGCGCCTGCTGTGTTCGGTCGCTACGTCGGTGTACCCCGCAGTTCCTCGTAGTGTGCATCACAGACCCAACGTATCTCGCGATCCACGTAGATCGGTCGCAGCGCACCGAAGCGCCCGGAGCTGGCGTCTATACGCAGATGTCGCGCCAGGTGCTGACGGTTGGCCGCCGACGGAGCGTGGAAGATGGAATGCGCGTTGATCGGACTATTGACACGGAAGAACAAATCCGCCATGCCGCCGTCACTGGCTGCCGCTAGAACCTTGGTCAACATCGTCACTACACGGTCCTTGTTCTTCGACAGCCACATGTACCTGTGCATCATTCATTCACCACAAGTATAACAATCGTACCTTACCTTTATAGCGGATGTAGAAGAGACGCTCCAAAAAAACTACTACCACGAAAGTCTGCAAGTTGTATGTTTTGGCTGGGGTTTGATCTCAAATCTCCCTTTTCCCTGTGTACCTTCCATACGGCACCTAAATCCATCGAACGGTTTAAGCAGGGTGCATGAATGTGACAGACGACAGACAGACAGACGGAATGACAAACCACGCTACAAAAAAATGTGGCGAACTAGGCGAAATCGCTTAAAGAAGCTCGCCAATGCAAACGCGACCCGGGCTAACTCACGTGTCCGGTTGCGCATGCGCGTCGACGGCTCGCAGATAGTCGTAGGACTTGAGGAGAGCGGCGACGACTGGCGCTACAACTCGACAGTTGTTGGCGTGCTCCGGGATGCCGTGCACGACTTGAACGAACGCCAGAGCCAGATTCAGCAGCACCGCTACCTGACTACCTCCGCTAACACCGATCCCGCTACCTGCCACACCAGCAGTGACATTTATCATTATGACGTAGGCAAAAGTGGACAAACGTCACCAAATGTAGCGTTCAAGATAAGAGAGCATGTAAAACGGAAATAACTCACTGCCGTATAACTATCAACTAAATTGCTTGATAATGCCTATAGTAAGCGTGAACACTTAGCCAATATGCGCCTTTATGACTGCGACATTATGACGCTGTGTATAACGTGTTTTGGTTGACTAACTAATTGACTGGTTTTGTTGACACATGGTGCGATGAAATGAAGACAAAACAAAAATAACAAAACGCCGACGAGTGGCGTCGACTTCGCTTGCCGTTCGTCACAAATCACAAAGTGAAAAGTGGCGCTACCAATATGCAGAAAAGTAAGTTCTAAAAAGTATTTTATTGCAGAGGTTCGAAAGTACAGCAGTAAAATAAACTATACAATGTTGTACGATTTCGCACGACGTTTACAGCTGTTGTAGGTTGCTTTTACGTTACATCTCATCTCTTCGCACATCTGCGAACCCCCTCAGTGCAGATAAAGACGGCGTACCAGCGGTCGTCGACTGTGCTGTCCTTTTGCCGGTGCCGGCTGCAGAGGTTGCCGTGCCAGTGGGTGCTGACGGTGATGCGCGCTGCAACTGTGGCGGCGTGCCCAGCCAGAACCCGACGTCCTCGGTCATGTGCCAGTATCCCGTGTACTCGCACAGGAAGTGGACTTCGAAGCCATCCAGGAACCGCGTACGACCGAACATGTACCTGCGACACACAAAATATACCGTATTGTTTGTAACATTTTACTTAGGCCTAGTTGTGTGTGCATTTTTTAAAATTTTCATTTAGTATTTAACGTAATCCAGCTATATGTAATAAAAATGATTTCATTCAATCAACTGATACGGCAAAAACAAGTTATCGTGCGCGGAAAAACAGTGTCGCTCGCATGCAACGTTCACGTACACGTGAGCCAGAAGTTGCAAAACGTTGCCGTATAAATCGCCAGTATCCGGTTCGGAAATTTGCAGCCTATCGTACGATTTCTATTGCCTAAATACGCGTGGGCCCGAAAAGTGGGAACCAGTTCGTTTGGGGTCGAATCCGTTTCGTTAAGTTGCCCAGTGGTGCACTTTTAGTGGTTAACAATATTCAGCTTAGTTTCGTATTACTCGCTAGACGGCAGGACTGTTAAACATCAATGACAAAATAAAAGAAACATATTGGCGCAGTTTGTGCCCTCATATCACTGCTAGTTACCGCTATAGATCGAAGCGTTTAACTCGTGAAACGTGCGTATGATAACCATACAGCGACTTGGCGATGGCGTCTTTGAGGACTGTCATCGACCTGGAGGACAACTAGAGGACAAAAATCGTGGCTTTGGCCTCCAAAAAGTCTGGCGTTGGCCGCGGCCTTAAAGACCACTGATGCGCAGCATAAAATTGCCTTTGTCTTGTCTTTACTTGCAAATTTTGCAATAAATATGCTCTGTGCAATGAGTTTATAATATATCTACTAGGCCTAAACATTGTTATGATTCATAACGGTTTAAAAAGATTAAGCCAGCTTTTGATGTGCAGCATAAAATTGTTATACTCACTTTACTTACTTACTTACTTACTTGGCGGCCTTGGCCTTGGCCTTGAAAATGCTGGCCTTGAACTGATCCCTACAACGAGTGTTCGTACCAGTCGGCGTGTGAGAGACGCTGTACAGGCGGCAGTACGAGCACTAGACGTGGATGCTCGTAGTCCGGTAGGGTCGTCAGAGAAGCTGACGGCGGCACCTCGATGACGCTGCTGAACCGATAGTCACCGGTAGTCGCTCGTGACCAGGAGCCGAGGTTGTGCCACTTGCGACAGACGGCGGCCGCGGCGCGACGCTTCGGCGGCGACACACAGTGGTACGCGATACGACCTACACGCAAACAATGACGACAGTGATTTGGCAAAGGGCAAAATCACTTCCACCCGATGAATCATGAATCATGTCTTCGTAAATCGGGAGTAACTGCATGTTTTGCCAGGGGGTTGGACTCCAAAATCTCTTCTTCTGCTCGGGAAAGAGTCAGAGGAAGGAAATATCTATCCGACAAAATGCGGCATTGCATCCGACGGACGAGTGTACCTGCCAAAAGTTTAGTTGCAGTTGCACTGTAGGCCTCGGCTAACCTTGCTATATTATTGTCATTATTGTCCATACGAAACAATAAATAAACTGATTGATTGGCTGATTGCTATTGACCTGGGTGAGCGTGGCGTAGTAGAACGCACTTGGGACAAAGCAGAAACAGATCTCGCAGGTCGTCGCCGGCAAGTCCTGTAGTCGAGTACGATTCATCAATACCTACCACTCCTGGACCGCCTGGATAGATACTGCCCAAACTGGCCTCTGAGCCGCCGGCCGCCGGACCGCAACACAACCCACCTGTCAACAACCATAACAATCGGATTTATTAAGAACTAAAAAATTGGGGCACTGTTCAACGTGAGGCCAATTGGGAAAATCTAAAATGCCCCTCCTGAAATTTGGCAAAAAATTTTTCCAGGTAAGGGTCGTCCTTCCTCCCACTTTTGATCTTGGTCCGCGGGCTGACCGGTTTCGAAGGAGAAGTAAAAATATAAAAAGAAAAAACAAACAAACCGAAAACATAACGCCTCCCGTTACTACTTATGGGCGGCCTAATAATCTGGTAAACGCGAGTTGTTTTCAAGCAGGAAGCGCACCTGTTCCGTGAACGCCGGCGCCTCCAGCGCTAGTGTTAGGACTGTCATTAGCCCCACACGCTCCGCTCGTACTGGTTGTTGTACGTGAACTGTAGCTGGCAGCATCAATAGACAGGTTGTCTTCGTCGTCGTCTGGAGCGTCGTGAAGATACAGCTCCAGGAAACCGAGGACCGCCTTCATCGTACAGCACGGGCTTACCCCACGCACCTGTGACACCAGTTGAGTGACTCAAGTAAGTAACTAAAGTGTAAATTTATATAGCGCATACTCGAAAAGATCTCTAATGCGTCTAATGCGTTTTGCAAACAATGCAAAACATAATACAGAAACACAGACAAAGTCCGCAAATCAATACAGTCAATAGCGGCACAGAGACGCTGGAAACACGAAACAGACAAACTTGAATATCGTAACCTATGCGTAGCGGACATACCCCTAAACAAAACCGCCTTCTTCAACGGAGTTAATGACAGAAAAAAACAAAATCCCCCTAGACACAACTGCTCAGACAATACGCTGTAGGAAAAATTCTCCTCGGATACCCATACCACTCTGAGAAAAAACTATAACAAATACGTTCGTCTGCTGAGTTTGTACCTGGACGCGTATAGTGTCCATGCGAGTATGAAGCATGACGTGGACCTTGTGTAGAACATCGTCTTCGCCGTCATTAACGTCACCACCCGCGTCCACCAGACCACCAGCGACGGCGCTGCAGGTGCCCGTCGACAGTCCGGTGAGTCGCGGCTGACGTGCACGCATCCGACGCCTGGCGTTATAACAGTCCGTACACCCGCCCTGCATACAACACGCATACACCTTGGTTACACCATTAAAAGCATTTGACACAGCACAGTTATTGGTATTTGCACAAAAATGCGGCATTTAATTACAGCAAGAATGACAACACGCATACCGAACAAAACGTATAGCCTATACGAGTATAGACTTAAGAAATAATGACATTTAACGATCCTGATCAATTACTCGAGAGTTTTTGACCTATGCATTCAGGTGCCACGTTTTACATTTCCGCACTTACGATCGTTCAGCTGCTCCAACCACTGCAGTCTGATGTGGAGCTATTGTAGATTTGTTAGACAGCAACATGTACAGCAAGTCGAAGTGAAGTTTGGGTTTATAGATTTGCGGATTCGTTCTTGCAGCGCAAGCGATTCCGTCTATTCCTACACGTTTCTCCGTATTGTTATCTGTCTGCCCGTCGTCTGCCTGTCAAATTCGTGCAACCTTCAGCAGACTGAAAACCGAACTTTTTGCCCGGTCTTACAGACATGACTAAGAACGTCTCATTGCGCTGACTACTATTACGTGACTTCACTGTTTAAGCGTATTGTTACTTGTCCTTGCCACGCTAAAATTGATTCGTCCTTCATCATCATCATCATCAAATCATTCAACGAATTCAGATTTCCATTTGGCAAGTACATACTGTGTCAGAATGGAGTTCTTGACCCCAAGAAAAAAGAGAAATTTTGAGATCAAACTGCCAGCCAAATATGCAATTGCTTCGTTTCACCAAGTAACACCACTTGTCAGCGATTCCACCTCCTACCGACTTGCTTCGGTGATTATTTCACGTTCCAGCAGGCAGACGATAATCTGACCTGGTCGACGGCGGCGAAGAAGACGGCATGATGGGACAGGAAGACGGGCAGCGGGTCAGCAACGATACGCAACTGACGACGACCCTCGGCGCTGTTGAGACGCACCACGAGGTCGGAGAAGAGACCGGGACGCAGCACACGGACTCCGAAGTCGCACGTGATCTGTCGTTCCTCCCACTCGGGGTTGTCTGGCCAAACGTCGTGACTCGGCGCGCCGTACTCCAGCAGACCCGGCATCAGCAGTAGACGATCGGCGTACGATAATGTCTGCGTCACGCCGCCGCCGCCGGAGCGACACTGCACCACAACGCATCACAAGAGAGATAATACCTCGCTCCTCGTAATTAAGGGCGCACTCACCTGTGTCGCAGTTCACTCGGCGTGATTCCCATATGGCAGGTGACGCTACGTAGCTCTGGGGTGGGCTTTCCATAAAGAGCTATACCAGTACCATTTAATTACTAGAACTAACTGTAACCCATCTAAAATAGTACCCCTGGACAAAATCCCCCTACTATATGCGTTCAAATGGTCATCACCGTCATCGTTGTCGTAGTCGACGCGAAGTGGCTTAACGTTATTCATTGTTAGCAAAGCGTCGAATAAGTAGGTACAACGATATGCCGTTGAGAGTAACGGTGGAAAAGTGATGCCCGTCAAAGACAAACGTCAGCTGTTTTGCGAAATACTGACGACGAAATGTATATTAAGCACATTAGAGATTTTTTTGAATCTACGCTGTGCAAGTTGACGCTATACTTACTTACTTACCTACATGTTCTCTTTCTACCTACAGTTCCTACAGACAAACAAGTAAGCAAGTAAGTGATCAGCTTCAGATCGGTTCGAATCGCAGACGCAAGTACTTGTACTTGCGTATGAATTTAATAACAAACATAAAACAAGGAAAAAAGCTGACCGGATCGTGCATATCGACGCACATCTCGAGTCGGTCCAATGCGGCCAGCAACCACCGCCCGGTCAGTGACATAGTCCCACAACCGGCCGGGTGTACTGACGTCGTGTCATCTGCGAGTCTCACCCGTAGCCAGGAGTCCGTAGCTGGCTCTGCAAGCGCCTGGATGGCCTCGGACGCCGTACACCTGTTAGAAATAATTCACATAAAACGTTCAGGTAAAACATCTGTTTGACAATGCAGAAAATTTATCTGCAGTATGTTCATCTTACTTTGTATAGAATAAGTATCTTCCTGTTCTGACAACTTGTTATGGCTGGTCTGTTTGGCTGATCCTACTAGCGCTTTTGCCTGTCTGTCTGTTGTCTGTCCCGTGCGTATTGTGGCTAAACGGTATGTCTTATACCGGAAAACTGTCTGAGCAAGTAAATAAGGTTGCCCAGCGGCTGCCCTGTAGTAACTTGACTATGTCGCTTCCTGCAAAAATTTAGTCGCAATATGGAACGATAATTACCGCCTGCATATGGTACAATGTTTGAGAACACAGTTACTCATCAACTATAACCGGAAGTAGTAAACGTTAGATTAATTAAGGTAACTGTCTTAATATTAAATAAGTAGTTGTGATCGACCTTCCCTAGCGACAGCAGAGCTTCTTGTTATTGTGTTATTGCATTTGTTGTTGAATTCCTTTGGCAGAATAAGTCATCTCACCGGCTGCTGAGTGAACTGGTCATGAGCAGACGACCGATCTTCTGGACGAACCACGAACTGTCAACGACCGCCAGCCGTTGAAGTAGTTCGTCGTCATCGTCGTAGTTTCCTCCGGCGCACGACGAACTATTTCCCGACGCGCCACCGCCGCCGCCGCCGCCGAAGTAAACCAGCTTTCCGCGCCGGTGAAAATAGTTCAGCATGTGTTGAACCTGCCAGCGGACAGATCCACCACGACAACATTTGGCGTAATTTTGCAGCTCTGTGCGTTTTCGTTTTTTTTTCATAAATTGTGCTATGCTGCTTTTGTTTCCGATTTTTTCATTAACTGATTTGATTTTATCGTCTTCTTCGTTATTTTGTCGCTACAGCCTACATTATAGGCCTCAGTAGACGCCAACTTAGACCAACGTAACCCCACTCTAACTGTGATGAAGAGTCTAACAAACTGTTACGTAGGGTTAAACAAGTGTCAATGCGAAATAGCACTTCACTTCTTCCAACACTATTAGCAGGACGCCAGCGCGAGCGACAAACAGATGGACGGACGAACAGACGGAGAGACCACGCTACCGTATAACATTTGTCGCAATAGTCGGAAGCAATGACGCCTAACAATTACAGTTAAAATGACACTGAGCGAAGATCTGATAACTATCTATTCAGTTGATAATTTGTACCAGACATCAACAGCTTATTATAGTCTACGACTGTATAGTGTGTGAAGCATCCTTGCCGCCTATGACTAACGAAAATGTCCTTTCACATCACATTGCATTATACAACATGACACTACATTAACACGATTACCTGCGAGGGCGGTACGTCGCAGTTGCGTGCTAAGGTGCGCAGCTCGTCACAGAGAATGTACGGTGCCAGCGACGACGGAGGTCTGTTGACGCTCTTAGCGTCAGACATACGACGAAGA
>Ga0209367_1003820_pt1 | contig 20609 bp, 19 predicted proteins | sample WorMetLIZISLAND2_FD_187412 | JGI IMG/M metagenome (GOLD analysis project Ga0209367, IMG submission 187412) | Marine gutless worms symbiont microbial communities from Max Planck institute for Marine Microbiology, Germany - Olavius geniculatus... ...
CGTAATAACCACATCATTGCAGAATGTCTGCAGAGTGTGCCAGTGAAAGGATTTTGAAAATCTGTCAATACTTGGTGAAGATATGGACAGAAGTAAAGTGCCGCGTTTTTATGGCCCACGGTGTATATTGTTTAGTAACTGTCTCACGAAAAGGAGTGGGTCGTATGTTTTCCAGGCGGCCGAGGATGTGGCGGTATCGTGCCATGCCGTCCAACTACTGGCGTCTGAATTATCGGGAGATTGGGCGTTGAACCCCCTCCAGCTGTTTTCCAAACTCCCAATATTGTTAGATTAGGTAGGGGGTCAGTTATAGGTCTATTAGTACAACACACGTACGATATTACTTCGCATTTTTTTTTAAATTGGCAGTCTCCTGTAGCCAATAAATCACGTCAGTTACGAGTCGCATTTTCCGTGGCAAACGCCGCGAAAAAGTCATTTTTTCTTGCCTTGCCAAACGAGACAAAAGATCTACAATGGGATCCATATGCAAAAGCTCTTGATGCGATCAGTGGTTATTGACTAGACACTTCAGCGGCGGCGTGGGTTATAATAGTAGCCCAGACGAGACAGGAAGCTGCAATATTCCGACAGATGCTGCATTTTTCGACAGCATGGATTCTGAGTTCTGACAGACATCTGGAAATTTCTGATAGGGAGCTCAAAATTTCAATTTTTTTCCAGATTTCCTGCAAAAACCCCCACATTTTGCTGGAAATCTGGAGAAAAATTTTGCGTTTTGGGGCGAATTTTTTTCCGAGAAGATTGTCCGACAACTTTCCGACAGCCCAATTTTTGGGGGAGGGAGGCAACCCCACGACTCCACTGAATAAGAGTCACTAGACGATCGCCAGTTGGTCGAAGTTATGATCCACCTGCTGCTGCTGGTGGTGCTGATGCGTGGATGATGGTCGTCTTCTGGCTGCTGACGAACTGTTCGTGGACAGATTCTGACTGCGTCGTTGACGTTTCTCATCCAACTCGGCTGTCACTTGCGCCTGCCACACAATTCCCACAGGCCACCACGATGCCGCGCGAATAAGTTCAATACCAGGTTTTAAACATAATTCGTTTTTGACATCTCCAGTAATCAGAACTTTTTAAAATTCGTGAATTTAGAGAGAGAAGTTAATAAAATTCGTAAATTTCGAATTTCCAATAAATGTACGATGCATGTAATAGGTAAAGAGGGCCGTGACGTGTAGGCCTACGCTGAAATAAAAACGCTGCGTGAATGTTGCAACAAATTGAGCAGAATCAAATGCACTTTGAAGATAGACTTCGTTAGCCTGCATTCAACGTAAAGATACCGTAAACATGTTTTGTTTCTGACGATTCAATCATATCATATCGTACTTAAAAGCTATTGAGGTGTTGCTAGTTTAGTCTGCGGAATGAGGCCAAAACAGAAAAATAACAAAAACAATAAAGGTTTTATAAAAAGACTCTAGTGCGGAGTAGGCCATTGGCAAAAAGCTGTAATTTTCTGACAGACGCTACAAATTTCGGACAAGAGGAGATTACAGATGCGGAGTTGTCCCATTTTGTTCTAGAATTTTCCCAAAGTGTTACATTCAGACCCATTCTGTACTTTTGGAATTTAGGGGCCCCCATGCCTTCCCACTACGACGCCGTTGATTTAGCTTTAAGCTGTTGAAACTAAATAGATTGACACAGAACACAATAAACACTGGTTAGGGATTAGAATGCCAGTAAGATACGAAGCACCAGCTTTGCTGTACAACTTATAAACGTAGGCTACACAGTGATTGGGCGAAATTCAGAGAATGTTAATAATTTGCTTCATTTTGAAGTGTGTACAGAGCGACAGATATAACTAAATTAAAATTTTAGTTCACTTGAGTACCTCGATCTAAGTAGTGTACGAAGCGACTGAACTGAACTGAACAGTCCAATTGCGTTGCGCGGACTGTCCACAAAGTGAATTAATTAACTGATAATTCATCTCGTTTCAGTTCATGTCTGTCGCTTCGTATACAGTTAAAACGCGTACGTACGGCGTATTGTTTAGACAGTTCGGCCGCAGAGTAACGTTTTCTATAGACCTGCACGTTGCCACACAATGATAATTCAACAAACAGTCGCTCAAACATTATTTAAATACAAGGTAGTAAGGCCTATTGAAAAAAAACAAGAAGAGAACACTTAGAAACAAAAAGAAACATTCAAAAACCTACAAAAAATCGTTAGAACAAATCAAACGTTGAAAACGCATTTTTACAGAAAAAAATCGTTATGAAACTTTCGGAAACGTTTACTGAAACTATGGCCTGCAGTGCATGTGTCACCCTTTTACTGATGAAGAGGTAGAAGGCGAACTGAATGAAGGCGAAGACGACGAAGAAGACGGAGGCTGCGATCCTGTCCGAGGTTTTGACGGAGCCGCGCGATAGCTTGGTCGAGATACCGTTCCAGCACGCGATCACCGTCAGCAGATTGATTGCCAGCATTATGTACAGGTCCTGGACACGAAACACACATTCCGTGACACTGCATGTACGGCTGAAACCTGTGACGGTTCTAGCCTGGTGCACCCCAGATTTAGTTCAGAAACACAGTGTTCACTGTGCAACAATAGATGTTGCGACCAGAGTAGGCCTAATTACGTTTTCAGGTAGCCTACCGGTACTATAATATTTGAGCTTGGGAATCGCTAGATCCACAAAGCAAAAATCCCTGCTGTTGTCATTGTTATAGCGTCACGAGAGGTCATCCTGGTCGCTCAAAACATAAGAAAACCCATCGAACGATCACGGCTTCGCCCCGAACCACACTGTCGTCGCTTTAGGCTGACAGTGCCACCCCCCACCAGTTCAGACCAAGACGAGACTGCAGTGGCGGAGCCGAGAGAGGGGCGTGGTTTTCAACTTTTTATCCTACGCAGTAGGTACGTAACGCACGCAACGAACGTAAACTTAGCAGACGAGGTCGTTGGTTCGACTCCTAGTCGGGTCGCTATCAGCTGGTTAATAGGCTACGTGGATGGGTGACTGCCAGCGGACAGGTAGACGATCTCGATACCTGTATCCAGACCCGTCAAGAGGGTGAGGTAGAGGGGGTTAGCTACCCCGGGCCCCATGACGTTTCGTGGGCCCCGCCGTCGGCCAGAAATATTAAGTACACCAGAATTTTCTCCACAGAAGGGCCCCGTGAAAATGTTTGGGGGCCCCACGAGAATGTTTCCCCGGGCCCCGCTAAGGCTCTCGACGGGCCTGCCTCTATATACATCTTTATTCACCGTGGGAGGTAGCAAACAAATACAAAATAAAAGAAAAAGTTAACTAATTACAGTTCATACAGTTCATATATAGCTGAATAGTTCGTACTTTCACACAGAACATAATAGGCCCACAAACAGCGACACGTATCGACAGCAACAACTATGACAAACCCTGTTTTACCAAGTATTTCTCGTACCTTTTGAGCAACAACTCACTTGGAAGTCTAAAGTCAAAGTAACTTAAACATGCATTAATTATTACCATGTTCGAAGTGCAGAATAGTTTCATTCAAAACGTATGACTGCAAAGTCAAGTGAACGCTGGTCAGCTTTTGTTAGGGAGCAGACTTCGAGTCCGTACAATAACATAAGTAAGCATTTTGTTTTAATTAGGTGAAAAACCACTTCCTCGGAAGCGGCTCTACCAACCTTGCCAAATATGCCTATATACATCACTAAGGTCAACTCAGCCTTCCATCCCTTGTAGGTACATAAATCAAGTACTGGCCTGTCTGGCTAGGGTTAAGGCGGGCCACGTTCACCTGTGTCGGGTGGCAGCTAACACTATGTGATCCCATACGGCAGGTTACGCTCCGTAGTCGTGAGATGGGTTTCACACGAAGAGGTGTATCATTTACGCCTAACCATTAACCAAATCTGAGGTGTTTTAAAGCTGACTTACGACGAGCGTGAGATAGGAGAGTTGTGGCAGCTGCGTTGAGATGGAGCATTTGAACATGATGCACGTCAGGGCCAGGGTGAAGAGAATTATCATGCGCAGACCGACATACTTCGTGACGTCAATCACGAACGTCACGAACGACATCAGACTGATCAGAAACTGCAACGCCATAATTTTGTGCCCGTGAGAACAACAGTGAACCACGTCGCTATATTATCGATTTTGAGTTAGGTTCGCGTTTCTACTCAGTTTTTGGTGGCCAATCTGATGGTAAGCATAGGCCTTTTCGTAAGAATTCGTACGCAAAATGGGTGAATTTAATCATGCGCTTTGTTGATATTTAATTATGTTGTGTTGTAATTGATTCACTAATTGTATCGCAATATTCGTCCGCCATGTTTTTCTGCTATTGCTATTGAATGCTGAGTGCAGACGCAATGCAGTCAGTCGAGTATGACGGTAGCAGCTGAAGGGCGTACCGGTAGTCGACGTGACGAACACATCACCTTAAAACTTCCCAGTTCGCCTATACGGCATAGGCGGCGAAACCGTGTATGCTGTTCAGAATGTACACATTGTACACCATTTACCTGTGCTAATAATCGACGCAGGTTTAAATTATTCCACCGTCACCAGTGCCGTTGTGTCAAAAAGTGCAACTGCCGACCCTAAATATTCTGTTAACAATAAAATGTCGGGTAATTTTTTGTCCGGAAATCTTCGTCCAAAATGCACAATTTAAAGGCGAAATTTAAAGGCGAAATATTCTGTTAACAATAAAATGTCGGGTAATTTTTTGTCCGGAAATCTTCGTCCAAAATGCACAATTTAAAGGCGAAATTGTCCACCCGAACTTTCGGCTGTTAGATAATCGTCTGTAGAAAAATTTCCGTCAAGAATGAAAAATTTGGGAGTGAAAACTCCACGTGAAAATTTTCAAAGTCGAAAATTTTTTAGCACCCACAATCTCCTTTGACGGACATTCGCAACTGTGTTTGAATTCTGTCCAAAAGTTGCAATTTTTTCCGTCTACTTTTTTAAAACCCAAGACGCCGTTTTCCGCCACTCAGTGTAAATAAATCACTGATACCCCATTAACACGATCGAGCAAACATCGAGCAAACGTCGAGCAAATGTTTTCAAAATACACGCGCTAATTGCTCGACGTCTGCTCGACGTTTGCTTAGTGTTTGCTCGATCGTGTAAGCAGGGTATGAACACAGGGCTTAGTTTATACCGGGACTGCCCGGTAGGCCTACGGCGTACTGGCAGTTGCGTTTACTTCAAAACGTTTTTAAAGTGATATTGTTTTACTGTAATTCAACGAGATAAAAAAAACTGTTAGAAACACATTATAATCGTGATTTTTTGTCAATGCGGACAGCGATGTAAGCAGGGGGAAAGCAACTGATTCTCCACCGACTCTGGTGAAAGGGAATCGCGACACTTCCGTGAGGAGCCAGAGACATCTCTATCTTATATCCCGTTCACACGATCAAGCAAACATCGAGCAATTAGAGCACACGTCGTGCACGTGTATTTTGAACGCATTTGCTCATGTTTGCTCGATGATTGCTCGACGTTTGCTTGATCGTGTAAACGGGGTATTAATCAGCACTTAATTCTGCACCTTGACATTTATGTTTTTTTCTGCACCCAGCACTGCCGGCATGTCCGCAACTTCTACTGGTCTAAAGTCTTCAACTTGTTAAAGTTTGACCACACATCGAAGAAAAAGAAAGAAAGAAGAGAAGAAGAAATAACTCAACGATGACGAGGAAGACGTTCCAGACGAAGTACATCGGGCGTCGAGCAACGAAGCACGTGACCCGCAGGCTGGGTCGCTTAGCTTTGGTGAGGGTCTGGTCCTTGATCAGGTGCGGGAAGCTGGTCTGTATGTGCTGGTAGAGGTGGAACTCCTGTGAGTCGACGAACGAACGCGTCTGAACTCTGTGCAGTTCTCGCGGGTCGTTCGTCAACTGAACTTCACGCAGTAACAGCTCTGACCTGATCAGCAACGACAGCTCCTGCACATAAATTCGCAAACACTGGCGACTTTCAGTTTGTTTCAAGGACCTAGTCAGTAACGCGTATACTGTATTTAATGTCATTCGCTAGGGGGAAACTGCGATTTTTCGTTTTGACCGGTCAGATAGCCATAGACTATTTGACCGGCTGCCAGTCAAATTGTCAGTGCGTTACTAGTATTTGAACTCAATAAATGTAGGCCTAAATAAATTTTCATGACTTTGGCGATGAGGAAATAAAACTGTACATGATGAATAATTTGGATTCGGAATCACGTTTTTTTTTCACAGACGTCTGTTAGCCCTCTGCCTAGACCTACCTGCAGTGCCACCAAGTTTGCAAATGTTCAGTGTCTCAATTTAGGCTTAAGTCTTTATGTAGAAATTTTTCACAAATGTATGGAATGTCGAAAATATTATACAAGTAAAGTTCAAAATAACATTCAGTTGATTGCTGTTTTGGTGCAATAAATTCGGTACCGTCCGACACCTGTGTGACCATTTTATCGGTAAATATAGGTCTGTCTAATGCAAAATTAGAAACGTCCCACAAATAGGCCTATAGTAGGCCCTATCACAATGCTTATTGAAGCGCGAAAACTTGACACAAACACTGCAACTAATACCCCGTTTACACGACCAAGCTGGCTCGATGAGCTGGTTCGACGAGCTGGCTATATGTTAGCTGGACAAGCCAGCTCGATGTTTGCTCGACGTTTGCTGGATGTCTGCTCGATGTTTGTTTGTTCGTGTAAACGGAGTATAAAAGATGCAGTTTGAATTGCATATTAACCTGAATGTCGAAAGGAAACAGATGGAGCTCAAGTAGTTCGCTGAACGTGCCTCGTATTCGTTTCGTCTCCACCACGAACGTCTGTCCTCGGTCGTCCGTCTCGACGTAGGTGTCCGTCTGCGTTCCGACCTCACCCATCGCGTTCTCGATTGACAGCTCCGGGTTCCAGTAACCGTCCAGCTTCCGCCGTCCCACGACGCTCAGTCTCTGCCGCAGAGACAGCGTACACATGCACAGCTCATATTGAGCCTACAGTATCCAACTTAACGCACGATATGATAACGCAATGAACACGACAAAAGCAACAAAAGAGACGAAAGAATGAACACGTAGACTACCGCTGTTATCCTTGCGTTTTGGTTGTTGCGTCGCTCTGAGCCAGCTGCATACGTTGCGTACCTTTTCTTGCGTTCATTGCGTTTGTTACGTACTCGCTTGCGTGCTTTCATTGCGTTGCCTGCTGCTTCGGTTGCGTTAAAAGAGTACGCAAGGCCCTTGCGTTTGCGTGCGTTCCGCTAGATAGAAACTATATGCTTTAATTGGAAACAACGCAACAGGCGGACAGCCTACGCATATACTGAAAGCCACTGTGTTCCAAAGAAAGATTTCCGACATTATCATCAACGGCCGTCAAAATAATGACCGTTCAGCTCGCCCAACATTATGTCTGACTTGCAATTATGAATAACTGAATAATTTCCGAAACAGGTGTCAGTTTTTGTTGCTTTCTAACTTATTTTCCCGTAGAAAATGTTTAGAAGAATATCTGGCAATTGTTTTCCGGAAATTGTCTTATCTTTCCCAATTTTTCGCCGAAATTCCGGTAAAAAAGATCGTCTAGAAATTTTCCGCCTCACAACGGTAATATTATGATCGTGCTTACCTGCGGAGGAGGGTCAGTTGGCATGTCAAGTTGCGGTTCTCTCCAGCGAGACCTGATCAGAACCTCGGCGTCGAAACATTCTCTCGTCGTGTTTACGTCGCCCACCTTTACAATCGTCACGTGCACCGAAACTTCTCGCTGTTACCATTGCGTGTGCACAAGCAAATCAAATATGCCAGATAAAAAATAGTTAAATAGATAGAAAATAGATAAAAATAGATAAAAATAGTTTCTTTGCGTACATACAGAGTGCATTATCAAAAACACCCGCAAAAATGTTTATCTCTGGAACTGTATCCGTTTTTTTCGCCAAATTTACACGGTTATGTGGAGGATAATTCAGGCCACATGTCTGGCAAATTTGGCCAAAAAAGGGATAAATAAATAAGTTGTAACTTAATAAGTTGTAACTTATATAAATAATATAAGTTGGAAATCGCATAACCTCCTTGGCGGAAATAACTAACAAAATTTTCTGTTACAGCGGGCCGGGTATCGACAGAAATTAAATGAAATGGAGTGAAATGAAATGAAAATATGAAAGCCGAAGCGCGCGCTTTTAATTTTTTTTTTATTTCTGTTGTTTTGTACGAATTTTTAAGACAAGCTTGACTCATGGTGCATGACTGATAAACTGAGGTGGTGTTCCGTGCTGGTATTTTTTTGAAATTAAATTATATTGACTACGATGATATATTAACGTAACAAAATGTAGGCCTACTACACGGTCTACAGCTGGAGCAGAAGCAGTAGCCTATAGGCCTATTGCCTACAGACAGCAGCTGGCTGGTCGTTTGGCTTAGGCCTACTGACCGGTTGCGCAGTCATCATTGACTATGATGCGTGTGCACTTGGGTTCAACTTCCGTCTTCCTCACCTGTCAAGTAATAATCACAAGCTTACGGACATTGCATTATGCACTGTATCAGTTAGTAAGTTTAATTCTGAAGCTATAGGTTAACGTCGGGTAAATTGAGATAAGGGCCTACAGTGGCGACACGTTTAAGAATAGACAGAATTTTTAATATACTTAATTAGCCTATAGGCCTACAATGTTTAAATAAAAATGAGAGATACTTAAGTGCAAGTCCACTCGGAGGCCCACTGCTGGACTTTGGAAATGAACCTGCTTCTCAGAAAGGCATTTCTCAGCATTTTAAAAGAGTTCCTATTCTAAACTATTCTTCAGTATAAATCTACTGCTAAGGCAATCTTGATTTTTGATAGGCAGACTTATAGACTGATCTAGAGATCTTCCTTCTTCTCCCTTTCCGCAGTTCGTGCGTTTTGTTGATTTTTGCTTGGTATCCAATTGTCTAAACCAACAGAACAAGCAAACCAAGGACTTCTAGGAATTTAATCCAAATCAGCATACTGATCAGCATACTGTACAACTTAATCTGTACTACAGCTATAGGGGGACTCTACTACGACTAAACACTTACACAGGCCCCTACACTCGCTACATATGATACCGTACAGCAGACGACAGATCGAACGTTAAATGTATAGGTCTCTACCAGACTTTACGGATACAAACCCTGATACGACGCTAGCTAACTACGCCAGACGTGGAGCGATTGAACGCTTCCGAACGGCCGCTTTTTTCACGATTCGACGCGCGGGATGACGTTATACAGACACCGTCACCATGGCAACGCATATAGCAGCAGCATCAGCATCATCATCAACTATGTACGACTTTTATAAAACACAAACTCACAAAACTGAAAGTCTCAGTGTGTTGTAGGCCTAATTAGTTATTTCAAAGGGTGGAGGCGATACTGGACAGGCGCGGCATAGAGGCGAATGCCATGTGCCAGCTGATTATCTCCACAACTATCTCTCGTTCAGAGACATTATTTTGTCTTTGCTAATCTGTTGTATCGGTGTCGCCACCGAGGTAGCCAAATGCGTAATCCATAGATGTAAAAAACGTTCCAGGAAAAATTTAAAAAACGTTAAAAAACGTATAAAACGTGGCAAGAATAAAAAACGCTTAAAACGTTGAATAAAAAACGTTGGCCATAGTGTGTTTAACTTCTTGCCTAATGCCTAATGCTGTAAGTGCAGTATACCTGGAATTATAGTTTAGGTAGAGAGAAGTTTATTTAATTTCAATTTAGCTGTGTGGTCATAAGACAATAGCATTAAACTAACTAAATATAAGAGTTTAAAAAATCTTTTATTTAGTACATTTGGACAAACTAAGTAAACTACATCACTATGACTTATTAATTCGTTTCTGTGGTTTCAAAAGTGCTTCACAAAGTCTTTGACGGGATTTTCAATGCACTTTTTTTTAAAATAAAAAACGTTGAGCAAAATAAAGAAAAACGTTAAAAACGTAAAAAACGTGGAAAAAATAAAAAAAACGTTAAAAACGTGTTTTTACATCTATGGCATAATCCGATTATCACCGTTAATTCGTCGATCGATCGATCGTCGCGTCATAGCTCAGTGTTGACAGTAAGCTCACGCACATTTGGTTATAACTTGGAGAAACAAAACGAGTTAGTTATTCTATGTGGGTGTGGCTGTAAGAACGAGGAAGTGGCATTTTTTTCACTAAAGTGACTTTTTTCACTTACATTGTAAATACTCGGCGTTTTATGTACTTTTATATATTGTTCTATTGTCGCTGTAGCTGAGGCATTGCTGGCAGTATGTTGTCATTACTTTGTTCTAGGCCCACCCGCGGACGCAGATCCGCAGAATTTTGTGCGGACGCGGTCTGACAGCGGATCCAAAATAGACAAAATTTGCGGACGCAGTAAATGTGTTCAGATGAGATCAAGTCATGTTGCAGATATAAAACTTGAGTTGTGCAGCTTACTCCATATGTTGGTGCTGAGAATGAAATAACCATCTGCTTTTGACTAGCTGGCAGAATTTTGCAATGGGGATTTTAGCATTTATCTCTCACACTTTCTCCCCTTCCTGTTTTGTACTCTCCATTTTTCTACTTTTTCTTCCCTCTGCACCTGTTATATTTCTATTCAATTGAGCTGTTGTTTTTTGGAATGCTATAGATTAGTGGCCGAGACAGAGCTTGATTGCCGAAATGCATGTTTGCAATTTTTTGAGATGAAAAAATGCTGAACACAAATGACTGTCTGATAAAAGAAACTGCAGAATCATTATCTGCAGGTTGTTTGGTGTTTTCCAAAATCTTGTTTGTTTGTGTGCGGAAATGTATGTAAAATGGCTGTTTATGTACAGAGGTGATGAACAGTGAGTGATGGCAGAGAATGAGCTAGTACTTGGCATTGATCTGGGCACCACTACAGTGAAGGTGGTTCTTCTGAGAGTCTCTGATGAAGCGGTCATTGGAAGCTGGTCTCGTGAAACTAAAGCCTCAGTTGCAAGTGATGCAGGATCACATGGAAGTGAGCAGGACGTTAGCAGCATTATGTTGGCTGTCGACAACTGCATCAGCGAAATTCCCACCAATCTCACAGCACGAATTACCAAGATTGGAGTTTCCGGGCAGATGCATGGTCTTGTGATGTGGACTAAGCAGTCTTTAAATGTCACTGATCACAATTCCCTGGCTTCATCATCACCGTCAGCTGTGTCCAAAGAACTGACTACCAGCTGTTTTACGAAGCTAAGTAATCTGTACACTTGGCAGGATGGAAGGTGCAGTACAGAGTTTCTGTCGAGCATTCCAACTCCCAAGTCCCACCTGCGGATTGCAACCGGCTTCGGCTGCTGCACTTTGTTCTGGTTGAGTCGTCACGAATCTGGGTGTTTGGAGCGCTACCGCTGTGCTGGGACTGTGCAGGATTTTCTGGTGACCATTCTGTGCAATCATGATGCACCAGTAATGAGCACTCACAACGCTGCCAGCTGGGGATATTTTGACCCCGTCACCATGACCTGGGACACTGACGTGTAAGTTGTGTTTTTCATTCAGCTGTGATTATTTCAGATTGGTCTGATTAACAAAATTGAGACAGACACACACACACATTTCAAACATTTTTTTACTCCTCGCGTGCTACGTTCCTATCGTAACGAAGAGGAGTATATAAGATCAGTGTAATGTTGAGGATCGACTGACCGACCGACGAACGACCGACCTCTGTTCCTGGAAGAGCCTTCCTGGAAGAACTTCAAACGGCCATATCTTCATAATGGTGCTAGATAGACGCATGGTCACTATGGACCACCCATAAAAAGGCAACCCCCGGGAGTCGAATGGTCACGTGACGTCATCAGTCCCGAAAAGGTCAAACTCGTGACCCCATTATCTTTGAGGCGCCATATCTCCATAACGCTGCTAGATAGACGCATGGTCACTATGAACCACCGATAGGAAGTCGACCCCCGGGAGTCGAATGGTCACGTGACCGATGACATCACGTGACCTCAAAAGTCATTATGGACAAGACCATGCGCAGTTGATGCTGTCAGCGAGGTGATGCTGTCAGCACCGCTATTTCTCATTTTTGTTTAAAGAGCTGGCTGTTCTATGGAGTTAATCCAGGTTTGGCTGAGTCAGAAAAGTAAACATTTTGTAATTTGCAATATTACTTATAATGATCACCTATGTTTTTCACATAGGGCCTGTACTGTTTTTTTTAATTCTTACTTTCTTTATGTTTGCGTTATGCTACTGTCTAAATTGTGTACTCTGTCTATGTTTTATGGGCTTTGTGCTTGACTAAAATAGGATATTAGTTGACTAACAAATAGCTACGTCTTTTGACATTCTGTTACTCAGTTGTCAGTGTGAGAGTACAAAAGTACTCAAGTTTCTTTTTTTGCTTATTCTGCTTGTTTGCTACTTTATGGGTAAAGACAGCACTGCAGTCACGCATGGTTGTGAACTTGCTGTTTGTCTGTCAGTTATTATTACTGAAAAATTGTGATTATTTGCAGCGGTTAGTAATGGAAATCTTTTATTTACTACAACATAACGGCTGAAGAAACAGACATTAAAACAGATAATGCAACTGAATTTTAACTAGCAGCAAGTAACACAACAGTTATTGGAATGGGCTAAAATAACAGTGTGTCAGGATGTTTTTTCTTACATTTTAATCATGATGCTACATGTTGTTGACATTGCGTAGGCTGTCAAAGATGAACTTTCCAGTACGTCTGTTGCCATCGGTGATGGAAGCCGGTGCTTGTGCAGGAGTGACAGCACGGTGTTGGCATGGTATTCCAGCTGGTACTCCAGTCACCGCAGCAATGGGTGATCTCCAGTGTTATATGCTCGCAACTCGCCTCACTGACACAGATGCGGGTTTGTGATTTGCGGTTTGGACATCGGTTCTTGGGATTCTGAAGTTATCGGAATCTAAACTGTATGCAGTTCTGCACAGACTGCTGCAAAAAGTTGTTAGATTTAATGTTGATATTGTTCATTTACTGGTAAATTTGGTAATTTTATTTTTCTGAAAAAATTTTTCAGTTATAATTATTAAAAAAATTTGCTATCATATGTTGTATTTTTTTGTCAGCAATATAATTTTATAATGTGCATATTCAATACATTTTTATAAATTAGCTACATGTAATTTTTAATTATAATTTTTGTTTTTGGATTAGTTGAGTTATAATTCTGTTTCAGTTATATTTGTGGTTTGTGTTTTTTTGTGTTTATGTGTTATAATTTTATTTTATGTTATAATTTAGTAGTTCGTATACTTGTTATAATTCCTGTAACTTGTTTTATATACCGGTAGTTTATTGTCACAATTTGCTGACTGAGTTAGTTTAGAATTGTTATTATTTTCCATTGTGTAATATGTGTTCAGTCATAAACGTTGGTACATCATCTCAGTTCACGTTTCTTATGCCAGACGGATTTGTTCCATCGGCCAACAACATAGATAAGTCCTCACCAGTGGAATATGTTCCATTCTTTGCGGGTCGATATTTATCAGAGACAGCAAGTCTCAATGGTGGAAATGTTCTGGCTGCATTTGTCAACATGCTTTGTGATTGGCTGCAAGAATTTGGTTTGTAATCTGTTGTTACACTGCTAAAGATATCGGAATTTTCGGTCGGATCAATCCGGCAATTGGGCAATGTGGGCCCAACGTATTTCATGAATAAAAAACTTCCACATTCATTGTAGTTCTGTTCGATGTGTATAACCTCAAGTTTTTGTTGTTTTTGGTATTTCAAAGTAGAATTTTTCAAGTATGTGCCCAGGACTTCACATATCTGAATCTGGCCCCTGTTAGAATCAATCACTAACAGAGTTTATTGACTATTTTTGCATAAGTCATTGTGAAAGTACTGTGTACGCCATTACAAATTTGAAACATTTAACGTGTGTCATGTGCAATTAGCAGTCATTTGAGAGGCTGCTACATACTTTTGTAGTAAATCAGACAAGTAAGCAAGTTAGCTCAGCTACGTGAAATAACGTATCATTTATTTATCACGTGTCTTCAGTCATACACTTATCAGATCTTACCTTGTCAGTTTTTTCCATTTGCAAATCCTGCAGATGGATCGAGTACAAAGTTGCTGTATGCCTATATAAAAGGTTCTTCACAGAAGTACGCCGCAGTCCACTGGTTCCTGTTGCCGATCTGCCCGACCGTCGGACATCACGCTCTGCTGGCGGCACCAATTTCCTGCTGGTGCCATTTGTCAGACTCTCAACTGTCTGTATCTGGAGCAAAGCTAATTTAATGCATAGCTAATTGAATTGTCAATATCTGGAAAAGTAGGCCTAAAGGTCACTTAGTTCTAGACGCTTTCCATAGCATAACCTCCTGGCTTCATCCGTGTTTAGGCCTAAGGCTGAACTGTTTATTATGTATATCTTGAATAGCTCTTATTAAGGCAACTTTGATTGACTGATCTGTGAACGGGACAGAATTGATTGATAGTTGACAGAAGTGTTGTGTTTGCGAAATGTGTTAGGTTGTACACCGACAGGTGAAGAGGTGTGGAGAAAATTGAGTTCTTACGCTGACGTAGAAGAGATGGACGATAATAATAATGACGACTTTAACATGACACATGAAACGGCACATCTTCGAGAACGACACTGTGCTGATCATCACTCGGCAACCAGTACAAAACTTCTTGGCAAGCGACATAATGCTGACGATCAATTTACGGATGCCATGGCACGTGCTAAACGACATCGTGTCCAAGTTGAAGAACAACACAGTGCTGCCGATGATGGTCGTCTTTGCATCGAGACGACACTTCTTGGTGAACGGCACAGTGCCGATCGTCGAGGAGTCAACGTCGTTGGAGCTGTTCCATCCAACACATCCCTGCAGACAGTCTTTCGCTCAATATCAACGGGGATCATCACCAATCTACGGTCGATGTCTCCGCCCACGGAGCAGCTGGTTGGCCTGCGCAGAATCATTGGTAGTGGAGGGGCACTGGTCAGGAATTCCGTCATGTGCAAGGCTGTGACAGACTTGTACAATTTGCCGCTGGTGATAAACAGCCAGTCTGACACTGGCGATTCGGCTGTCGGCGCTGCTATGGCTGCTGGACGATTTCTTTGAATGTTACCCACTCCATCTGTAACCCTATTGCCACTACTATTATCACTACTGCTACTACAGGGTGTGCCAAAAAAATGACCCAACTTGTTTTTGTCAGGAATTCGTCAAATCTGCGCCAAATTTGACAATTTTTGGCACACAAATAGCCAAGACGATAGAATTATGTGAGGACACTCATTGTCCACCTCATGTGATTTATGTCAATGCACTAGCGTGTAAAACGAAGATGCTCCAAATTGATACATTACATGGTGACTATCAGTATCAGATTGCTCACTTTTTATTATCAATTTGACAGAGAGTGCCGTTTGACGTAATAATTTTGTGGTATTAAATATTTTACGCTGAAAAGAGCAGAGAACAAAATAACTGATGAGCTCAAAACGCATTTTATCCATAAATGAGTGCTGTGGATTTTGACCATTTTGATCGTTAATGCCACTGTCAGTCATGGCGTCACGTCTAAGCCATTATGTACACTTTGGGCATAAATTCTGATAACTTGAAAGCAACTTGTTACGCAGATATATAATTATGCAGAATAAATTACATTTTAGTTTATTGTGTTTTTAATTAAGTCGTTAGAACATTTACAGAGACAACAACTCAGCATTATGCAACAATTTGGAGCATCTGCGTTCTACACGGTAGTGCATTGACATAAATCATGTAAAGTAGACAACGAGTCTACCTAAATTGTATCGTCCTGGCTATCTGTATGCCTAAAAGTATCAAATTTGGTGCAAATTTGACAGAGTTCTGACAAAAACAAGTTGGGTCATTTTTTGGCACACCCTGTATAATGCTAGTTTGCTTGGTGACATAACATACGGTGTCAGACTTAGGCCTATAATAATCAAAGGGTCTTGGGTTCGACTCTCGGTCGTGTCGCTATCAAGTGGTTACTACTTGGATGTTGACTGACAGCTAAACCATCTCGGTGTATAACCAACACGAAAGTAAACTCAGCCTTCCGTCTCTCCGGGGTAGGTAAATCGAGTACCGGCCTATGTGGCTGGGGTTAAGGTGGGGTGCGTTCGCTTGCGTCGGGTGGCAGGTGTTAGGTGTGATCTCGTATGGCAGGTGACACTCTGTGATTCTGTGACGGATTTCCCATAAAGAGCTATTCACAACCTTTGACATTCCATTCAACATTCCATTGTTTGAAGTGTTTCCAATTTTACACGGTTTTAAGGCCAACTTAGTGTTTCGCGTTAAGAGATTTGCTGTCTAGCTTACCGGTGTAATGTCACGGTGTTTCATAAAAAGGGATCCCTTTTTGTTTTTTCATAATTTACTCAAATGATGATCGATTTACACAAAAAATTTTACCAGTTGTAGCTGAAAAATACTTATTCAAAATATTGCAACAAAATATGGCAGTTGATTAAATATTCTTTGCTAGTTCTGACGTAATGCTGACGTCAAAATGTATCACTGGTACAAACTGGATAGTCTTAGCTGGAGCTGTCAATTGCTACCCTGCTCCAATGGTAAAAAAAAATCTGCTTCATTCATGACAAATTGTTGAAGTTTTACAGTCACAGTTACAAAAACATGCAAAGCGATGGCATTTACATGTCTGTGGGGATAGTTGGACTTTTACGCGTTCGAGCAAGACAGTGCACTAGCACACCGAGCTTGCAAAATGGTTGCGTTTTTGGATGCAAGACGCCTGATTTCATGTCCGCATGTTGCTTAGTGTTGGCACAATAAACATTTTTTATTAGCGAACCAGAAGAAGGGTAGGTGCCAACAGCGCCTGATTATCTTTTACGGGAGCCGAGTTATACCGCTTTGAAATCTCCATTGGCTGTAATGCAACATTTTGCAACTTTTGAATGGTTGCTATGGCAACAGAGATCGTTATGAGGTACACTTAAATGACACCGTCGGATAGCCCGTGCCCGAAAATAGGGGGTAGGTGCAAACAGCGCGCAATTGTCTTTTACGGGGACCGAGTTATACCACTTTGAAGTTCCCATAGGTCGTAATGCAGTTTTTTTAAAATTTGGGGCATAAAAAGGGCTAAATTTTAAAAATTTTAATCGAAAACATATATGGAATGTGTCCGGCCTCAGGACGCTTTGTTTGAGCCATTAGCGACGTCGGTCGGTCCAACGGGCTGGTCTGTAGCCGTGCGCAAGAGAAAGAAAGAAAAAAATAGACGCCTAACGGCGAAATTCGCGCATGTGCAGCCACGCCCCCTTTGAACCGATTGTAACCAAATTTTGCGTGTGGGGTCGGGTGTGCGATGTGATCACTGATGCCAAGTTTTATGAAAATCGCTTTAGGGGTTTTGGACTTACAGGACCCCCCAACGCCATTTCCTATACTTAACGTTTATCGCCCTTACAACAGTGTCAGCACTACCGTGCTGCACTGTGATAGCGTGCGTGTAACTGTGTCAACTATGACAAATCGTTTTCTCTTCGTGACTGGAAGTCGGACGCTGGGCTTTGGACTTAGGCGGTACGGTCGGCTTTTCCTAGCCATAGCTGGACTTCTTGTTCATAACGTAGTTGCGTCATTGGTCTGATTCTCTTGTAAGCTTACGTCTATATCACTGTTTCAAAAAAACGTTCTTTTTGTCATTGTGCATAAATGTCTTTGCCAAATATTAATTGATTATCAAAATCTTTCTTTCTGTCATACTAACTGTGGTAAATTTGTTAGTTTTTAATTCTTACATTTATATTTCACAAGGTTGGGTAGCGACGCAGTTAATGTGTGGTGGGATATTTAATAATTTAATTATCTCGTTAGGCATATTGCAAATTTTCCACAGAACTTGTTCGTAACAGAATTTTCAAACTTGGTCAATATTTGGCAAAGATGTGGTCAACGACAAAGTCATACGTTCTTTGAGACACATTCTAGTAAGTGAATTGCCCGTACACAAAGTGTATGGTAATGTTTTTTATCTTTTCAGTCTTCGTTGTCATATTTTATTATAAGGCCGTCATACTCATAGGCCGCAGTACGTGCCCTGCTCGTCCGTCTGTTTGGCGCGTTTGCACGATTTGATTGCGTCTGATGTTACGATGCTTCTGAATGCCATTGGTGGCCTTGCTGTTTTTATTTCGCTCAACTTTTATTGTTCGCTTAGTTGTGGAGTTTGAATTATAAACAATCTGTTACTCATTAATACAGCGCGTCTTATCGTTTTATCACTTGAATAGTATTGGATGATGCTTATCCTCACATTAATTTGTTAAAAGTTGACAGACTAAACTTAGACTACACGACAGATGTAATATAAAAATGGAAGAAAAGCGTATAAAAAATTACGACACCGTTTTAAGATGATTTTAAAGCAGCGAGTAGTACACAACTCTAAAGCAGCGAAAAAAGTAGGATAATAACGAATTATATTACAGCATGAGCATATACGTGTTTTCAAAACTTTATCATCTGCGTTGCCATAGGAACGACGACCTATTGTTTCCGTATCACATAGCGTGGCCGTAATAGTATTAGAAATTACCGGGTGCTGTGCAACTCAGTTTTAATTACTAACTATATCAGAAAGTATCATGAATTTCGTCGCGTGGCTGTACGTAACGGCGTCCGTGGTCATTCAAGGCCTGTTTCCGCCGACAGTCGACTCGCCGCTTGCAAACGAGCAGGCGCCACGGAACTATTCTGCGGACAGCGAAGCAGACGCCGAGTTTGAGATACTTGGTCTCGTGACGTCGGCCCTGGCTGATGGATTTTTCAGAATGATCACGGCGTTTGGTCCGACTGAAGATAAGCTGGAATTTAACGAAGCCGACAACGTCGAAACGGAAGACGAGTTTTTCTACTCTATAGGTCGGTTGTTCGCAAGCCTAAAACTCAAATTGTATTCACGTACACTAGCTTACGTAGGCCCCATGCTAAAATGTATGTTAATGCTGTTTATTATCGCCTAGATAGAGCTTATACCCTGTTTACACGATCGAGCAAACATCGAGCTGGCTTGTCCAGCTAACATATAGCAGCTCGTCGAGCCAGCTCGTCGAGCTCGCTTGATCGTGCAAACGGGGCATTAGGCCTACTAATCTTGCAGCCCGCTTATGCAGTAATGCCCGATGCGAAACGGCGTCGTGATTAAAAAGTAGGCAGAAAGTTGCACTTTTCCGACACGACAGACAAACAGTTGAAAATTTACGACAGCCTGCTCAAATGTCATTTTGGCCCATAACTGTTCCCACAATGGGGGTTTGTCAGCACAAACTTTGCATTTTTGGATGAAAATTACAAGACAAAATTTTCTTACAAATTTCCGACAGCCCATAATTTAGAGAAAGGGGCAAGTGCAACCCTTTTCATGTCCTCTCTGTCACGACGCCACTGGCGATGCTCTTTCTATTTTGCAGTTTAATCTATGAAAATAGGCCTAACGTGATTGCTCAACTGACAAAATACGGATTGGCTCTGGCTGCTGGTGTGTATCCAATGAAAATGCCACCTTTTGCATCAATAACTGTTATTTTTAAGGCATTTATTAGTGCGTCTGAAAGTTGACCGTTTGTTGCCCAGTTTGTAACAGATTGCTTTCTAAAGGTAGCTAGGTCTGCTGTTGTTGCTGATAAGCTCCGAGCAAACAAATAAACGGTCGAAAAAATGAATTATATTAGGTTCAGTGGCGTCGATCTCGGAGGGGGAGACGCAACAAATATATTGGGGCGCAATGTGAGTCAATGTCAATATAGCTCCGGATAAAATTTTGCCCCACCCATTTATTTGCCCTCACTTCCGCTAGAAATAATAAATTTGGATTGACGCCGGTGATTATGTTACCGTGATACATGCGAAATCGTTGTAGAAATGGAGAGTTCTGAAGCGTTGCAGTGCGCGATGTACGTCAGTGTTTCCATGTTCGTTTTCTTTTTCATTCTATGGCACTGGTGCGTCGTCATCAGAACGTGTAAGTGGCTAGCCACAAATAATTACTACATTACTTTTACGGGATTTTCACACCACTCGTTTTTTGCTGTTTTCCTTTCAATATTCTGAATCTTTCCGTCCGTGCAGTAAGCTTCACTACGCTTCTGGGTTTTTAAGTGCACGCTGTTTCTCATATCGGTTAGAGCTATTTTTCATATCGTATCGTATTTTACTGTTCCATTGTATTTCGGTAACTTTTGTTATCATAAACGCATTGCCTGTTTTGAGCAAAATTAGTTTTCGAAATATTACTGAAATTGGTTTTGTTATAGTGCAACGCTCGCTAGATGACGACTCAGTCGCCAGTACGCGCCACACTGGTTCACGCGTTCGTCGCCAACCGCGTCGACTATTTTCACGTTAGGCAAACCAGCAGAAGATAAATAATCACTTTTAAGACGGGAACCCCTCTTTGACACCCACGTGCGTTGGAAAGGACAGTTCATTCACTACATAAAGAAGCAATGAGGTATGGGCTAATGATGAACACCGACAAAACAAAGACGATGGTATTTGGTGATAAGCAAATATCAAGTAAGATATACATAGATG
>Ga0209367_1003821_pt1 | contig 20609 bp, 14 predicted proteins | sample WorMetLIZISLAND2_FD_187412 | JGI IMG/M metagenome (GOLD analysis project Ga0209367, IMG submission 187412) | Marine gutless worms symbiont microbial communities from Max Planck institute for Marine Microbiology, Germany - Olavius geniculatus... ...
TTTCCATTTCCATTCCCCTTCCCTTTAACTTCCTTTCCTTTTCTCCTTACCCTTTTCCTTCCTTTTCCCCTTCCACTTTCCCTTTCCCTTCTCTCTCCCTCCCCTTTTTTCTCTTTTCTTTCTTCCATCTTTTTTCGTGACCGATGACGGTAGTTAATAACGCCATTTACCGCTTGTTGATATCGTAATCCCTTCCTTCCCCCTTAAAATTTGGGAAGGGGAAAAACGTCCAAAATTCGGCGCGATTTAAGACAACTTTCGACTTTGACCGCGAATATCTCTGGAAGGAATTACGATATCAACAAGCGGTAAATGGCGTTATTAACTACCGTTTCTTCCGCGTTGAACAAAAAAATATGATGAAGTTTGGTCCACTAACCACGAAGTTGTGTTTGCTCATTTCGACCTACTCAACATCGATAGTGTGCGCGTTTTCTGACAACTTTTGACTTTGACTACGAATATCTCTGGAACGAATAAAGATATCGACAAGCGATTAACGGCATTTTTGATCACTATCGATCCCACGTTAAAGGCAGTAAAATTAAAGGTCTTGGTTCACTAACCAGAAAGTTGTGTTTGCTCATTTTGACCTACCGAACATCGACAGTTCGCGTTTTCGGACAGCTTTAGAATTTGATCGCATATATCTCGAGAACGGATAGAGATATCGATAAACGGTAAACGGCGTTTACAACTACGATCGATTACACGTCGAACGCAGCCAAAATGGTGAGTTTGGGTTTACCAACAACAAAGTTCTGTTGTCTCATTTCGAATCATCTAAGTTTAACATTGCGCTTGCTACACAGGTATGATAATGCAGTTGCGTTCGGGCCACGTGACGTGAACACGTCACGTGAACAGAATTTTAATTCTTCAACTGTCCCCCAATAAAACTTACGGCGCCGGGCGGCCTCACGTTGGGCTCTGCCCCATATTTCTAGTTTTTCTTTAATTCGGCAAACTAAGCAGAAAGAGAGACAAGGACAGCGTGACGTCACATTTGTGCCATTGTACGCTCTGGTTACGATTGTAACGTGCACAAAGGTAGGGCATACAGACATAGCAAAGCTGAATGCAGTTAGGCTTATTTCAACTAGAAGTCAGGAAATTTATAGCGCAAATAGTTGACAATTAACACATCTGTCATTTGATTGATAGCTATATGTAGGTATGAAATAATGTAGTAAATCTAATCCCTAATCCATTCGGTAGGAAATCTAATTGATGCAGATCTGATTTTTCCATACAAGAGAACGTGAAGATAAGTACGTGTCCGACACAGGGCTGGGAAATTGGTCCGGAAAAAACGTAGGTTTTTAAAGGTTTTTTTTAAAAAGCTGAAAAAACCTCAAAAGTCTAGTTTTAGGTTTTTTTAGCTTTTTAAAATATGTTGTAAAATTTATTACATATAATATTTCAATTCATACTTTAATCGTGATTTTTACTTCTCGCGCCCTATGTTCCTAACGTAGCGAAGAAGGGTATGTGAGATCACAATGGTCCATCCATAGGAATGAGTTCTACTTATTTTATTTTGCAACAAGCTTGCATGCATCAAACGAAAACCGTTCTGAAGATGTGCGCCACACATGGCTTCCAACTTCCGATGTCATAGATAGCACTGGTATTATTGTAGGCCTAAGCGTTATAAAACGGATGTTAATAACGCATGGACGTAGACATGCACGCGTAATTGACCGCTTTTAATATTACTTTACATATAAGGCCTTACTCGTATAAAAATCTACATTTTTTCGTGTTTTATTTTTTTCTGTGTGTATTCCAACACGTCACATTTTGCTAAAGTGTGCATTTCTGAAAAACATTGCCATGAAATTCAGGTTAAATAAACTGACCTGTCATTTTAACCAGTCGCTTTTTAACTTTGAAAGTGGCTGGACAGATAGACGGCTTGCGAAACATGTAACGAAGGCATTTACGCAATGTGTGTGTAGTCTGAGAGACGAAAAACGGAAAAGAACAGCCTCTGCGGAAACGACTTTGCCGACAAAGGTGCCAAAAAAGCCCATATCTTCAGCATATACGGAATTGATGGGGGATGTTGCGGGCTCGGCGGCAGTTTCTGACAGTTCTGAAAAAGCGGGAGATGGGCCTGTAGTGGAACAAGATGATCAGACCGATATGCCGAGAGAATCGTCGACTGAGGTCGCGGCTCAACATGAAACGCATCATCATTGTCATCATCATCATCATCAGCAGCAGCAGCAGCGGCATGTTGATGTGAAGGCCGCGGAGCTACTAAAGAGAGTAGCCGACAATCAGTTGACCGGGTCTACGTTGGCCGAACATCTGTTTTCGGCGGCAGTTGGTGACAGTCCTAAAAAAGCGGCAGCAGGTGAGCCGATAGTGGAACAAAAAATCGAGTCGCCGGGAGAACCGTCGACCAAGATCACGGCGCATCATTGTCATCATCATCATCATCAGCAGCAGCAACAGCAGCAGCAGCAACAACAACAGCAGCGTGTTGACGTCAAGGCCGAGAAGCTACTGAAGCGAGTAGCCGACAAACAGCTCACCGGGTCTACGTTGGCCGAACGTCTGTTGCTTGCGGCAGTTGGTAACAGTCCTAAAAAAGCGGCAGCAGGTGAGCCGATAGTGCAACAAAATGATCAGACCGAGTTGTCTGGAGAACCGTCGACTGAGATCACGGCGCATCATTGTCATCATCATGATCATGATTATCGTCATGATCAACATCAACATCATCAGCATGAAGATCGTCATCATGAACATCATCATTATCATCAGCAGCATGTTGATGTTAAGGCAGCGGAGCTACTAAAGCGAGTCGCCGACAAAGAGCTGACCGGATCTTCGTTAGCCGAATGTCTGTTCGTCATAAAACTCACCACGCTATCGGATCTCAAGTCCCAGGCAGATTCAACGGACGCCGAACCGAGGATGTCCGAAGCTACCGCTACGGTGGTTAAGGTCGAGCAGCTCAAACAAACTGCCGAGAAACAGCTGACGGAGTCACTCTTAACTGAATATCTGCAGAGTGGAAAAAGTACCACGCCACCGGACGGCGAAGAACGAAGTTTGCAGGCAGCATATTATTACACTGCTACTGCCTTTAGGGACACCGCCATTGACTCGTCCAAGTCCGCACGGTTCGCAGATATTACTACTCTAACCAGCACGTCTTTGTGCATTCCGTCAGAGGACGTGCAAACTCTTGTGAAGTCAGATCCCGACGTTGCTCGTAACGCCGAGAAAGTTAGCGAGGCAGCATGTTCAACTCTACAAACCGCATCCGAGTTGCATGAACCAACAGATGATGTGGCCATCAGTCGACACCGAAGTACCTCGGTCGCACTCGCAGATATCGAAGCTCATGAACCAGAAAACCCCCTGCAGACCGTGGCTGCCGCGTCGTCGAAAAAATTAGGAGTACGATTTGAACAGGACGAGATGGTCGACCGTCAGGACGATTTCGATCTGCCCGATGTAAGTGTGAGACAAACTCCCTGCCATGAAAAACATTCACAATTAATAACTAAAAAGCAGTCATAGCCCGCAGGTACCTCCGCCAAGGCAATGTTATTCGCCAGGTGGCGTCATCATATTCACTTTACCAGCGGTTCCCTTATACCTCCTTTAACGCAATGGTAACGAAAATGTGATCCAGAATCCAGGATTCCTGCCGGATCACCCCCAAAATTGAATCGCTGGTAGTTTGTGTCATGTCCGACATACCCTCAAAATTTTAGAAAGATCCGTCCATAACTTTTTGAGTTATTTTGCTAACAGACAAACAAACAAAAACCGACAAAAACATTACCTCCTTGGCGGAGGTAATAACTGCGCTATATTAACGCAGTTAATTGATATTACAGACTGCCAGTGTAGTTTCACGTTTAACGCACAGATAACCAACCTGTACAAATAGTTATTTTGTTTCAGATAAATCAACTATTTGTACACGTTGATTTGAAACATGTTGCTTGTGGCTGGTGCAAGTTGCCCCGTTACTATAAAACCAGACGAATGGATATTGAATAGTAGGCCTTAAGCTAGAACGACAGACCGTGTTTCTACTTTGCACAAAACAACATGTAGAGGAAAACGCACAGGCATAACATGAAATGTCGATAATAACGATGCCAGAATGCTATACGTGTATATATCACGGTTTAGTTGCTTCGCGTACTGCTATCTTATTTAGCAGTCTTTTCTGAATAAAAAGGTTTACTGCCTCTGAAAGTTTAATTCATTTCTTATTCGATTTGTACGTTTACACCTTAACATCTTACATTTTACAAAGTTTTGTATTTGTAGCGGCGAGTCATGATACTGGTGAAGTTTCTGAAGATCGAATTCATCGATACGGCAAATGAACGTTTCGGCGCACTGGTGATGCTGCGAGCGACCTGGCGAGAACCGAAACTCGACTGCAACGTAAGCGTCGGTTTGATGTCGCACTTAAAACGAAACTCCACTACTTTGAATTGTTGTAGACTTGCTGGGCAACAACAAGTCACAGTCAACAACATTGACAAAGAAGTACTGAATGTTATGCAACAAATCCGCAGCGAATTGAAGTTAGTTTTCTGCAAGAAATATTTCGTGCGACGCATAGGCATGTCATGATTGCACGTGCCGCGTATACGTCACGTGTCAGTCTTCTGTATTCGTCCGTCTATTTGTCACACTCGTGGACCAAACTTGAACACAAAGATTAGAGTTTCGCCGATCTTAACATTTCAGTTTTCTCACTCTAAACTGCGATGAAGAACACCGTGACTGGATTACGTAATATTAGTTCTTTTCTACATTATTTCAACGATACAGTAAAAACTTACAGTTTCTAGTACATTTATGCTACTAGGACAAAACAATTACACTCTGTGTACTCTATCGAAGTTCGTTTGATTTTGGCTTTTCAATTAGCATACAGCCAGTTTAACATGTTTTGTTCGGAAAAACATTTTGAATAATCAACTTTTTTTCTTTGACATCTAAGCCTAAGCTGCTTTTTCACGCCGGATAAGCGGATAAAGCGTGCGGTGTGGTCTGTGGTCAAAATGTCGAATTATGACGCAAACTAATCCGGACTTAAAGCCGTTTCATATGTGAATATTAGCTGCAAAATGCTCACGCGACTGTTTACGCCGGCGCAGTGAATAATCCGCAGAAACGTTGACATTATTTCCACTTTAGAAAATCAAGATTTAGTCGTGCGTTTAATTATTTTAAATATTACAGAAAAGATAAAACTTAAGCGATAATTTCAAAAGAATTGTGCTGTGCTGGATTTTTAAACAAAAAAAACATTTTGTATTTATTTACAAGAATGTGATAGAATTGGCCCGAGTTAAGAAAAAGATTAACAACTTTGGTGATAGTAGTAGGTTAACGAAAACAGATGCACTTTGCGTATTAGACTATGCGTGTTATATTTAATTATGCATGTATATATGAACATGGTAGACGGAAAAAGTTGAGCTAAAGCCCTTGTGGAATCCGAATGTGTACGTGGATAATGCGGTCGAGCCACTGACGGCGAAGAGTGATGACCTGAGGCATATGATAGACGAGTGTGATTGTGCCTACCTCGTGCACTCCAGAACGCTCAAAGGAGTCTTCTACGTACGCACGGGTCTACCGGACTTCCCGTTCGACATTCAGGTTTTCAGTGCATTAATGACAATAACTAACCACTAATGCCAGTCATGTGTAGAGTGAGAACAGTAACTGCAAACAATGCGTATTCAACCCCATTGACTGCAAGGGCGACTAAAAAAGTTCAGAAGGCATAAAGCTTAAACTTGAATTTTTTCTGAATCTTACTACTCCACTTTGCGAATTCTCGCTATACAGAAACCGTGTATGCAAAAAGTAAAAGTATTTTATATTAACTCGCAACACGCGCAACGTACGCAACGCAACGGACGCAACGCAACTGGCGTGCATGTAGCTGACTGCTGACGCAACGACTGCTTTTAGGATATCCTTCGTTGCGCCAGCTGCGTTTGTTACGTACTTTTTTGCGTTCGCTGCGTACGCTGCGTTAGACGAAAAGTCCGCTTATTGCGCATATGTGCGGTACAGGATCTGCCGTTGGTAGTACGAGCCGGAGCGTCGAACGCAGAGTTGACTGATGACCGCTGGGAGCATCATGCCGTGCGTCGACAGATGTTCCTACCGACGTCACAGTTCCACCTCTACACTCACGTGACGTCACGAGACCACTCCCACCACGACAACGATGATAATTATAACATTAATGATGATGATGATGATGATGACGTGAGAGAGGTTGATGATGAAAACGACACGCGACAGTTGACGGTCAGATGTCGCGCTGCTCGTGACGTCAGATTCTACATTGTCAACGTCTTCCTGATCCTGGTACATGTATAGCACTGCAGAATGCAAATTCTCGGACATCCACTCATATGCGTTTTTAAAATTATTTTTTTCGTCTATGGTCAAACTTTAACAAGTTGAAGACTCCTGACCAGTAGCGGTTGTAGCATGCCAGCAGTGCTGAGTACAGAAAGACAAAAAAATGTCCAGGCGCAGAACTGAATGCTGATTATAATAAAGATGAGTGTCTCTGGCTCCTCGCGAAAGGGTCGCCACTCCCTTTTACCAGAATAGCATTCTGAGATCGTACACAAGACGCAAAATTAGGCATATGAAAAATATAAAATCGAACTAGAAGCCGCTAGTGACAGTGCGTTTTTTTACAAAATAGTAATTTAGACAGATATTTGTGAATTTGTTAATTAAAATAATTAATTATTTTTTCTTTACGTTAATACTGTAGCTATAGATATTAGCTACAACAGTTAGTGTTGCTGTTGGTGACGTCACAGACAATACACAATTTGTTGGTGACTTAATGACGTCATTATTGTTATGACGTCACGCCGCTGCGTGCACACACACAAACAAGCAAATAAAATCCAGTGAACAAATAATCCCCGCCATCCACAACCTTGTCTTGGAAATATAATGCAAAGATCGAGAAAAAAAATATCACCATATATTCATCTCGCTAGAACAGAAGCTGTCTAATGGCGTATAAAATGCACCGCGTTTAAGCACAGTCAGTCACTCCAAGCCAACAAGCTATAATAAAACTGTGTTAAATTAAGCAGGCATTTTGCGCCTAGTGACGCCTTTATGGAGATTAGTCGCCTGGCGCCATCATTATAAGCCGCTGCAGATTGCTAAGCAGGCAAGACGATTATGCCACGTAGTCCCATATGGACTAATTATTTACGCAATATCTAGTGGACATATGCAGAACTTCACAAGTTTCTTGATTAATTGCAAGTTCGTCGTACTGAACTGCAGCTGGCCTGTAGCACACCTGGACTAATTACGATATCACAGTAACACTGATACGTATGCCTGTTTTCTGGGAATTTCGCGTCGCATGATGTATCTATTTTCCACTGTGTATTAGTTGTTTATGTAAACACTATTTAGTTATGATATGGCTACCTGTCTTCGAAGTAGTAGGTCTACTGTAAAAGCAGTAGCCCAAACACGAAGCAAGAGTCTGAAGATGTAAGTAAACTCGTCGACGGGAAGCTGTTCGTTCCTGTATAATAACCGATTGTGTTGGAGATGAACTGTTATCTTCGGGGTTTGCGTCTGCGTGTGTACGCTGGCTTTTTTGATTTTGATTATAAATAAATTATAATAGACTGGCAAATAAAGTCCCCTCAAACTTCTCTGATGGGCCGAAGAAGCACTTTTTTACTCTCAACGTTTGTTTTTTATTCTAATATTTAATCTTTAATCATATGCATGTCGCTTAAAATGCAGCTCTTAGAACTGACCGGCATTTTACAGTCTCTCCCCGATTTCTTGTTCCATTACATTAGCTTTTACGCTGCAAAATAATGAACATGCCAGGTAGTGTCTTACTCAGTATACAACAAATTGTGCATTTTTTAGATATTTAAGTTGTTTTCTAAATAGTGCAATCACGATTTTTAAAGGAGAAGTGTCATTATATATGTTTTAATTAAATTGTACTATATTTCGGCTTAGGGTTACCAAGCAAACGTTTTGGCAAATAAAGTCCCCTCAAACTTCTTTGATGGGCCGAAGAAGCACTTTTCACTCTCAACGTTTGTTTGTTTTTATTCTAATATTCAATCTCTGTGAAAATGTTGCGCGCGACTGATGGCCGTAATGTGCGTTACCTGTTGTCAGTTTCTGTTGATGACGATGTCGCTGCTGTGCTACTTCGAAAACGCGTCCGGTTACCTGGACGAAAGATTCAATCAAGGTGCCGTTCTGATGCTAACCTGTATTGGATTCAAAGAGATCACCACGTCATACGTGCCGAAAACATCACACCTCAACTACATTGTGAGCATGAATTATGCTGCGTAATGCTGTATCATAGTGCAGCACGGTAGTGCTGACTGACACTGTTGTAAGGGCGATTAACGTTAAGCATAGGAAATGGCGTTTAAGGGGGGGGGGGTCCTGTAACTCCGAAACCCCTTAACAGATTTTCATAAAACTTGGCATCAGTGATCACATTGCCCACCCGACCCCACATGCAAGATTTGGTTACAATCGGTTTAAACGGGGCGTGGCTGCGCGAAATTCGCCGTTAGGTGTCTATTTTTTTCCTTGCGTACGGCTTCGGGTTCGCACGTTAAATCGACAAACGCCGCTAATGGCTCAAACGAAGCGTCCTGAGGCCGGACACATTCCATATAGTTTCAATTAAAATTTTTTAAATTTACCCTTTTTTATGCCCCAATTTTTAAAAATTTGCATTACGGCCTGTGGGGACTTCAAAGCGGTATAACTCGGTCCCCGTAAAAGATAATTGCGCGCTGTTTGCACCAACCTTCTATTTTCGGGCCCGGGATATCCGACGGTGTCATTTAAGTGTATTCTCTAACGATCCCTGTTGCCATAGCAACCATTCAAAAGTTGCAAAATTTTGCATTACAGCCAATGGAGATTTCAAAGCGGTATAACTCTGCTCCCGTCAAAGAGTATTTAGAATGACTAGTTTTGTAAGGGCCAGTCTGGAATTCAACACGCGATAATATCGCCCCAAAACCATTTTTGCTGTTATCGAGTTTTGACTTATATCACCCTTACATAGCTGTTTAAGTTTTTTGCTCTGATATACTTTATAGTTCTGTAGTAACTGTGCTTTGCGATGAAATACTACAAAATAAAATAAAAATCAGAGAGATACAGTGTTGAAGCTATAGTTAATTTTGTTAAGCTCATTTTTTAAACTTTGATTCATCATGTGTATGTCACTAGCGACAAGATGGTGGTGTATGCATTTTTAGGAACTGTACTATTTCGGTTGTCTCCTGCTGCTGTTTTTAAACTTTATTTTACAAACAATCGTCGCCGGAAGAATGTTGCCTTCAGTGGACCCGAAACAGTTGGACAAGATGCTGCTTCTTATCTACGGATTATGTGTTCTCGTCTTCCATGCGTTCTTTGTCGTTCTCGTCTATAGAGGGGTAAGTTTCAAAAGCTCTACTTTTTGACTGTGCTTGTTGTGTCAAGTATATAAAAACATAGGCCTACGTATTTTGCTACTATTTGTCAATGTTGTACTATTTTGGTTATCTTGTTTTTATTGCGTCTCCCCTCCTGATCTGGTTTGCGAGACGCCTATGCTTGTTCCGTTGAACGAATTTGTCGCTGTCCGAGCCGCTATATGGCTGTCTGACCAACGGCTCGGCACGTCTAGAGGCTTTGGTGTTTATGTGGTCGTTCGTAGAAACGCGTAGAGCAAAATCGGTCCTATTTAATGCTCCACAAATGCACTCGCATTTACGCAAAAGCTCGTAACATCTGCTCCAGATGCATATAACATCGTCTACTTGCAAGTAGTGCCTACGTGGACATCGAAAGAACTATAAGACCAACAGAACTGACGTCTCTTACCCGCATTAAGACAAGAAAAAAACGTCGGATAGTGCAGTCTATTTCACACTGTAATTCGTTAACTCTGTTTTGGGAGAACGTTCTCGGTCAAGCCATTGCGTTATATCGATATAATTGTGCAGCCTATAAAGCGAAGAAAGAACGCGAAAGCAGAGGAATTGCACCGGGAAGACTTGAGTAAGACTTCACTCTTAAGTTTTTTTTACTGTTTCCATATGTACGTAGATTTACAATGTAAAACTCTATAAGCCAATTGCTTGTGTTAAACATTGGTCCACGTAGTAGATAAAACAAATAATAGCCTAACAATAATATAATAATATAATAAGGTTACATGGCTACTCGAATAGAATCATAGCACGCTAATTTATACTTTGCAGTGATTTGCCGCAAAGAGCGTCTACTGTTGATCAAATTTGTAAGCATAATTTTAATAATAATGAAAAGATTATAGCGATATGATAACTTCGAAATATACATTGCATCTCAAAAAACACGACTACCGTCACAATCATTCTAGTACATCGCTAAAGATATGCCAAAAAATCGAGCACATGTTAAAAAGACTGATAGGTAAAAGACTGACCATGCGCATCAAAACGTGAGAGAATGAAAGAATAAATTTTTAAGAAACTCGTATGCTGTTTTGTGATAGTACTGTATAAACGAGCTAGGTTCTTCTAATATAGGTAAGTAATCGTCAAACATTGTTTCGGCGTGTGTAAACGCATTCTTACAAGGTAAACATGCATGCAACTGGTTGATGCAACGGAGTCGCGGCGACAATTGCAGCATGTTTTGTCAGTAATACTCCGTTTACACGATCGAGCAAACATCGAGCAAATATAAAGCATGCATAAAGCATAGCCTACACGAAACAATCATCAAGCAAACATCGAGCATACATCGCGCAAACGTCGAGCAAGCGTCGAGCAAACATCGAGCTGGCTCGTCTAGCTAACTTATAGCAGCTTGTCGAGCGAGCTTGATTGTGTAAACTGGGTATAATACCCCGTTTACACGATCGCGCAAACGTCGAGCAGACATCGAGCAAACATCGAGCGAACATCGAGTTGGCTCGTCTAGCTAACATAGCAGCTCGTCGAGCCAGCTCGTCGAGCCAGCTTGATTGTGTAAACGGGGTATAATATGACACAAGTCCAGCTGAAAAATGGTGGCATATATCCGCCATTTTGATGAAAAAAGCCAAAACTTTATAATTATTCATTCTCGATGTGCAACGTTTATAGGGTCTATGTTCTATGACCTGAATCAGCTTTTTGACCAATAAAGTCGCTGGTTTATGCAATACCACAAAATAATGTACGTCGAAATAAACAACGTAAACGTTGGCTTTTGAGCTAAACTATAAATTACTCTGCAACCATTTTTTGATGATTTGTATTAATATGTTTGTATGCTTTTTAACAAAGCATCATGCCGATCTAAAAATTGCGAGACACGTTCATCGATAATGTTAGCAGCCACAAGTAGAAATCACTTTTCTAAAGCCGGACGTGTCGTGAGCGCTATGAGTCGACGTAAATATCAGCGTGTCAACTGATTGAAATATGCTTGCGATGAGAATTGCGGTGCGTGAGTTATCTGCATCATCTTAATCTCTAATGTTGATCGATCGCTCGGAAACATCTCCCGACCATGCACAGAAGTATTAGTCAATGGCGACAAACCGACTTCTGTCAGCTGCTGCCATGCATCATCGCGTGGATATAGCCTACGTTGCGTTGTGAACGATTTCTGCTGACCTTGGCTTGTCCGGATTTATATCCAGCACAGTACAGTATAGTGGTGTAAGGCGGACGGCCGCATGATACGTCAACACTTGGCTGGCATACTTCATCAATTTTTATGCAGTTTTCAGTCGAGCATTTTGCCACGGAGTGGCTTTATTAGCGAACTACATCGTGCGAAAATAAGTTTTGCTATGATATTATTTTGAAATGCAATAATATGTAGCCAATCGAAATAGCATTTTATAATAACAAATATCCAAAAGAACGCCACTTTTTTGTTGTTTGCTACTGAGCTTAGAACAGAAAGAAATTCTTGTTCTTGTTCTTGTTCTTTTGACAAGTCTTGGTTCTCGTTTTTGGCATTCAAGTCCTTGTTAACATCAATGGCCACTGCACTAAAAGCAGCAAAAAATTTTGCGTAGCATACTAGTCTTTCGATGCTGTTAACGCACTTGGCATAGTTATGTGCAGAACAGCACTGCCTGAGCGATTTATTTACAAAACTATACGTTGAACTTTAGTGCTTAAACTTTTTCAAAAATAAAAAATTAAATATCTAAAGTTTTTTTTCAATTTCTCGCCAGCATAGGCCTGTTCCTACTTCACTTCGGGTAAACTGTCAATGCTATTGCTAGTAGTTATTGATGAAGATTATCGCAAAAAAATTAGGTCACATCTGCAGAAAATGTTATCGAACGGGTTGTTTGTGTCTGTGCTGACGTAGATCGGCGAGGAACTAATTCAACGAAGCTGCGGCCGTTGCGCAGTGCTTGGCCGGAAGACAACTAATCTAACCTTGTTATACATCTAGACGCAGTGCAGTACGTGATGAATCAACTCGCTTCGCCTGGTTTCTATATAATGTGATCCCAGGGCCGCGGCCTTGTCACTGCGCGGTCTCGAGTCATCGGATTTTGTAGGACTTATGAATTTCTCATCTGGACCTAAAAGTCTACTATGAGCCTGTATGCCATGAGCGCATACATAATAGGTTGCAGCTTGCTCGAATGTGCTTGCAAGTGACTCGCGTGAGCATCGAACCGCAATAATACTCATCGAATAAGTTACTCATTTCGTCTTCGCCCGTGGGGGAATGTTCTAGGCAGTCGAAAAGCGGGGGGAACGTCCGCAAATGCAAATGGTCCTGCATAATGTCGCACAATCTCAACATCTGATCACTGGTGTTATATTTGATGCTGTGTGGTCATAATGACGACGAGAGTAGGCCTATGGCAAATTTTTAATGGGACGAAATAGCAAAGTAGGCCTACTTTTAGTTTTTTTTGTACCTGTAATTTATTTGAAACCGGGATATCTTACCATTTAGAACGTGTTCTGTAGACACATCTAACTGGAGTCATGTGATTTGTCACGTTGGCTTGAAGATTAATGGGACGGTAAATACCACACGAAGACGCTGCAGTGTTGATTCGCGAGACTCTTACGCGCAACTAATAGCATAGAACTACGATCATGTGTGCCGTTGTGATCTTGTATTGTCCTGCGTCTGGCGTCTGTTTGTCTGTCCAGTACTGTACAAATAACGGGTGTGCTGATTTTTACTTTAAAGGGCCAAACATTAAGATCACCGAACGTGAAAAACGCCACGAAGATGGCGTACGACCGCTGCTTCCACGATAGCTGCGCGCTACGACTGCAGAGTGCAGACGTTAAGTGCCGAAATTTATGTTAAATCTATACGGAACTTACATTAACTTATTAGTGGTTATGGGTGATCTGTTTTGAGATTTTCGATAACGCGGACGACCGCGTATTATGTCCGTACTCGGCGCCTCATCTTTTGTTGTTTTGTGCTGTCAGTAGGCCTATAGTCATTATTAACATGTCACGCGTCTTCTACTACATTATTGCAAATTTATTGTAGTGTAACATACGAAAATCGACTAGCATAAGTTGAGCTTCTGCACGAACGCAAAGTGAGAACTTTTTTCACTTGTAGTGGATTTGTTACTGTAATCACTCAGACGACTCGATGACATCTAAGCGTCTCTACGCTCAGGCGCAGATGAAACCCCGTTTACACGAGAAAGCAAACGTGAAGCAAACGTATTCAAAATACAAGTGCACGACGTGTGCTCTACGTTTGCTTCATGTTTGCTTCATCGTGTAAACGGGGTATTAATAGCACGCCTACAGCACCGGTCGCAGGTGTACGCCAGCTCACCTGTCGCAGGTAGTGCGACCACGCCCACACAATTACCTCACGCATGTACTTGCTGTTTAGCTTATTGCAAGTGGACGTGGCGTCGTAGTGGAATTTACAACACGTATATCGTGCAGTGTTGGTTTCGGGCGTGAAGCAGGCCTAAATAACGATGTTGATTGATCGCATTTGCAGGGCTATTACTTAGCATGTTCGTGGCAGTCTCAGCTGTGACCAGCTATCAGTCTGTCAGTTTTAGTGCGCACGCTGTTTTCAGTTTCATATCGCATCGTATGGCTCACTCAACGTCAATGCGTCTGGGGCTTGATGCAATTCTGCGAGTTTAGTAGCTGACCATGAAGCGTCTATTCGTACTAACTTCTCTTCCACACTGTTCGCCAAAACGTCCGACGTCTACACGTTGACTGAAGGAGAGTTTCCCTCTTGCGAGTGTCTCAAATCTACCCGCGCCATCTAGATAGCTTGTCCATTGTATTGACCGAAACACTGTCAAAAATCTTTTAGACATACCCGGTAACTGGACAAAATGAGCCAACGTGTCCAACTCTGGTAGCCTATAACTTTCAATGAGTGCCGGAATACTGTCAGCCCGATTATTGTTGACGTTATCTGCCGTGTTCTTGATGTTAGCCTGTTCTGCGTTGTTTTTTCATATGAGATACTCGGACAAACGCAAAACGATCAATTTTCATTTGTCAGTTAATCAGTCGGCGACAACAGAAGACTGGACTCCAGGAATTGGTAGGGCCGTGGTCATTTTGCTGTATTGTATTTACATATGCGGCCGTTCAAATAGGCCGCAGTGTATGTCTTGCTCGTCCGTCTGTCCATCCGTGTCTCCGTTCGTCTGTCCGTCAATTTGTCTGGCGCCTGAGACTTAACCAGATTCATCAGTTATGACGTCTTCTTAGGGTATCTAAGATGCTGCCTGTATGCTCTATTTTACAACAGTAAGGTTTAAACTTTCACCGGTCCTTCGAAGGGCAGAACCCAATTGTCAAATATTCTGTACATTATGAGGTTACAATTATGAATTGCGATGTGTATTTTGTGTCCTGTTTTTCTCTGTTTGCGATTTTACTTATTATAATGTGCTGTGTGTCTCTTCTGCCTAATAAGCTATAAAAATTCATCACATTACGGCCTCTATTGATTAGTTTCTTGGCGTTCCAGCAGCCACTGCTGCTTTCTTCGGAACGATTGTTTGTCGCCAGATGGCCAATAAAGGTTGCAATTTTGGTAAATCTAAAAAAAGTTTTACACCGTCGACTTGCAGTGGGAGGCCACAGGTGTATACATTTGAGCAGGTTTGTAACCACGTCTAAAATTTTAAATTGTTTTTTGCTTTGTACGCAAGACGGTCTAATGCAGAATTTTGGAAGGGTTTTTGTTTCCTTTTCGGGAGCTCGACCATCGGATGCATCTTGGTCTACTTTGATGTTAAAGAAATAGTAGTACCTATTAGTACAAACACATAGGGGCCTACACAAACCTTTGTTCATCGAAAAACGGCAATAACATCTGTATTTATGTTTTGATGAACAATAAGTGTTTTAACTATGCATCATGGTTTTTGTACTTGATTATACATTGTCGTCATTTGTACTTTGACACACATTGAATATGAATACGATACGTAAGGGAAAAACCTCAGTGCAGATGCGGCGGCGTATCTCGGCTAACGAAATTAATATCTCGTGAGAGGCTTTTGGTTACGTTTATACAGCACGAAAAAAGCAACAAATGGCTCGCAAAGTCACAAACAGTATTTTTTTCTAAACCCACATTTTTATTTCACAATAATTTGGCAACCATCGACTGTGCGAGTGCGTTTCGTGTAATAATTGTAATTGTGTCTTTGTGTGGTGCCCAGAAAACGTATTTTTACCTGTGTGTAAAGTACCGAAGCGTTTACGGATAATGGGGAAGCGCCTATCACTTTGTCTGTAGTCGGATGAGAAATATTTCTGATATTGTAGATGGTCGTAGTTTTAGCGTTCGTCTGGCGACGCTATCTCGGCAGCTGAATGCTATTCAACGTGAGCTTCAGCAGATCACGTGTCTCGGCAAACCAGCGTCCGGTACGAGTGACACTGGGGGTTGGTGCGGTGAGGCGATCAGGCGTCAACATCGAACTGATGTCGGACTGGCGCGTGCGTTGTCTTACCTGCTGTTAGGTCGCAGTGTCGCGAGTCTGGGTGATGGCCTGGGCGAGTACCGGCGTGCGATCGCTGACACCGGACTTGTCGAGCGCGTAGACTCGTTCGACGGAGCGCCGTTCGTCGAAGAGTTGACCGGCGGCCGGGTGCGTTTTCTCGACCTTGCCGTGCCGCAGTACTGGCTGCTCGTCTATGACTGGACGATCTGTCTGGAAGTCCTGGAACACATGCCGCCAGTCTACGAGGAGACAGCGCTCGACAATCTGGTGCGGCCTACCCGTCTCGGCGTCGTGCTGAGTTGGGCTCGGCCGGGGCAGGGTGGTTTCGGACACGTCAACCCGCGACCTCGCGGCTACGTCGTCGACGCCATGGAACGGAGAGGATTTCAAGTGGACGAGGTCTGGACGACGAAACTGCGCGATGCAGCGACATTCGACTGGTTTCGCTTCACAGTCAACGTTTACCGTCGCACTGAACAGTCGCGTAGGTTATTCGACTGGCGAACAAACTGGACCGATGCTATATAACTGATGCTATTAAAGCAACGCTAAACTGGAAATCAGTAGTTAGTCTGCTTGGAAGCGATAGCTTGCGGAGCGGGCTTAAGTTTTACTGCAAATGTTTTTTTTTAAATTTCAACGCGAGATCTCCGAGATGCGTCGGCCGATCGGCGCGAAATTTTGCACACTGGTTAGTACTAGGCCGAATTTTATAACGCCTGTCCAAAATTTCGGGGAGCTTACTCCCAAAAAATTTAGGGGCTAAAACATGCAAAATTTGGCGCGATATCGGGCGACTTCGAAGTTCGGCGGCGAATATCTCCGAAACGGATAAAGATATTCAAAATCGGACTAAGAGGTTTTGCACCGCGATTCCTCCCACGTTGGGTGATAAAAGTTGGGTAATCATTGGTCCACTAATCACGGAGATTATGCGGTGAAGTCGTACCCACCCAAATCGATTTTTTTGAAATACCATATTTCGGTCCCTAAGGGGTGCACGCCCAAAATTTTTACACGCGCCATGTAAACTGTTGAAGTTTTTTGCTCTGATATCATACAGTATCGTTTTAAATATCTGCGATACAACAAATGTAGTTTTTTAATATTGTCACGATGAAAATGTATTATTACAAGAACAAATCTCAACTAGAAATTTGGAGCAAAGCCCAACGTGAGTCCGCCCGGCGCCCTAAGTCCGATTCAGGGAAATTAAGGGGAGGGTAAAAAGGGGAAGGGGAGAATTTCCCCGGCATCAAAGTCACGTGGCCCGAACTCAAATGCATTGGCATACGCCGAACGCGCATTGTCGACTTGGGGAAGGTCAACATTAGCGCTTATAACTTGGTTCGTGGTGGACGGAATTTCACAAATTTTTTTTTCAACGCCGAAAGGATCGCTCGCGTCAACGCCGCTTAGATTATGTCGTTATCTTTATCGGTTCCAGAGATATTCGCGGTCAAACTCGAAAGTTGTCGTAAAACGTACTAAATTTTGGACGTTTCTTGCCCTCCCAAATTTTAAGGGGGGCGGTGCCCCCAAATTTCGTACTTGCGTTAACACCCCAACCTAGAGGCGCGTCAAGTACCAAAGTTTCGTCCGGCTATACCCCCTAACTCCGAAGTTATAAGCGCTCCTTTATTGCATTTTAAGCCAATATTTGACTCCCCTTTGAAAAAAGTTGTAAGGGGGGCCCCCGCCCTCGGTGGGAGGTGCGCTAGTAAGACTTAGTGATTCTCTAGCGCGTGTAAAAATTTGGGGGCGCACACCCCTTAGGGGCCGAAATATGGTTTTCCGAAAAATGCGACTTGAGGTAGGTCAACATTAGCGCTTATAACTTGGTTCGTAGTGGACAGAATTTCACGAGTTTTTGTTCAACGCGGAATTAACCGTATTTGATAACGCCGTTTAAGTTATGTCGATATCTTTATCCAGTTTAGAGATATTTGCGGTCAAACTCGAAAGTTGTCGTAAAACGTACTAAATTTTAGACGTTTTTTGCCGTCCCAAATTTTAAGGGGGGCCGTGCCCCCAAATTTCGTACTTGCGTTAACACCCCCACCTAAAGACACGTCAAGTGCCAAAGTTTCTTCGGGCTACACCACTTAACTTCGAAGTTATAAGCGTTAATTTATTGCATTTTAAGCCAATTTTTGACTCACCTTTGAAAAAAGTTGTAAGGAGGGCCCCCGTCCCCGGTGGGTGGTGCGCTAGTAAGACTTGGGTGATTCTCTAGCGCGTGTAAAAATTCGGGGGCGCAGCCTCCCTAGGGGCCGAAATATGATCTTCCAAATAATGCACTTTGGGTGGGTACGATTTAACATCTAAATCTCCAAGGTCACTGGACCAAACTTCACCGGACTTGTTTCGCCTAACGCAGGAGGAATCGCGATAGACGGAATGACTATCCGATTTTGAATATCTTTATCCGTTTCGGAGATAATCGCCGCCGAACTTCGAAGTCGTTCGAAATCGGGCTGAATTTTGTATGTTTTTCGCCCCCGAAATTTTTTTGGGGTGTACCCCCCGAAATTTTGGACCTGAATTATAAAATTCGGCCTATTACTGACCATCGTGCAAAATTTCATGCCGGTCGGCCCACGCATCTCGGAGATTTCGCGAGTGGAAAAAAATAAAAAAAACATCTGCAGTAAAACAGAAGTCCTACCGAAAACTATTGTTTTCGGGCGGACTAAAAAGTTAAGAAAGTAAACTGTTGTAGCGTAACGTCAAAAGCATGATATGAAACACAAATAAACGGTGCTTTCTTTATACCACGACAGGTTAAATTGTTAAATAATTGTATCATCATACGTGGAAAATAAAAACAGCAGAAAGAAAGTAAGCAAACATCAGTCTGGCAAACTGTATGTTATCGTAATGCAGGTCTTGTTTAGCATTTTATGCTTCTTGATATTTTTGAACTGTTACTATCGTACATGACAAATTAAATGAGCACTCAGAGAGCAAACCTCTGCAATGTCATTTTTTGTTGTGTTTGCCAGGTGGCAGCACCTCATTTGGCGAAAGTTTGGCTTATCTGGCGATGGTAAAAAATTCTCCAATCTTATCCTGGATCCATACCGACCAAGTCTCCCGAAAATGTCAGCCGCTTGCAATTTTGTGTAATCCTGCTAACAAACCAACCGATAAATAAATAAACGTCGGGTTTATAGCCTCCTTATAACGGGCACAATCTACTTGGCGGATATAAAAAGAAAGCAAGCAAGCGAGGACTAACTGGTAGTGGTAGTTGTGTGCGTAGCGCATGTCCGGTCCAGTTGATACTGATTCGTGCGGTCCTGGTAGTAGATATTATCCTCCAGTAAATCATCAGCATCAACGTGCAGCCAGCACGAGGTGTCGATGAAGTTGAAATCGACCGCGACGCAAGCCTGCACACTGACGCAGTAGTCCTGACATGACGACACCGTGCGGTACGCGTCATAACGCACGCCGTTGATTGAATTCTGGTTCACGAACTCCGACCATTGAGGCGTGCAGACTACATACGCAATTATACAATTTTTTTTATTTTGCCACACGCATGTCAACACAAAAACAAAGTAAACTTAACTACATTTAACAAATAAATATTTACACATTTAACGCACAAACACAAAGAGAAAGAGTTTAAAAAAATTTGTTTATGTTTTGCACAAAGCATTAACAAAAGCATGATATTATCGCAAGAATTTATTGCATTTTTACTTATTTTTAGTAACGTTTGGCTATTCAAAAACCAATAGTTTCTGACAGCGTCTAATTGTTGTGCCATTGTGAGTTTTAAACAATTTCATAACGGAACAATCCACCACAAAGTGAAACGAGTACGGCACGGACGAACAGACAGACAAACGGACGGGGAGACGCATCTAAGACGACCGCGTAGTAACAGTAGAGTGCTTCAAAGATGACCACGGCAGCACGCCGTAGTAACTCGTTAAATCCTCAATTTAAACGGTGTTTCATAAAAGGCACCTTTTTCTTTCTTTCATAATTCGGTCAAATGATAATCAATTTACACGAAATTTTTATCAGGTGTAGATGAAAAAATACTAATTCGAAATATTTAGACAAAATATGGCTGATAGTTAAATATTCTTTGCTAGTCGTGACGTAATGCTGACGTCATAGTGTGCTGCGAGTACGAGTAGTTTTTACTTAAACCTATTTACCGTGTACTGCTAAAACTGGATATAAAGTTCCTGGTACAAAAATTTTGCACCTCCTCAAAACAAATCTCTTGCTACGCCCCCACTCAGCAGTAAACTTACAATATACAGCGATAGCTACCGATCTTACCTGTTGTAGCTGTAGTTGTTGGTAACCCTGGAGTCATAGTCGTTACTGCACCAATAACAAACATATTTCACAATAACGGTGCCACAGATTCTAGTCTCGTACTGAAATTTAACTAAAATTTAGTCATGTTTCTGTTTTTATTTGTATTATGGTGAACGAAAATTTACGTTCTATCCCTGCGTGAACCCCCACCGAGGTCAGCCACCTTGACGTGGTGGTGGGGCTTTGCTCCGATGACCCGAAAGATTTCTACAATCTGGAGGATAGGAGCGTACTAAGAGCT
>Ga0209367_1003823_pt1 | contig 20607 bp, 11 predicted proteins | sample WorMetLIZISLAND2_FD_187412 | JGI IMG/M metagenome (GOLD analysis project Ga0209367, IMG submission 187412) | Marine gutless worms symbiont microbial communities from Max Planck institute for Marine Microbiology, Germany - Olavius geniculatus... ...
TGGCTGCCAACTCTGCTGCTGAACCTGCCTGGTGAGATGCTCTGTCGACGTATGACTCGGCCAATGGGCAAGTGACCGTGACGTCCCAAATTATTATTATTATTTTTACATTATTATTATTTTTATTTTTGTCTTCCGTTCCCAAGGGAGCCTAAAATTGACTAGGCCTAAGCAATACAAAAGTGGGTACGTGCAGTCAGCCTCCGGCAAACTGTCGTGCAACAGAACAGTATTGAAGCGTTGCACCAAAACAGAAATCCTCTGAAACAAATAACTGGTCTGTCTAGCCTCGCCAGTATTGATTGCATAGATGTAAAAAACGTTTTTACGTTTTTTTAAAATCTTGCCACGTTTTTACGTTTTTAACGTTTTTTTTTATTTTCTCAGTTTTAAAATATTTTTTTAAAAAACGTTCATCAAAATTTGAAAATTCTACCGAGAACGTCGAGAAGGGCTTTTAAAGCCACGTAAACGAATGAATAAACTATAGTGGTGGTAGTTTACTTACTTAATTTAGTGATACTTGGTCTTATGACTACACAGTTGAATTGAAATTGAATAAAATTTTATCTCTTTCTTTAGCTCTAGCTGTAGGCCTACTGCAATTACAGTATTAGGTTTTAGGCAAAAAGTAAAACAAATTAAGGCTATCATCAACGTTTTTAAACTTTTTTAAAAAAATTTTTGTCACGTGTTTACGTTTTTAAAACGTTTTTATATGTTTTCGGGAACGTTTCTTACATCTATGATTGATTGAGATCCTTTTTTGAAGATTAGCCAGAAGCTATTATTAGCAAATGCTCCATTACAAGAGAAAGCGGGAAGTTTTTCAGCCCTTCAAGAAGATGTGCAATTTAAGATTCGAATTATACTGCCTGCATTGTAAAAGTTTAAAACGCTCTGAATCCTGGCGAAATTTAGGGAAAAGGCTCCCGTACAGAAGCGGAAAATGGGAAAGAATGTCAAAGTGAAAAGGCAAAAAAATGAAAAACGGCGATGGAAGGAAAGACGAGGGACGTCGGAACTAGAGTCAACTGAATCCGATCATTCGATGGCTCATGGGGGATAAACGCCGCTGTGGGATGCGTGTATACAGCAGCTGTTTGTTTGTTTCCATGGCAACGTGCAGGTAAAGACAGTTTGAATGTCGGAGCTGATGGCGCTACCACAACAGTTTGCGCTGATTTTCCGCCAACTAGTGAACGACCGCCTGCAGGTTTAGTAGTACTATATATAGGCCTAATATTTTTATTTGTAGTAGTAGTAGAAAAATCTTTGTAAACGTTTTTTTGTATTTTTATCGGTCAGTGCGAAAATGACTGCGATATGGAATACTTACAATAAATGAATTGAAATGAAATAATAACAAATTTTATGTTTGGGTTTACTTAAATTATTTGCAAAATAACAAGTCATTGACGAAAAAAAACTACTCTGAAGTAATAGCCAACAAGTCATGTAAAAAGAGGATCACGTTCTTTGTTTTTGACGTATCTTTGACAGAAAGTGAGAAAATGGCTTCGTCAGAACACAAGTCTACATCAGCGACACTAGCGCTACCGAGCGACGGACCCGGACACAAAGTAAGACGGCAGTCGTTGAGACCTGCTGGTAGAACCCAGTAGTAGTAGTATTAGTAGTAGTAGTAGTTGTTGTTGACCTACTGGTAGAACTCAGTTGCGTTCATCATCATCATCATGTGGCGGTGTGCCGGCCAACATACAGCTGTTGTCGATTCCTCAGCTGGACGTCATTCAGAGAACACTCAAGATACATAATGTACAAGTGGTAGACGCAGTAAACTCGTTGTGGGAGAGTGTTGTACACTCAAGATACTCGATGTGAGGCTTCAGCACGTTCAGTCCAACTGCAAGAGCGAGGAGGAGACCCGCGAAGATATCAGACATATCAGAATAGACTTGCAGTTGTATTGCTAACGGTGGTAATGTTGTAGTTGTAGTTGTAGTAATAACGCTAGAGATAAGCCTATATCAGACATATCAGAAAAGTAATGTCGGAGAACCATAAGGCTCTGTCGACCGTCGTATCAGTTCTAAGCTCATTGCAAGACGAGGTACAGTAGCTACAAATGTCACTGCTGCGAATTGTCCGCAATTTTTTTCTTGATCTGCTGCACTTTCTTTAGCAAGTCTACTGATAACACTTAGAAAAATGTCTGCGGTTCGTCAGTCACAGACAAATGTATTTTCTAGCTGTTGTTAGTACAGCGTTTCTCAGCTGTCGTCGTGCACACGTTGTAATTTGAAGGACAGCGTACATTTTGCAACGCCGTGTACATGTACATGACTGGTGCTACTGTTTACTGCGCACTGTGTATATAGGTTCAGACGCTGAGCGCGGCTGTGCACCGCCAGCAGGCGACCACGTTCCACATCCAGCCAGCTTCGACCAGTAAGAACAAGACCTCATCAGCGTCAGCATCCCGAGAACGCGACAAACCTTCGTCCAACGTCATCAGCTTGCAGCAGCTGCAGCAGCAGCAACCGCTGTTTCAGTCTCCTTTCAACTGATTCACGCGAGCTCGCCGCGTGGCTTTCTATATAGTTGAGCCTTGTGCTGTGACGAATGACGAAAAAGTGTTTCAGGAAACGCGAAAAAAAGATTCAGTTCAGTAGGAGTAGGCTATTTCTTCGTCCATTCTGACAGCGTATACGCTGGACACGTATTATCTACGAGTATGTCTTTATTGAGTGGACTGGTATTATACGATAATCAACGACGCAACAGGAATCTGCGAGCACGGTCACACAGACTGGTGTGTGCTTAGATCGACCTTTTGGGTGCATGGGCTTCGTTAGTTTAACACTCACTTATTCTAGTCTAAACAATGGTTTAACATGATGTCAAATTATTCCTCGGTCGTCCGTGGTCGATTGTGTACTAGTATATATGCTGCTTTTCGTTTTACCAAGCGTGAGTGCACACGCGAAATTAACAACCCGTTATGCCACTGCAGACGTATTGGTAGAAATTTCCAGTTGGAGCGCGACCGTACAATAAGTACCAAAAAATCTGAGCTAATGTTCATGAAAGGCGCGACAGTCTATAGCCGGCAGTTCCTGTTCGCATTGTTTTGGTTTATCTCCAGCCGAAAATCACAAAAAGCACAAACCCCCTATTTCGGGGTTCATGGTTGTTCAAAGTTATACATCTTGAATTGTTGATACCTCTTAAAAGCTCGTCAGCAGTTTTTGTTGCTGTAAGTAGCAAGTCTATGTCTATATGCAACCGTTTCCGTTTTCACGCTAGGCGAGCAAACAGCGGTAAAATAACGACTTTGTACGAAAGTATTCCTCTCTAACGCGTGCGAGCACAGGTTTAATTGAACCTAGGGGTCGAAAGTTGACTGTTGAAAACTACGTTTAATGCTGAAAATTTCATACGCAGGTTGTCTTGGTCTGTCTCTAGTGATTTCGGCGCAATTCGCTCTTAAAATGTGTGTCGCAGCTCGAAATCGCAAAAAAAATCACGAAAATCTTCTATTTTGGGGGTTCAAGGTCGTTCAAGGTCATAAATGTTGATATCCATAAAAGATCGTCACCAGTGCTTGTTTTCTGCATGGTACAAACACTGATAACCTTAAACGACCTTTAAATCTAGAAAAGTTGATACAAAATTGATATTCAGTGTTTTTTTCTCCCGATTATCTTTAGTGACTAATTGCACCGAAATTACTGTAGATAGACCAGGATAACATGCGTATGAAATTTTCAGCATAAAACGTAGATTTTTAAAACCATCTGAGTTTCGACCTTTTAGATTCAAGGAGTTTTCCGTATGGAGGCCTTTTTGGGCACCCTTTTAAAGCTCATTATTATTTTTTGCACGTTGTACACTGATTCTTTAGGTGGCAGAACTGACGCTGTAGCTCGTCACGTGAGCATCATTCAAATTCTCGTGGGCGCCCTGTAGACAACACTTGTGTAGGCCTAAATAAAGGTAGCCTAAAGTTAAAGGCAAAGGTCCAGGTAGTTTATAGGGTGTTTACACGATCCAGCAAACGTCCAGCATTGCATTTGCTGGAAGTTTGCTGGACGTTTGCTGGATCGCGTAAACACCGCATTATACTTAGGCCTACTACATTTTTATTGTGAGTCGCGACCAGAAGCGCGCTTTACACAGGGCTAGAAAAAGTACGTTTTTTGAAGATTTTTTAAAATAGTCTTTTAGGTTTTTAAAGGTTTGTTTACGCTTATGAAGGTTTTAAAAGTTTTTTTAGGTTTTTGGGGCGACCATTAAACTGGAAGCTGGCCCTTTGCTACGAGGTGTCTGACGTCTGTTTGTCGTCTGCCGTCTGTCTGTCGTCTGTCTGTCTGTCTGTAACGAATGTATCGTGGCTAACCAATAGGTTTTAAGAAAAAAAAACATTTTACAAAAATAGCTCTGACGAAAGTTATCTATGCTTGAAAAATGTGGGCAATGCAGTGCAAGGAAAACCTTTTCAAATCTTGGTTTGTACCGAGGGGGTAAGAAAAATATGTTTTTAACATAAAAAAACTGGCCTTAGGACTATGTAAATCCGACCAATTTCTCTTTCGGTGAATTTAACATTTTTATCACTGGAGACTTCGTATTCGGAGCCCGAAGCGGTGCTAAAGCGATTTCCCATGACAATGGGTGACTGATGGGTCCTGTTGAACGAAGGGTTGCTACTGGGCGAAGCCAATTTTAATGGAGAGGCGAAGACACGAAGCGAATCTTCGTGCTTCGATGGTAATGCCAAGTGACGAAGTTAAGCTTCCTTCCTACGGGACAGGCCCATCGAGAGGGTGGGTTAAGGGAGGTTAGCTACCCCGGGCACCGCGACGTTTGAGGGGCCCCGCCGTCGGCCAGAAATTTATAAAGTAGCCTACGCCAGAATGTACCATTTTGAAAAGAAAAATTCAAAAAAATTTTCCCCAGAGGGGCCCCGTGAAAATGTTTGGGGGCCCCGCAAGAATGTTTCCCCGGGCCCCGCTGTGGTTCTCAACGGGCCTGCTACGGGAAAATCGGATTACGATTGATGAAGCTAGTCTTCGTTCTTATTCGGGGGTGCAGGATGCCGAAAGCCAATATGCAACTTTCTATTAGTGCTTAGGCCTAATAGCAACCTAGGCGCTAGGCTCTACCTCTCACCGTTTTCCGAGATATGGCCAGTTTTCCGTTGAAAAACGCACATTTTTCCTACCCTTTCTATTTAACCCCAAATTTACAAATGTTTCCCTTACACTCTATCTCCCAAATTTTGCATGCAGAGAGCCTCGACACAGGTAGGTCTAGGCCTACTTGTGCACAAAGTTTACCTTTACGGCCCAACGCTTAGCCACAATACATCCGTGACGGACAGACGACAGACAATCGTGCCATAGACACTTACAGCATGGCTGTAGCGCGTCAAAAACGTAAAATACCTCGGGTTTTCAGATCAATTTTCCAGCCCTGGCTTTGCAAACTCAAGAAGTGGCAGCTAGCTGATTGGCATGACCGCATGAGCTAATATATGATACGACAGCACAGTAGGCCTACTATGCCGATGCGGCTATACCCATTGCCCACGTCAGGGAACAACTGAACCCACCCCGCAATTTGCAAATAGCAGACACATCATCGTCCCAATCAGCCATACTAGGCTTTCACCCCGTAGCCGTTGCGACCCGTAAGCTACTACTTATTTCCCATCTTGGTGAGGAGGCTGAGCAAGGGCGTATTCGGATTTTAAGTTAGCGGGCGTGAATTGAGAGGGTCTGAGAACGGGCGAAATACCCCAGAAGCTGAAGCTTGTTGCGTATAAGAACACATTTTTGCAGCGGCGTAGCTAAAAATTTCTTTTGAAGAAGCAAATCTAAAAGGTTTTCCTCTCTTTCCCCTTCCCTTCCCTTCCCACCTAGTTAATTTTTTTAAAGTTTAAAAAAGGGTTTTAGGGTTTTTTTATAGGTTATTTAAGTCTTTAGGTTTTTTGTCCAATGAACATCGTGCACAAAATACAACCTAAGAAAAAGCGTGTTATGCATCCTCTTGTAAGTGAACGACATAATGCCACGATTAAAGTCATATAGGCTAACTCAAAAATCGTGATTAAGTATAATTAAAATATGCAATAAATTTCACAACAATTTTTTTAAAACTTAAAAACCCAAAACTGGACTAGACTTTTGAGGTTTTTAAGGTTTCTGAAAAAAACCCTTAAAAACGTAGGTTTTTTAATCGGACCAAATTCCAGCCCTCCACCGCCTCCACTAAATTTTATAGCCTATAGGGGCCTAGCTTGGTATCTGGGGGAGCGCCATATGAGTCCCCTCGGAAACCGAATTTGGTGCATTATAGTTTTAGAACATGAGATTTAATTAGTGGCAACAACTTTAACTTTTTTTCAGAGAATAAACTGACACAATTAATTAATGCAGTTTAAACAGTGAAGGCAAACAAAAGGGCCACGTTATAAAAGTGGGGGTTATAACTGCGTGCGAGGCCAGCAGAAAAAAAATGGAGCTGTTGTATGCAGAATTGTCGCACTAACTATGTCGTGCGTATTCTAGGCAATTTGCGTTAGGCCTGTTTGCCGAGTATCATAAGGGGGAAGGGGCGCCGCGTGCGCCCCCTCTAAATGCGTCCCTACTGCTGAGCTGACTATAGCTGGGCAAGTGCGAAAGTAAGAAAGACTCAACAATATCTAGAATCGACTTGGATCATTTTTGTAGAGCGGGGAACTGTGAATACCGGTATTTTTAAATCAATTGTGTAAAAGTTTTATAAAGAGGATGAGACTTGAGTCAGTCTTAAAAGTTTGGAGTTTGGACGCAGTAGAGGCAAATACGATAGGAATTCGTTTTTACTCCAAAGTCTGAGCCAACCTCCGAGCTGAGGGGAGGAGCACGGCGAGTAATCTGGGTCAAGTACCGTATGTATCACATCACATCATTTTCGTTACCTCGTATCGAATCAGATGTTGGTCAATATCGTATCGACTATCGATATCGTATCGAATCGATACTGAAATTTTAGTATCGAGTTGACCCATTACTTTACTTTATGCATTGCGATGTGCACAGATATATGCCTGTGGTATATATCTGTGACGATGTGCCAACCGCCATTTTGTTTTTTTTGTTGATTAGATATGTTAGGTGGTTGTAAATTGTCTAAACTGAGCAAATATGCCTCGTTCAGGTCGTCGTAGGAACCGCAAAACAGGAAATGGTAGTCGATCTCAAGAGGTATATGCAGGTTTACGAGTTGGTTCAGGAATTATGGAACTTACGTTCATTATGTTCACTTATGGGATGCTCCTGTTTGGGGTCGGGTAAACTGCGAGGTGCGAGATGCGAGGAGGGTATAGTGCGAGAGAGCGTGCGAGGCGGCACGCGATTGGTCGGCTATAAATAGATTCCTCGCAGTTTACCCAACGCACGGAAACGACTCAGTGGATTACAGCAATACGGCCCCGCGGCCGCCAGCGTGCGACCTGCGAGCACGGCGAGATGAAAGGCATAGCAAGCACTCTGCACGCCATGCAGCTGCTTACGTAATAACCAGGACTGCCGATGACGATATCGGTAATTGTCGACGGCTAATCACTTTGATTGACAGGTGGTGGACAGCAGAAATGATACTACTTGGCATCAACAAGGAGACTCACGGCTGCATCTGCAGACTGCAGTTGTGGGTCAACAGTATAATGCTGTGATAAGTAGGCCTATGGTATATAGTACTAGTCTAGGCTGCTGTACAGCTCATGAAGCAGCCTTCTCTCTAACTGCAGGTGCCTGGGAGGCTGGGCCTAGCCATGCTGAGCCCTACCTGGGAGACCACCCACATTGGCTGGTGTGCAGTGTTTCAGGCTGGTGCTTGTATAGTTAAGTGGTGGGTGTTTGAAACGGTGTTTCCACAGGTCCTGTTAAGTCCTGAAATGAGTTTGCATTAATCAGGACCTGAAACGTCATGGAGTTGTATATACAATTATACATGCTGAAAATGTCATGAAGGTCCTGAATTTGACCAGTTTTTCCCTGAGAAAAAGGCAATTAAATCAGTTACAGTGTAATTTCGTGCATTGGACACTGAACTAAGTCATCATAAATCATCATTTGTCCATAAAATGTCATGTTCCACTAATTCTGTTACATATGGACTGTCTCTACTGAGGTTGTGAACTGCATTTTCTTTTTCTGTCTAGTCGTTGTATCATTTTTTATGTCTGTCTGTTTGTCTGTCTGTCTGTCTGGTTGCTGCCTATGTGCCGAATAAAAATTTATATATTAGAATTGCCAACATATTTTACTTGCTTATTTTAATGAATACAGTGTCTGATTGAGTAACTTTATATATTAAACTTGTTTTCCTACTAAAGTTGCCTATACAGTTGTCTTTGGCTAATAAAACCAAACTTTGATAGGTATCTGTGTAATTTGAGTGGATCCATGGAAGTGGCTCTACACAGTGACAATGAAGCTGTTGCCTTAACATAATCGATAACAACTTTACTGTATTTACTGTATGTGTAGCAAAGAAAAACTGGTCCAAGGCGTTTGCCTAACAAGCTGTTTATTGGAAATCTTGCCAAGGTTACAAAGAATCAGGTGGAGGATGAGTTTCGTCGTTTTGGCCGTTTACAAGATGTCTGGCTTTCTCGTAAGCCTTCAGGGTTTGCTTTCGTGGAATTTCTGAACAGCAAGGATGCATCAAAATGTGTTCAGGCCTTGGATGGTCACCAAGTACTAGGAACTCGACTTCGTGTTGAATTTGCAAAAACGGAGACGTCACTTACTCGCCAGGCTAAACGTGAAAAGGCATCTTCGTCGTCACGTTCACGTCACAAGTCTTCGGCTAGAGGTTTGGATGATCTGATGTTAGGTTCTCCGTCGACAAGGTTGTTACCTCCACCTAAACCAACTACGTCATTGTTGGCTCCGGTGTATGACCGGACGCCGTCACCACTTGTGGTGATCCATCGTGGCAGTGGCAGCGGCTTGTTATATGATGATGTTCCCATGTATCGATCGTGGGATCGTGGTGATCAAGTTCCATCGTCGGTTCTGTTGCCATCTGTTCGAGATAGGAGTCGCTCACCAAGGCCAAGGTTTGCATTTTGTGTGATTATACTAGCTAATATCATTTCTTTGATGTTTTTGATGTTTTTGCAAAGCGAATCTGATTGTGTTATTATTTATTAATAATCAGCACTAGTTATTTAATATGTAATATGTAATAGATTATTTAATATGTAAACTGTAATTATTAGCTTATTATAATTATTGCGAGAAATGGGCTTTGATACAGGATTGTTATATGCTTTCAGATCATATTACTGTGTACTTTCTGCTGGGAGCAGTTATTCCTTGGTTCATTAAGCTGTTTTATTGCAGTCTTTTAGCTGCTAATTTTATTAGCAACCTGTCCAATTTTGTGGGTAAAAGTAAGCCATTGATATGATGTTACATACCACTGTTTTTGTGGTTTCATTCAGCTATCTTACGGTTACCATTATACGGCGCTGGTAATAACCAAAACCTGGGAGAATGCAGCGAGCGTAGGACAACAATCGCCGCAATGTTCGGGTTCGTTATTGGCAATCGTATGGTGCCCCGACATCACGACTTTCCTCCTGCTCTGACCGTCATTTGCGTGCGTAACTGGTCGATATCAAGGCACGACAGATGGTGACCGAGTCGACCATGGTCACCAACCACTGTCGCCTGTTCAACAGCGGTGCAGACTTGTTTGTGCCAGCGGCTGTTACCATACCATTGATCAACACCGTCGGTGGGATGGATGGAGAATGTCGATGCTGCCACCAATACGTGGGAGTCCTCATGAGACCAATCTCTGGGCTGCCGCCATCAAGTAAACTTCGGACAGCAGTCGTCGTGATGTATTCGTTCGTTGATGGCAGTCGTATGCCATCCCATGTACTCCACTTCATCGTCAGCGATCGTCGTTTGCTTGCACAACGGGTTAGTAACAAGGCCCGACTGACAGTAGCTGGGTCAGTTTGGTCACCGATGTGGCCTGCTCGACGGATCGGATTAGTGCTTATCCAACATCGCTCATGGCATCTCGATGTAGGCACTCGCTGGACTCAACACGACGTCGGTTGATGCTGGAGATGTACCACAACCCCCGCCAAGTGCAGCGCTCAGCTGACGCCTTAGTGACCGTCGTCAGGGTAGAGGGTGCCTGGTAAGATGCGTCAAGACGTCGGCAGTCTGAGCTGCGGACCCGTTGGTTAGATGCGGTACTGTCGATGTGTGTGCGTCCATGCTGGCACTGTGTTAGCCGTCGTTAGGTTGATCGGTCAGTTTTACATGGTTACAGCTGTGCTCAGTGTGCGTAGCTAGCTGATGACGTTATTTCACGGTTCACGCTGGCTGTTGGCATAACATCACCAACCGAAACACCACTTCGGACAATGCCACTCAGCCTGCAGCAGCTGTAATCACCCTGCTGCTACTGTTACCATGGCAGCACATCAACAACTCACCATCGCCATTACTGCTGTTGCAGTGGCTGCAGTTGTGATATCGATCAACAAAGCACAAATCTCCAAGCCGCTACCATCAAACATGCAGCGTTGCTGTCTTCTTACTACGGCAAACCTGAAGTCATTGCTGCTGCAGGTCATCGATATGCAGTTGTGTTGCTGCCTGCTGTCACTGATCACGTAACCTGCTTGAGCCCTGCTGAAGATGGCATCATCTCATCATTTGTTCTGAGTTTTTTTCTATCATTTCCCTTTGAGAAAATCTTTCCAGACCTCATTTTCTTGCTTGGTTCATAATGCGCCTTGCCGCTTTGCTGCTTATGCTGATTTGATAACTGGTGATTGACTTACATAGTGCTGGTCTCTGTGATTGTCATTTTCGTGTAAACAGTTTGAAGTTGATCCTGTTCCAGTTTCCACTTGCGTGTTCTGATGTATCTTTGTCTTTTGGTGCACATCATCTCTATGAATAATTATATATATTATGATGAATATATTCATCAGACAAGCTGCCAAGATTTCCACTGGTCACTTTATTTCTCAGATTGTCCCTTTCATGAGCACTCTAATCCTTGTTGACGGTGTTTTCCGTGAATTTTATCATTCTCATATCGTGCTATGTGATGTTCCAGTGTTCCTGTTCCACACGACTTTTCGTTGAGAGCTTTTGTTCATTAAACGTTGAGCCGTCTTCGTCACTCTTGTTCAGTACTCTTGTGGTACTGTAAGTGTTAGAAAATGTACCATCAGCAACGTGATGATTCTGGTTGGGGCACATTATAACATGTCGTGACTGCGGGTCACCGCCATCGCTGCTGCCGACACTGCGGAGCGCATTACTGTAGTGCAACTGTGCTTCTAATGCTGTGACACCGCAAGCAGTGTTACAGCGCCAGTGGTAATCGCACCGTGCGAAATTGGTTACCAACACTGAATTGCTGACTACCGTCGTTTCTGCACAGCTGCCCACATGATCGTGAGGCTGTGCCAGAACCACTCTGCGTTTTCGACCACTGCTGCATCAGCTGTAGTGGCATGCACAGTACAACACCCGTCAAACGTGCCACGACCATCGTCGTAATGTGGCCACTGCATTCATGCGTCGTTAGCAGCTGCACAGTGCGCACCGATGTGCAGTTGCTCTAGCGGCCACGCATTGCACCCAACCAACAACAGCAGGTGGTGGCAGTGCATGCGAGCATGTTTCTACAATGTATGATCACATTTTTATTTATTATGGTATTAATGAGGAAAAGTTATTTTGTCAGTGTTTAGTGGTAACATAAAATTCTGTAGTAAGCGGCTAAAAATGACTAAGATTTTGGTGTTACATTTTAACTTAGCACTATTATCATATCATGAATTGTCCAGAATTACTGTCAAGTAATATTATATTGATGATAAACGTGTGTAAATATTTTACAACAAAAACTCTAATTTGACAATCTAAGTGATGGTTTTTTTCTTCTTAGACAGAGAGTAAATTATGTGGCAATTTTTAGCGATATTAAAATTTTAAGTTCATCGAACTGTCACAGACTCGGTGCAGCCCATTTTCTAAGTTATTTCAAGTTAGGTCAGTCCCCGGATGGTAAGATACGTAAAGTCTTGGTAATTGTTGTGGCATTAGCTAATTTAGCTTTCACTGTTTGTGTTGTTTGGTGTTTATAGTTCAGTTGTTAGTGTATAGAATTGATGAGTGCTGAGTGTGTTTGGCACAGTTCTGAAATTAACCCTTACACGAAGACGAGACACTTGCTACACTAAGTAGCATTGACTGTACTTCACTTGTGTACGCATAACAGTGCTGTGCACATATTGTGTGCAGGTCACCTCTGACCAGGCTGCCAGCAGTTGATCCTGACATGCTGTCATCCAGTGGCAGGCTGCTGGCTCCCCCATTGCCTGCACCCCGAAGCTCTTTTCCTTCAACCACTTACGTTCGTTCACCAGAATACACACCACCACATATCAAAAGGTAACTGATGCTGGACTGATCTGCAAAGACTGCACCATTGTTTTAGTTGTGAACTTGCATTTAGTCATTTTTAGAGCTTGTAATGATTAACATTTTAAAACGGATACGGCAACTTTACAGACATTTTGAAAGATAAGTTAATGATAAGTTAATTGCTAATTTTGGTTGAAAGCTAACAGTGGTAATTGCCGAAGAAAATGCATGTTTTTGTTTAGCATTTTTTTCAGTTATTGAGCTGTCAGCTTACATGTATGCACTGATCTCAAGACAATTATTGAATGTTTTAGCACAGCCTTGTTGACAGACAGAAATATTGACTTTCTGGAAAAAAAACAGATGATTGAAATGATTTCTGATGCCAGTCATGATGTGATTTTATCTACTTTATACCATTCTATTGCTGTGACTTTTGCTGCAGTTTTTCATTGTTGTATGAACTTTTGCAAGTGCTACAAATTAATCATGTGTCTAATCATTAGTTTATGCAGCCCTGATAATATTCCGAAACAACATTTTTAGGTCTATAGTAATCAATGATGAAATATGGTCATGCTTGTGTTGGTCAGTCAGCTTGTAATACAATAGATTTTATCACATCGTGCAGTATAGGACTACACGTGACAGTCTTACATTGGTGCACTGCTTGAGAATAGTGCTATTGTGTGTTTACTTGGTAGTGGTAGATATGGTGTTCGAGAGGAGCGGAGAAGTGCTGCAAGGTACAAGTCACGGAGTCCGTTGCCAGTAAATGCACGTTCTCGCAGTCCGGCAAGAGCTCAGTCTGGACGCCCAGAACCTCTGAGGACAAGAAGACCACCGTCGGGGTCCCCAATTGCCCATCGACCACGGGAACGTTTGCTCGGTAAAACACCACCACCCCTTCCAACTAGAAGCCGTTCCTCTTCACCACCGTCTAGATATGGCCACGCCCAGGCGGCGTCACCAAGTCCAGAAGTACCGAAGCGTCGGAGAAGTAAATCTCCATTAGCATACTCGAGTCGTAACGTTGCCGGAACATACGCATCGCCCTCGCCCCAGCCAAAAGCTAGAGTCAACTATGAGAAAAAGTATTCTATGTCACCAGTAAGAAAGCGTAATTCCCCACCTCCGAAGGCATATGCTTTGTCGTCTAATAGACCCCAGTCGCCCAGATGGTCTAGAAGCCGTAGCAAGTCCGTGGGTGGGAGATATTCTTCAGCAAGTCCAGTGCATCAGACAGATAATCGTTCGAGCTCAAGCACGTCGCCGCCTCGTTATGGCAAAAGCCCAGCTGTGCGGGAAAATGGTCCTCCGCCAGTTGCAGCTAAACGTGAACCGGTTCGTGCAGACATTCGCCAGACACGGAGAAGTCCGCCTGTGTCGAAACATAATCCTCCTCCCATGCAACGCTACCATCGCACTTCTGCAAGTCCAGTTGCTAAACGTCAAGCGAGCCCCGTGCATCACCATGCTAGCAGCCCAGCATTGCGCAGGCGCTCTCCAAGCATTCATAACCGCACCACTCAGAGACATGCATCTCCAGAAGCATCGCGTTCCAGACTGGAATACTATCGAACATCTGCAGGCACCCAGTCAGTACTGCACTGGTCACCGGCTCCAAAGAGATCTGATGAGAGCCGCAAGCCGTTACCAGTTGAGTCATCACGGAATGGCAGATCTCCGTTATGTCACGGTCGTAGTGTGACCAGGTCAGATAGAGTGCGTAGTGGTGCCAAACTACATTCCTCATCTGTGTCGAGAGACCGACGTTCACCACGCCATCGTTGAACTTGGTCATCATGACCGGGACTTGTTTTGACGTTGATGGTAAACATTCAGCTAACAGCAAGATATGTCTGTTGAATGAATTAATTTGCCAGTGTAAACTGTATTGTATGTTGTGTGTTATTCGCACGAATAGATAACTGGACATCGTATCTTTTGACAGATGTGTTGTGGTGTGTACATATGTGCGTCTTGCGCAACTGGTGTTTGATTTGCCAGGGGGTTGGGGAGGTTTAACCCCCCACCACTGGATGAGCATGACTCCACTGGAACTTGTCTGGGGGGGTCGGCTTTGACCCCCAGAAGAGTACCAGGAGTAACTAAACAAAACGTAGATTATTTGCATCCCCACATTTAAGTCTGTGGCACCGCTCTTATTAGCTTTTATTATTTTAATTGCATTAAATTTGATCAGTTGATTTGTGGGAAAATAATTGTTGCCAAACATTTAGAATTGGCACTCATATTTTAAGGCTATAATGCATCGATTTTAGCTGGCGCTCTGCTGCAGGCCCAACTTGGGGCGCTCACGGAGCTCATGCAGCCCCCTCATGGAATTTAGAGGGCAGGGAAGAAGAAAAGGAAACAGAACAGGAGAAGATGGAGGAAGGGAGAGGAGGAATAAAGAAAGACATTTAGGGAGTGGAGGACGAAGGAGGAGAAAAGGGAAGAGAAGGAAAGAAAGAAAACCCTCTGGATTTGCTCCCCCCCCAAAAAAAAAAAATTTCCTAGCTACGCCATTGTACAAAAATCTATATCATTATTAACAAAAAGCTTCAGCCCCTTAATCCACTAGGGGACTTCTGTCTGCTAGATCCCCATGGCCCTTCAAATCTTGAATATGCCCTTAAAATAAGCTAAAAATGCATTAGCGTTAGCAGCTGGGGCTCTGCCTCGAACCCCGATGGGAGAGCTCACGATGCTTCCCAAACCTCCTAATTAGCTGGGGATTGGGATATTTCCTGCTTCCAGAATATCACCTATCCAAGACCCCATCCCATCGCTCGACCCTCAGCGCTCATTACTCTGCATGACAGACAGCCTAAATAAGTCACTGTGCATACCATAGGCCTATAGTAAGCTTTGCATAGTAATACATGTAATTTGAATCATTCAGTATGTCACTATGTGATTGTCTCACTGAAAATGTGGGGCAGAAAATGTGCATTTTTTTGCAGGAGGCCCTCTTTGACTCTAATATGCTAAAAATGTGTTTGCAGCTGGGGCTCCACCCTAGACCCCGCTGGGGAGCTCACAATGCTTCCCCAAGCCCCCTAGTCTTCCCCACCGCTCTCAGCGCTCGACTTGTGCCTCGACGCTTGCCAACTGGGGACCCCCCACTGGTTTTTTGACAAATCGAACACTGGACTTGCGTGCAGTGCATGCATACCTCTGTGTTTTATGCGTTAAACTGTTATTGAAGTAGGGTAGAGTTAGACATGAAAAATTTTTTGTAACATATCAGTTGTGTGCTTGCATTTTCAATGTCCTTTTTGAACGAGTAGTTGTCCAATTACTACCAACTACATCGCTTTATTTCTGCAAAGTATTTGTTAGTGACCCCTTACTTTTTAAGATATTTATTGCATCATAAATTATGATATTTTTAATGATTCTTGGTGGCAGATAAGAGGCTTGCTTTGGTTTAAGTGTTAGCATGGGGGCAAAGTTTGCATTCGTATTTAATTTTCATATCTCCAAGCTGTTTATTAGCTACATTAGTTTTCAAGAAGATATTGTCATACTAAGTTGCATCTTAATTTAATTTGTCTGTTGCTGTGTATTGTTGCAGTTTGCAGCAACATGATCAGTTTGTACTAAATTTTTGTAGTGCAAGCGTTTTCAACTTTTCATGTGACATTTATCATGCTAATGGCACGGGTACACTGTTCCACAAAGCGTTGCTGTGCAATAACTGGCTCAATTCTAATGTCTAGCATTTCACTAGACATAGTGATAAGGGTCAGTGGTGACATTGAGTTCCAATTTGTTGTGGTACAAAAGTTTTAATATGGCTGAAGAATTAGCCAACATTTTGGGGATTTTAGTCCCATAGCAGGGGCCGCTACTGATTTTGAATTGTCTGGTTTATTTGAGGATTCAACCAAGATTGAAGATATAGGATATTGTAATTTGATTGTTGCTTCGGCTGAATGTGTGCATTTTCAAAATTTTAATGTTCATTTTAGGCATCCACCACTACTTGATTCGCTTTTACGTGGTTGTTGCGTAATAGGCTTACGGTTTTGTGTTGTATGATGTAATGATAAAACAAATTACAGCTCATATGTCACAGCATATGTGCATTTATCCAGCCTTCATTTTTACATTTTTATACAGCATGTAGTACTTTGTGCTTAGTGAAACGGGCACATAAACCACCTTGAGGCAGATGTCATGCAGTTCATAAAATTGGCCGATTTTGTCCAGTCGCTACCATCTTGGTCTTGGAAGTTTGAGCCTTCAGTGCAAAAAGATTGTTTCCCCCCCAAAACAGCATAAGAAAGGTTAGCCGTTGGGTTAGGCATAAGAAAGTTCATGTGCTTCCAGCTGCAGCTGGCAACAAAATAGGGACCAGAAGGTGGAAATATTTTCTTACGTTTGCTTTCATATAACATGGTCATGTAATATTTCACAACTTATAAAAGGCAAGTTGACACACTGTATAGTATCCATAATAACCCAGGTAGAAATAGTGCAGCACAGCAGACTAGATGCAAACAGTTTTTTTCAGTAAAACTTTCTAAATAAATACGAATTGCAAAAATAATAAGAACATAATTTTACAAATGTATGGCAACAGGAAGCACAGTAATTTTTTTGCCCCGTTGGATGTCTATTACTCCTAAAGTCCTAGCATGTGATTCTGACTTCACAGAAACGGCTTGGCATGGCATAGAGCATGATTATGATTAGAGCTGTGGCTGTGAAATTTCAAATTTTTAAAAGTTAACTCTGCAAAACTTACTGATCAATTAATGATTGATTTTGAATAAAACTTTTTGAAACAGCACTTGTCGAAAAATGGAGAAAAAAATTATTCGCTACAAATAAAACATTGCACTATGAGCTGTCACAGATACACTCAGACGTTATTACTGAGTGTTCTTTAACCCATTCTTGTAGCCAGACTAAAATATTCACCGTTTTGAAAAAAAGATGATTTCAGATGTTTGTCTACTGTAGTGATTTACTGGCATGACTAATCAAAATTTTAACAGAATTTTATTAACAATCGTTAATTTACGCAGCTCTGATTATGAGCTTTCAGTTGGAAGGATGTGGCTGTATTGGCTAGCATCCAGTTCTAATTAAACGCATGCCTATAGTTAACTTAAACACGTGGATATCAAAAACTGCACTCTTGTGCATTTAGCAAAGACTAAAGGGAATGACTGCACACGCCCGAGGAAAGATACCACAACTGAAAACTCGTAATTAGAGCTGCGTTTAGCCATGTTGGCATGGACAATAGTTAAGACATTACGGACTTTTAGTTCGAACTCTGTTTTTTTAGATAAGTGTTCGCTATTCTATGTTTGAAAAGGTTTTATGGTTGTTTCGTATAAAATGACAATTTATCGAAATACCTTATCGAAGATATAGTTTTAGAAGTGTAAAAATAGAGTTAATAGACATCGCAAACATTTTCTGGTAGCAGAGCGTGGTTTGAAATAACAACATGGCTACGGCAGACACTCCGGCCGATGATGAGGACATTTCGTCGCTGAAACTTCGACGATGCAGTACCAAGAGGTCGCTCATGAAGGTGAAACTACAGCTGCTGGAGCTGTGCGACGACGCTGAGGTGTGTGCTCGCACGGAGATCCGATCGTATCAGAGACGCTTTGCTGATGCAATGGAGGAAACAGTGGATGTGTTAATGAAGCTGGCAACAGTTTACAGCACCAACAGGATGGACAACGAACTAGACCAAATTCAGGTAGAAGTTGAATCTGTTGAATATGAATTTTCGAATGTTATGAAGTTAGCAGATGAATTCTTGAAGGCGGGTACCGTGGGAAGTCCCAGGTCATCACCCAGCCATCCAAGCAGACTAAATCCAACAGCAGTGGCCTTTGAATCCAAGCTGCCACTGCCACAAGTTGCTGCTAGTGCTCCTGTTGGTCCATCGAGTACCAGTGCAGGCAAAGTCGAACATGATTTGTGGCATCAGTTAAAAAGAGTGTCCATCCCAGTGTTTAGTGGTGATAAAAGAAAGTACGAAGCATGGAAAGCTTTATTCACTGCTTGTGTTGATAATGCACCAATGTCGTCCAAGTATAAGTTGCTGCAGTTGCGGCAATATTTGTCCGGAAATGCACTAAAAGCAATTGAAAATCTTGGGCATTCAGCTGCAAGTTATGAAGCTGCAAAAGATAGATTGGATCGAAAATTTGGTGGAATAAGACAACACATTGCAGTGCAGATGGAGGAGGTAGACAGCTTCAAGCAGATAAGACCAGGCTTTGCAAAAGATGTCGAGAAGTTCGCAGATTTAGTAGATGTTGTTGTCATTAACCAAAAAGAATCCGATCGTGCGGATGAGCTAGGTTATGGTGCATTCTACTTCAAGCTGTTGAAAAAACTACCTGAGTGTATGATTAGGGACTATCAGCGCTGGTTGTTTGAGAATCGTCGCCGTGAGGATGTTGACAGTCTGAAAGACTGGCTGAACCAAGAATCAGAATTTCTTATGATTGCCAGTGAAACTGTCCAGGGGCTCTCGAATGCAACATTCGGACATAATTGAAGATCATCGGCTCAGTCTTTTCATGGCAGACGTAGTGATAATCCAGATCCGTTACTGTGTAGTTGAGGTGGTGATCGACATGGAGTGTGGAAATGTGATGTATTTAAACAGTTGCAGGTTCCAGATAGATGGCAGTTAGCAAAGGACAAGAAGCTGTGTTTTCGATGTCTTGGAGTCTTCCATAATGGATCAACTTGCAATCGAAGCCGAGTTTGTGGAATTGACGGATGCTCAAAGCTGCATCATAGATTGCTACACTCAGACAGCAGTCAGCAGTCTATCGCTAACTCAGCATCAACTGTGAGGTCTAAAGAACCAATGCAGGGGCAATCAGCAGATGCTGCAGTATCGAGAAGTGTCACAATGGTATCCAGAGATAACTCCGACAGTGTTGTAGCACTACGTACCGTTCCAGACATTCTGAAGCATGGTAAGAAACAGCTGACTATTAATGATTTGTTAGATGATGGCAGTACTGCTACTTACGTAAACTCTGATGTTGTAGCTGAGCTTGGAGTTTCCGGAGAATCGCAGCAAGTGTCAGTGAGTGTTTTGAACAGGCAGCAGTCCACGATTCACATGCAGTATGTAGAGCTGCAGGTGAGCAGAGTTGATGGTAGAGTTAATAAGAAAGTTGGTGCATTCACTACTGAGAAGGTTACAGGCAATATGATGGCTATAGACTGGAAAGGTTATCGCAAGCATTGGTCACACTTGAGAAACATCGAGTTTCTGAAAATTAATCGTAATCACAAAGTGGACATGTTGATTGGACTGGACTATGCAGATCTTCATACTGCACAACAAGAAGTGTGTGGCAAGCCTGGTGAACCAACAGCAAGATTGACGCCGCTAGGCTGGACGCGTGTTGGCAACACAGTATCAGGGAAGCAGGCAGTACGTACAAACTTCGTCCACACTTACTTCACTCCGCAGATTGATGAGACCCTCCGCAAGTTCTGGGAAGTGGAGTCATGCAGGTCCACTGATGAGTTTTCGTTGTCACTGGATGATCGTGTGGTGATTGATCGTACAGCCTCGACCATTAAATACTCTGAACCGCAGAACAGATATGAAGTTGATATTCCGTGGAAGCAAGATCCATGTGAACTGCCAAATGATTTCGAAATGGCATTTCGACGTCTCCAGGGAACGGAAAAACGACTCGCAAAGGACTCACAGATAGCGTCGTCATATTGTGAGACCTTGGATCAGTATCTGAAAAAAGGCTACATCAACAAGGTTCAGCGGGCCAATAGCTCGGAAGGAAAATGGTATCTTCCACATTTTCCTGTAGTTCGACCGGATAGATCGACAACGAAGACTCGAGTCGTGTTTGACGCATCAGCAGCACACAAGGCCATATCGTTGAATGATGCCATACTTCAAGGTCCGAAATTGCAGAGAGATATTATTGATGTCTTATTGCGCTTCAGGAAGAAACCAGTTGCCTTGGTGTATGATATATCAGAGATGTATTTGCAGGTCGAGATCGCAGCTAAGGATCGTCGTTTCTTCAGGTTTCTGTGGCGCAACTTGGAGATAGATCGACCACCTGATGTGTATGAATTCTCTCGTGTTGTATTTGGTGTGAACTGTTCGCCATTTCTCGCTCAATTTGTTGCACAGAATCAT
>Ga0209367_1003824_pt1 | contig 20603 bp, 12 predicted proteins | sample WorMetLIZISLAND2_FD_187412 | JGI IMG/M metagenome (GOLD analysis project Ga0209367, IMG submission 187412) | Marine gutless worms symbiont microbial communities from Max Planck institute for Marine Microbiology, Germany - Olavius geniculatus... ...
GTTATAGGCGCTCATGTTGACCTACCCTAAGTCGACAATGCGCATTCGGCGTATGCCAATGCATTTGAGTTCGGGCCACGTGACTTTGATGCCGGGGAAATTTTACCCCTCCTCTTTACCTCCCCCCTAATTTCCCCCAATCGGACTTAGGGCGCCGGGCGGACTCATTTAATCATTTATTTATTAACTTATATGAAAGGCATTTACATCTTTAGGGTCGTCGTGAGAGCCGTGGTGAAGCTAAGCTGAAATCTGCAGTGTCTGTTTCAAAGCCAGTCTCAGCAACAACTGACCCGACTTCTGACGATATTTGGCCCCCGGACTCCACTGCTGCTGCTGGTACTGGTCCAAAGATGTTCTTAATACAGTACACAAGATTTGTCGAGCACCGTTTACGAAAACCATCTAGGAGCACTAACAAAAGTTAACATTAGCATGCCATTTGAAATATTATTTTATGTGGTGCTTTGGTTTGCATCGTATGATTGTTTTGTAAGTAAATCAGTTTCATGACAGAAAGCTACGATTTGTACAAGTCATTTATTGATTCACTCTCGCATTCAGTGACCTATGTTTATTTATTCGTTGACTCAATCGTCGATTTTTTCATTCATTTGTTTATATGTTTATTTTTCAATTTACTTGTTCATGCATAGCCTCCAAAGTATTTTGCCACTAGAAAATGTCATTTTTCTTTCATCTCAAGTCCAAATTTCATCCAAAATATTGCCACATATCCCAATTTTTTTTCCACTTTTTTGCCACCAGAAAATGAGGCCTTTTCAGCAGTGTATGACTGTTACTGCTGTTAACTTAACTTATTTTATGAAGTCTTGCCCAATCAGTTTGAGGCTTTTGTCTTTCACTTTTCTCAAAGAAAAACCGTGAATCTTCTTGACTTTGCACTCAGACTTGAACCATCATCGCTTGTAGTCGAGCCTTTATGACTCGGACTTGAATTAAGAGGAGTCAACTAAGCCTACGCCACTACTGTGCACCAGTCTTTCTTCGTTACTTACACCATATCAGATGTCGTCCTCATTGCAGCGCTGCTGAAGAGACAGCAAAGCACTTGGTTTCCTGCTCTTGACTCGGTTTGGAGAAGAAATGGCTTGGCCTCAGAGTATCATCCAATCCACATCTGTGTAATTCCTTGACAGGATTGGGGCGGTGACGCATCTTTAGACCGAGAATCAGGGTTGTTGTGGGTTAAAAAAGTAGAGAGGACAGGAAGTTGCAGTTTTTTGACAGACACTGAAAATGTCAGTCAGAATTCCAACAGACGGCTGCAAATTTCCATGAGCACGCTGCAAATTTCCATGAGGGTGCTCAAAATTTCAATTTTGTCTTTACATTTCTTCAAAATTAACTTCAGATTTTGCATTTCTGGACAAGTAATTTTGGACATAAAGATTTTCCAACTATCTTTCGACAGCCACTTATTAAGTTTCGTAAAATTTTGTCAATAGTCAATGTTTTTGTCACAACTGCCAGTTTTCATCATTTTGCCAGTTTTCATCAAAAATTAGATCTTTTAGAGCCTATATGCGTTTGCTTAACTTTGTTTATGTTTGTTTATTTATTTTCTGACTAAATCTATAATTCTTTCTTTCACTTATTGAATCATTTATTCACTTGCTTACTCACTCACAAACTTTACTTGTTAGTTTATTTATTTATTTATTGGGTGATTGATTGTTTGCCTGTGTGACTGCTTGCTGGTCTGGCTGTTGTCAGAAGGTCGTCGGCACGATGAGTCACTGAAGACCGAAGGCAAATCTCACCACGGTTCATCTCAGCTGAGTAGCGGTCGAGCCAAGGAACTCAAGTCAGCTGCTAGGAAGTCTGCTGAGAATGAAACTGCAGCCAGCGGCTCTAGGTACTGTACTACACCGCACATCTTATCATTTAACTGTGAGAATTTGCAATGAAATAACGACAGATTGTGCACTATTTACTGAATTCATTTTTACTGTTAGCGGTCTTGCCGCGACAAATTATACTGATGTTAGCTGTGTTGTGTTACCCGTAGCACAGAATGCTAATTTTGTTGCATTTTCTGTTTGTCACTATTTATTGCGATGTCTGTCTTTAGACATCTCTATTTTTCTGTCAGGTGCTATGTATGAATTTCAATCCATTTGTCCACTGTTTACACTTCGCTGCAAGCTGTAGGCCTAGTGCATGAGTGAGATGAGGTGGGCTGCCCCCCACCAGTGCCCTTCGTTTGTCTGTCCAGGGCTTGTAGTACGTCTAGGCACACTAGACTGCTGCTGCTGCTGCGGACAATGATGATGTCCCCTCTCTCACTTTCTTCTTTCTTGTCCCCTTTCCTCTTCCCTTTCAATCTCTTAGAAGTAAGACCCCTCAAATCTCGCTAAGTTGCCTGTGGAGCGCTGTGAGCTTAGGACTCGACATACAGCGAGGTCCATATAAACATGGCACTTTACTTTTCCCCATATCTTTGCCAATTGTTGATCGATTTTCAAAATTCTTTCACTAGCACGCTCTGCAGACAATTTGCAATAACATGGTTATTATATATTCCGCCACATTGTATTAGCGTTTTTATACTACCTTGTGAAATGTGAAAATCAGTCAATAACTGGCAAAGATATGGATCAAAGTAAAGTGCCACGTTTTTTACGGACCACCCTGTAGAAAACAGTGTCATTACATGACAGACAAACATCGCTATGTGCCTACCGGCTTGTGATCAGTTATTTTGTGCCACTTTGTATGTTTGTTTATGTGTTCTCTGCTGTGCATGTCTGTCTGTTTGTATGTATCTCTGTCTGTCTGTTTGTACTTTGCTTTGTGTACTAAACACTCCATGTGCCTTTATGCATGTGATGTGTGATTGTGCGTCTCTGTTGTTTTGCATGAAGTTCAAAGAAGAGGAAGAGGAAAAGTGGTGAAGCAGCTGAGGAATCAAGGGATGCAAAACAGTCAGTTTTCAACTTTTTACGTATATTTAATGTATTTTGTGCTTACAGCTGATAACGACTGAAAATGTTACTACTGATTTAATGTAATTCAGTCATCAGTTAATAACAGTGCTCTTGCGTGTCTTCAAAAGTTCTTGAATTTTTTCAGGATTTTCAAGGCCTGGAATGTCCTTGAAAACAGACATGGTTATTGAAAGTTTTTGAATTTGTGTCTGAAGGTCCTTGAAAATACTTGAATTTGATTTTTTTTAAACGCCGTGACTGAACAGCTGATTTTCAGAATCAGACATTCTGAAATCTATCCGTAGTAGTTGGATTTAGTGACAACCATTGATGCATTTATTGCGATAATTTCAGTTTTTGATTAATGCTTGACAGTGTTAAATTGTCGAATGTAAACAGAACCTGCTTGTATATGCTTATGAAACCGCTAGTTTGATTTAATTCAGTTTTCTTAATATATTGTTTGTATGGTCCTTGAAAGTCTTAAAAGTCTTTGAATTTGATTTTGACAAATGGGCAAGAACCATGTCATAATTGCTGGTTATTTTAGTTTGTATTACAATCTGTATTATGGGGCAGCTGTTAGTTCCTACATCGGATTCTGCTGTCCCAGTATCATGTCATGGTTATGCTGCAGCGTATAGCAATATTGCGAGCATATTGTGGAATAAGTAAGTGAAACATTTGTTTTCCTGCAATGACAGTTTTGTACTTGAATTAAACTGTTATTGTGCACAAATGGCTTCTGATTTGTTCATGACAAATGTTGTTATTTAAATGTGTTTTGATAGATTGAATCATAGCACAGTGTCTGTAATGTGTTGCATTGTTTCATACTGGCACTGCTTTTGTCTACCATAGTGGCATAATGTGTCAATAGCTCTTAGTTACAGTCATGTGTGACCAAACGAACAACAGTGTAGGCAACGTGACCAACTGCTGGCCAGCATAAAATAAATGTGTTAAACAACTGGCCGGAAGTTCACTTAGCACTCAGTTATCCTAATCCATGGAGATTTTAACATGCACAGTCAAGGCAGCAAAGACAGCGAAATTTATTGATTTATTTTATTTTATTCTTTCATTGATTCTTTAGTTAGTTAAGAGATCAATAAATTCATTCATTTATTTATTTTGTGAGTAAATTACTATGTCGTAGCAGTCAAGGCAGAGAAGATGACAAGGCGACAAAGTCGAGAAAATCATCAGCAGCAGCATCGGAGTCGGTGGATAAACCTTCCTCAAAGCGCAGCAAAGACATTGCCGGCAGTGGCTCGCGACAGAAGTCTGTGGAGAATAGATTGATTCAGTTGTCAATGGCTGTCACAGCACCGGGACAGACTGCAGATGTCAAGGATACGGCATCACGGAGCACCGCGGGAAAGATGGAAATCACCATACAGCAACAGAGTATGTTTTAGAATATGATAATACTTGTGAAATTAAACTAGTGCACAACTTGGTTGCCTTCGTAAATTTCTAATATACTGATTGATTGATTAATCAATTGTAGATGTATATCTACGGGGTGTATCAAAGACAATCCTCTAGAAATAAATGTACATCACCACCAGTACTATATCAAATTTTTATAGTTATACTGTACATAAAGCACAATTCAGGGCATGTACCTAGCAAACGTTATTACAATATTTGGCTTAATTGAAGAAATATAACTATTTGAATTTTGAAATGCATTTTATGTGAGCAAATAAACAGACTGTCATTTTGACATAAAAATAACAGCGTTGATTGTGGTGCACTTTGTTTCATACAGCTGAAGGAGCATCATCGTCACGTGTGGGAGCAAGTCGACATAACATCACTGACAAAGTTGGTCATCTGTCATCAACCACTGATGAGGTCAGATCCACCAGACAGAAGATTGGAGCTGAAGCAAGAGACAAATCAGCATCCTTGACCACCAGATCTCAGCAACGAACTAAAGACTTGGCCGGGGCAGGGTCAGAGAAGACAAGACCAGAGCGGGGTCAGAGAAATGATACGGGTGGCAGTGGAAGAGGAAGAAAGCGTCAACGTGCTGAGTCAACGAGTAGTGCATCGTCCGATACTAGCAGCACCACCAGCAGCAGCAGCTCTGGTGGATCTACCAGCTCAGGTTCATTGGTTTTCCCTCTCCATTTGTTTCATTCAGATAGACAATATAGACAGTGGGCGATTTCACTTTTTGACTTAGACTTTTGCTGAGCCTAAACTTCGGTCTAAGTACCTACTTAAGTCAAAAAGTGAAGTGATTTCGCTGAGCGAAAACATGGCGACTAACATGGATAGTTTAGTAAATTAAAACGATCTGGTACCAAAAATAAACGCCATAGTGGCTACACAATGACGTAAGATGTTACGTAATTACGTCATTTGCGTGCGCGGCGCAATTAAATGGGCAAGTCCAAGCGTAACTGGTTGATTTATTTCCTGTTAGGTTTATCAGTTTTCCACCATTTTTAATCATTTAGTTGAACTTTGGTCCAACTACAGACTTTAGCGTTCGGCTTTAGCTTTGGCTCAGCGAAAAGGCTCAGCAAAAGTCAAAAAGTGAAGTCGCCCATTGGCAGTATGAAAACAAATACAAGCAGTATGACAAGGCAGTAAACTTGCATGTTGTAGCGGTCTTTCCGAGTACCGACGGTATAACACTGAATGTGATGAACAGTAGAAAACATCGAGATATGAGAACATGAAAGCATGAGAACATAGGCCTAAACAGGTAAAAACGAACGTGTAGAATGTAGATGTAATAAGTGTTTGGAAAAATATTTTTTAACGTTAAAGTGTTTTTTATGAGAAAGAGTTTGCAAATGATGATACATAACTTTTCCATTTTACACAACTGGTTGACTGAATCCAATGCTTTGCTGACATAACTGTTTCATATTGATATCATTTTTGTTATCTTGCAGCAGTAAGTACGTCTAAGTAGTAGGTGAGAATAGGGTTTAGTGTGATTTCAATTTTTTTACTGGCGTATAGTTATTTTGAATGAATGCCACTATTTTTACAATGACTGTTCAGCATTTGTTAGGAATAAAAAACGTTGGAGAAATTTTTAGAAAGTTGAAAAAAGCTTTTTTTATTACAGATGAAGAACGTTTCTTACAACTGTGTTCAGGTTCAAGCAGTGGGTCTTCGACACGTTCTAGCAGCGAAGAATCATCTCCACAGAAGAAAAAGCAACAACATCAGCGCACTGACAGGACAACCACTAGATCCAAGCCGGACAGTGCCACATCAAAAGCTCGCCCCCGCTCAACCAAGGATGCATCAACGAAGTCTAAACTTGAGCCGAGTAAGACAACGAGCAGTCGCAAACCACCGAGGGACTTGTCAACCGAAGGAGGGAAGGATCATTGGAAGGACGATAGGGGGGAAGGTGGAGATCGTCACCATCGACAGCGGGATAGCAGCCGGAAGGATGGTCACAGATTACAGAGAAAGACAACGCAGTCGGACACCGTATCAACTCCGCGTACTGAGGACGTCCGGCACAGTGGGACTACACCGCCACCACCGGATCAACCGCCAGTGGACTCTGGCATGGACTGCAGAACACACGATGCGAGAGTGTCAGCAAGGTATGCTGGCAGTACTGGCGAACATCGTCGCAGTGGCAGATACGAGACCACCGATGAGCATTATGACCGGATGCAACAACACCACCCACCCAGCGACTTTGACGACAGATACCGACCAGGTTTGTAGTAGCTGTAGTAATAGGAACTGTAGTTGTAGTTCTAGTGTCAGTAGTAGTATTAACCATGGCAGCAGCAGGAGCAACATGCAGTATTAGTATTAGTAGTAGTAGTATTAGTAGTATTTATAGTGGACTTGAATGTGATGTCTGTCTGTGTGCTATTAAGCATTGGCAGCAGCAGTTGTTGTTGTTGTTCTTGTTGTCTGCATTGTTGTTGCTTTTGTTGAAGCACAAGCAGAACTTTTAGTGTTGACAGTGAAATCCAGGAAATGCTAAAAGCCAGCAGGTAATCAGCAAAACATCTGGATGTATGTCCACATATCATGTTGACTGTTGACAGTGTTGAGAATCAGTGCCATCGTTGTTCTTGTTGCATATAGTGTTATCGCATTATGTATTAGCAAACTGACTGGCGAAGTGTTCCACTGCACCCTGTGTAGTGTGTATCTTAGCTGGTGTTTTGCTGCATGCTGCACAGTGCTTGCTTGTGTTGCTATAAATAGATCGTCGTGATGAGTCACATCTACCATACCCTGATGATCGACGCCGAGCGTCAGACGTGGGCAGCCGACGAGATCGACGAGCCGGTGATTTGTCCCTATGTTTATCATTTTGTATCTATGCTTTCGTCACTTAAGTTGCTAATGCATCTTGGAGCAGAGATAAACTGGTTAGGTTTTTGGATGAAAAGGTCAAAGGTCAGGGGCCCGGCATAATCAGGTAAATACTTTTGTGGGTTTCCCCATTAGGCAGTGTAATACTGAGCTTGATGCTGTGTGTTGAGTTATAGCAATTCCATATCTGACTAGTTTGTGTTGTCTGACTGTTGTAGAGATTCATTTTTCTTTGTTGATGTGTTCAAACACTGTTTAAAAACTTTCTTTTTTCCTTTGCCAACCTTGGTGCTACAGCATATTATTGTGTATTGTAAATAACACTGTACTGTATGTTTGATTTGTTGCATTATAGTGAATGCTGAATGGAACACAGCAATACAGTGCTGTGTGTCTGTTGATAATGCGATGTGTGTGAGTGTAGTGTATAAGTCTATGCAGATAAATCTTGCTGTATTGATGATGAGCTAAAAGATCAATCCTAGCATGTTGACTATGCTGCATTTTGATCGACTGGCTGAATGATCTAATGATCAGTTGATTAACTGATTGGCTGTGTCTATGGTACAGAGTATGAGTATGAAGCTCGTCATGGTGACTATGAACAGAGAGACCGAGATTACGACGTCGAGCGTGCTGAACGATATCGACGTATGTCTCTTCATCTCATTTCTGTTAAGTAAATATGCCAGTCCCACTTAGTACCGGTACTTGGATAGATGACCATCAACAGATGGGTAAACTATCACAGGCTGTGTAAACGGCGACTTTTCTTTCCTATGGGAAAGCCAAAAATTTGACCTCCTACAGAATCAAAATCCCTGACCCAATTGAGATAAAATTTGGCATGGTTGATTATGTCGGCGAGTCGGCTCCCAGTGCAAAATTTCAGGCAAATCCGCATGAGGGGGGCTTCTCTGCACATAGGTGAAATATGCGCAAAATTGTTATTTATGTATACCTTTTTTCTTCAACGCACCTACAGGTCAAACCCCTTAAGGGATTTTTACGCGCAATGGCTCAAACGACGTGCCTCAGGCCTCATAGGGTTAACAAATTGGAAATTAATATTTAACGTATTTATTCAAAAAATTCTTCGAAAATTACAATGGCGCCTGTGAGTAAAATTGAACAATTGTTTAAATGGTCATAACTTTTCTGTGTATAAAATAGAGTCGTAATTTTTGGTTCTAGGGTATGGTTTACAGGGATGGCCAATCTAACAATGTCATTCAAATTTACCCCGGACTCTCCCTGGTTGCTATGGCAACGAAATTTGGGACAAAATGGGCTCCAACTCGGCTGAGATATCTGTGAGATCTTTGCATCTATAGGGGTGTTTTTGGGGTTGGGCCATCAAATACTGCCAACAAAATTTTACCCCTACCGACCCTTGTTGCCGTGGCAATGATATTTGAGACAAAGGGCTATAATTCGGTTTCTGTAAGAGATATCGCCAAGATCTTTTCGTCTAATGGGAGGTTTTGGGGGATGGGCTATTGAATGAGGCCAATCTGATTCCACCACATCTAACCCTTGTTGCCATTTGATTGTCATGTTACTCCAAACGCTCAAGATTGTGATTGTAAATTATCTATGGCCAGATATCTCCGTAACTGATCAACTGTAGGAAAAATGTTATTTTACTAATAAAACAGCAAATATAAATGTGCAAAACATAAGTTTATACACTTGTTAACAGCAACATTTAAGGACTTGCACATCGAAAACAGCAAAAATTACAAAAGGTGATGTTATTCAGCAGAACATTGACACGCAGTCAGTATGATGCGAGCAATATCACCTTTTGTAATTTTTGCTGTTTTCAATGTGCAAGTCTTTAAATGTTGCCGTTATCAAGCGTATAAACTTACGTTTTGTACATTTATCTCAGTATATAACCAGCCATTTAAGTCAACTTAGCCTGTCCATTCATCCATGGGTAGGCACAGTGAGTCCCAGCGAAAGCCAGAGTGTAAAGATCAAGCAGGTGCACTATGTGATACATAGGTGCACCATGTGATGTGCTAGCTCCATGTTCGTGGCCTTGCACTGTATGCAGATATCTAGCTGAGGGCTAAAGAAATGAAGATCAGCACCCTGTTGGTTGAGTGTTTGATGTTTTGAGATATGTATTTACTTATTAGTTCGCCCGAAAGGCGAACGATAGTTTTCAGAAGGACTTATGTTTTACTGCAGATGTTTTATTTTTTTTCTCCACTCGCGAAATCTCCGAGATGCGTGGGCCGACCGGCGTGAAATTTTGCACGATGGTCAGTAATAGGCCCTATTTTATAATGCCGGTCCAAAATTTTTGGGGGCACACCCCAAAAAAATTTCAGGGGCCAAAGACATGCAAAATTTGGCCCGATTTTGGACGACTTTGAAGTTCGGCGGCGAATATCTCCGAAACGGATGAATATATTCCAAATCGGATTTTTATTCCGTCTACTGCGATTCCTCCTGCGTTAGGCGAAACAAGTCCGGTGAAGTTTGGTCCAGTGACCTTGGAGATCTCGATTTTGAATCGTACCCACCCAAAGTGCATTTTTCGGAAGACCATATTTCGGCCCCTAGGGGGTGCTGCGCCCCCAAATTTTTACACGCGCTAGAAAATGACCAAGTCTTACTAGTGCACCCCCAACCGGGGATGGGGGCCCCCCTTACAACTTTTTTCAAAAGGGGGTCAAAAATCGGCTTAAAATGTAGCGTATTAGCCGCGAGAACTTTGGAGCCAAAGGGAGTAGCTTCATGAGACTTTGCCACGTGACGTGCTGCTAGATGGGGGTGATAACGAGGGTACAACTTTTAGGGGGCACCGCCCCCTTAAAATTTGGGAGTGCAAAAAACGTGCAAAATTTAGTGCGTTTAACGACAACTTTCGACTTTGAGTGCAAATATCTCTGAACTGCATAGGGATATCGACAAGCAGTAAACGGCGTTGTCAAATACAGTTAATTCTGCGTTGAATAAAAAAATTGTGTGAACTTAAACAGTCCACTAACATCAGAGATTACGCGCCTAATGTTTACCCACCAAAATCAAATTTTTCGGAAGGCCATATTTCGGCCCCTAGGGGTGCTGCACCCCCAAATTTTTACAGGCGCTAGAGAATGACCAATTTTTAGTAGCGCACGCCCCACCGGGGACGGGGGCCCTTCTTACAACATTTTTCAAAGGGGAGTCAAAAATTGCCTTAAAATGTAGCGTATTAGACGAAGGATCTTTGGAGCCAAAGGGAGTAGCTTCATGAGACTTTGCCACGTGTCGTGCTGCTAGATGGGGGCGATAACGCGGGTGAAACTTTTGGGGGTCACTGCCCCCTTAAAATTTGGGGGGCAAAAAACGTTCAAAAATCGGTGCAATTTACGACAGCTTTCGAGTTTGACCGCAAATATCTCTGGAATCGATGAAGACAGCGACAAAATCTAAACGGCGTTGACGAGAACGATCTTTTCGGTGTTGAACAAAAAAAATTTTGTGAAATTCCGTCCACTACGAACAAAGTTATAGGCGCTCATGTTGACCTACCCTAAGTCGACAATGCGCGTTCGGCGTATGCCAATGCATTTGAGTTCGGGCTACTTGACTTCGATGCTGGGAAAATTTTACCCCCCCCTCTAATTTCCCCCAATCGGACTTAGGGCGCCGGGCGGACTCACGTTGGGCTTTGCCCCAAATTTCTAGTTAAATATATTTCTCAAAATATCAGATACAAAGATATACTCGTGTAAGTATTATTCACACGAGTATATCTGTTGATCAGTTAAGGCAGATTATCTTATTTATCTGTATGTGTGTGATATTGTCTAGGTGAGGCTGATGAGTATGGGGTTCAGCATGAGAGTAGAGTGTCTCGAGGCAGTCACGCCGGTGACTGGGATGTATCAGAGGAGAGCCGACGTCGTGCGGAGCAACAGTTGATGTCATCACGCGGCTCTGCAGCTTACTCTGGTGACAGGAGACAGCGTGGACTGCCGGACATTGATGGCGCTGGTTCTGGTGTGAGCGCACATTCACCAGGCAGGAGAGCTTCACCCAGTCAGACCTCAACAGGCTGGGAGCACGATCAGCCTCTGGACCAGCCTCCACGAGATAGGTACATCTGTTGTCTTATTTATTCACTCAGTTTCTGTGGTTGTTCTGTTTGGTGTTTCTACTGGTATTCCTTGTATAAAGATTCGTTGACTTGCGGGCCAGAAATTGACATCACAGTCACAGACAGCTGGATGTTTTGTTTTTTTCCAAAGTGTGGTGTCATACTAATTTACTTACATACTACCTGGCATGTACCTGGGTACCCACTGAGCTACCCGGTCAGCTACCAAGGTAACGAATTAGTCGATAACTTCAGCACTGTATTACTGGCGACAACCTAAGTCAATGCAGTATGGCAAAATTTGGTCCCTTGCAGATTTGGAATTGTGTTTCATCTCCTGGTCAGAACTGATGCCTCGTCAGATCTCCTCATGTTCTCGCTGATTAACTTACTTATTCTGTTTTGCTGAGTTATGCAAACTAATAATGGATAATACTAGAATCAGCTAGAATGATTTGCTGTGGCACATTTCACATTTTGTGTCTCAGATTTGTCCAGATATTCTGTACTCTGATGCTGTTGGTTCAAACCCAGCCTAACTGGTAGCAACTCTGGTAAAGTAGGCCATCTAATCTTAAAGTGAAAGTAGTAATGACTACAGCCGCTTGAAATATTTGCCAGCACTATAGAAGTTACCGTAGTTATTATACAACATTGCTGTTTTTCTCGTTTGATGTTGTGCATCATGGAGCGTGTCATTGATGAAGGTTGAGATGTCGGTAGTTTAGGCTGCTTTTTCTTGTGTTGTATTCTGTCCACATGGGCAAGTTTTCATTTTTATCAACTCCATTTTGCTTGTCCTTATGCCATTTCTTTGAGTTGTGGATAATCATGTTTTCTTTGCATGTCTCCAGTAGCCAGTTTGATAGTTAAACATTTTCTTTAGTTTGTGTTGGCTTAATTTCCAACTTGTTTTGCTGATGTCTAGTTCATGTTTAGTCTGTGATGCCATGAGTCTGACATTATGTTTCAGAGAGCGTAGCGGTCGTGGAGGTCGAAGTCGTGATGCTGATCGTTACACTCGCTCCTCTGATGCCGCAGACAGAGCAACAAATGATGAGAGAACTAATGACCGTGATAGGGAAAGGGATCGAGACAGACAAACAGACAGGGAGAGAGACCGGGACAGAGGCAGTGAGCGGGGCAGAGATCACGGAAGTGACAGAAAGTTGGACCGTTCACGAGACAGAGGGGACAGAGCCACACAGAGAGACACCGAGAGAGAGCATCGGAGTGGTACAGAGCAGGACAGAGACAGATACAGGGAGAAGGAGAGAGAGCAGGCAACTGAGAGATACAGAGAGAAAGACAATGAGCACGATAACTGGGAGTATAGTGGGCGGAGACACAAGTCACGTGATAGAAGCAAAGATAATAAGGTAAGCAGCATCATTGTCATTATGTAAAGGTAAAGAGTTCATCTGTGAGACTCTAGGCAGTAAACCCACATACGTATATTATACTTATGCCATTTCTTTTTGCTAGGCTTGCAGTTAAAGGTAAAAAGTAAAGGTGCCATACCCCTACTGGGGTGTAGGCGAGGCGAGGTGTGTAATCTTAGTGAGTGAGGTGTAGGCGAGGTGCTCATTTTTTTCTATGGTCGTTGAGTTCGTAGGTGAGTCCGTGATGCATGGCCAGTGTGATGCCAGACCTACGCTTACCTTTCGAGCTGCAGAACGTCACCACCTTTCGACCGGTACCAAATTATACTGCTTGGTGAACAGAGGCACGTGTGCGAACAACTTGCCCAGAGTCATTACCTGGCAGTACACCGGTCCTGAGTCGATCCGGGGATCTTTCGTTCACCAGTCTGGCCAGTTACCATTAACCACTACGCCACACATGTTTGCAGTTAGCTGCAAAACATCATCTCACGATGACTGTGTTTTGTTAATGAATGAATTGTGTGGTATTATACAGGCCAGACTAGGTGTTAGAACACTTAATGAATGAGCATATGAGTGAGTAAATGAATAAATGAATGAAAGATTGAGTGAGTGAGTGAATAATTGTGTACAGGCAACTCGGAGATGTCCAAGTCATTGAGCTGGCAAGTAGAAATCTTAGTGGGTGAGGAAATGAATACAGAAATAACATGACAGCGATTGGATTTAACATGCTGTGAGTGCTTGCAGTGCAGATATGGACCATTGTGAAAGCATGCTTAACCTAAAAGTATAAATGAAAAGCTTACTGATAAAACAAAAGGCACATTGTTTGGAATGTTTGCTACATGTGAAGTACTAGTATTTGTTGAATCTCGTGTGAATTTAATATGTGTCTGTAGTGAACAGTTGGAACATGGGGTCTGACTGAGTCTAATATTAGAGTGAGTGAATGCAGAAATGAATGAGAGTGAATGTATTGCATGGTTTGATGTAGGCAGGCGACTCAGACAAGTCTAGCAGCTGGCAGCAGCAGTCAAAACATCGTCATTCTCTGACGCCTGATGCTGGCTGGGAGCGACGTGACAGAAAACGATCACGATATAATGATGACTCTGGTAGGAACATTAACGATTCTTCACTGTTAGTTAGCGTAGTATTTATTTTGAGTGCCATATAAATGTTGTAACTGATTTCACTGCTTTGTTGATTGCTTGATTGATGATTGATTAACTAACTCATTATTAATGTACATGCATTCGTTATTACTGAGTAGTTATTTTGTGTAAGCTGACTGAATTTCTGCTTGTTCTTAATTTCATTGTCATTAGTAAATATGTTAAGTATACCATTTACTGACTGCAGATTTTCTTGCTCTTCCATCATTAAGGAAATGATGATGAGGCTGCTATTAGACGTCTCCAGTTGATTGTGTCAGGCACCATGCTAAATGCACCACTTACTATTAAAATTATTAAATACAGTATAAAATCACTCGGTTCTGTGTATATTTGTGCATTTGTCGAAATGTTCTCGACTGCAGTTTTAGATGGTCTTCAGCACATAGGATCTCTGTTCTTTTCAAATTCTGTCGATAAAATTGTTTTAATGTTCTGTACAATGTGATGTTTTTTGCTATATACTCTGTTCATTAAATAAATAAATATTTTGGCATAGATCGTGGTCGAGATCGTGGACAGCAGCATAGAGATGAAGCTCGATATTCACCGTCATCAGGCCGATCGTCACGACATGGTCTCTGTTTTTTCTGCTTGATCGTGTTCTTTATACAACTTTTAACACTTCATCTTTGTACACTTTTGTTGTACGTACTTTGTCATCTAATTGCAGAATGTCCTCGTGAGTGTCCTGGATTTTTAGGTATCTGGCATCTTGAAAAAATTCTCAGAGAGCAAGACCTACAAATGAAATACTGCTGAATGTGGCTGTTTATTGTCAGCTGCGTGACCATGCAGTTTACAATTATTCATAGCAGTTGTTAAGGATGTTTACTGTTTTTTTTCTGTTTCAAAGTATATTGTAAAAAGAAAACATAAATTATTGGCAAAGTTTATTAACAGCCAAAACTCTGTGCTCTCTGTTTTCATTTTGAACTGCCAAGAAGGGTTTGAAAGAGATGAGATTTTTGTGCTATGTACATCATTATTAGTGACGTTTTCTTAATTCGATCTTTTCTCATCTAAAGTTAAGTTTCGCCTCAGATTCAGTGAGTTTCTCGCTGACATTGTGCGCTTTATAAATTAAATTTACTTACTTACTTAAATTTTCTTTGCTGCTAAGTTATAAGTTGCTTGCAATTGCAGAAGCAGATAAATATGCTGCATACGGTGTTCTGTGTATTACTTTTGCCGTGAAATTTTATCTCTGATTTATTTTTTTAAAATTTGAACACATATCTTAGCTTTTGTTTTCAGTTTAGGCATTTATCGTAAACCACTGTTTATTTTGTTGGTGGTTATTATTTGATGTATTGGTTATGATTGATCAATCAATTGATTGCTGTAATGTTTCAGTGGTTCTGCTGTTATTCATAACAGTTGTTTTCAATTGCAGACACAGCAGATAAACGTGCTGCTGAGTCAATGCATGCTGTGCCGTCCACTGGTGAAGGCGTCGACAAATCAGATGATCGGCCTCCGCGGCCTTTGGTCAGTTTGCTCTGTTGCAAATTTGTAGACTTCGTTATTTTTTGATGATTAATCAAAGGAAGGGGAAGAAAATCACGAAACCAGTGCCATATATTTACCTATTTTTAATACTGCTTCTCTGGTGCCGTTAGCAGAAACTTTGCAGTAGAACTGTCGTTAATGATCCCATCCCATTGCACCATGATTGTGTTGCAACAGTGCCATGTGAAATGCTCTCGGACTGTTGCAGATATGGTAGGCAGCAACAGTTGACAGAAACATTAATAGCTTCTGACAAGTTTTTCTCCTGCATCAACAAATGCATGATCCCGCCGGACAAATTATGCCAATGAATTACACACTTGATATTTCGTCTGTTATCATCAGTGATTGACTGAATGTTATTAATAGTAATCTTAACAGTTATATTAAACAACTTTTGCCATTTCGCAGTGGGTAGAAGGCTGTATTGACCCAGTAACTAGTAGATTTCCTTGTTCGCTGATAGTCACCAATGTAACTGGTTTCAGGAACCGTAAAGCTTTTCCATAAATTTGAAGGGGGTCACCCCGAACGAGGGTGCTAAATGACAGTGGGGGGTGGCAAAAATTTGCGATGTTTAGTCAATAAGTTGCTGTATCTCAATAACGGTGCAAGATAGGGCTTAGGTTACTATTAATCACTAATAGGAAGTCGTAAACCGGCTCTCGATTGCCACTGAATTCAGTGACATTGGATAACCTTGAAAGCTAAAATGGGGGTTTTTATGGACAAGCTGCATATGGAATTTTTAGCATTGAACGTAGATTTCAATGGTCCAAGTGTCAATTTTCTAGGTTCAAGGAAACCTGTGCTTGAGAGCATCAAAGAGCAGTACCCCCGCAAAAGTCGTTATTTTACCATTGTTGACCAGTCTTTCATGAAAACAGTTGTAGATAGGCATGGGCATGATGCCTATCACAACAAGCACTAGTGACGAGCTTTTCAGTCGTATCAACATTGATGGCTTTGGGAGACCCTGAACTTTCGAAATAAGGGGTTTTTATTGATTTTTGCGATCTTCGGCTGCAGCGCACACTCATTCTAACACTCTGTGTCCTATTAAAATGATTTCTGCTGTTTTGGGTGTGTGACTTGGTCGCCCTTACACAGTAATATAAACTGGTACGTTTTTTATATTTAATTAGCTTAATAGCCTTGATCTTAACAAGTATTTTAACTTTGTTTTTAATACATATATTAAATGCTTTTAATTGATGTTAACATATGGCACTGGATGGCCTATTTTGTGCTGATGTGCCGTTAAGAAACTACTCAGTCACTTTATAGTTACCACTCTGCCAAACCACCAACCATTTACATGAAGAAGGTGTTCGCTTTTGATGTCTTTCTTTTTTCTACTCGGTTCATTCAGTGCAGTTCACACACTTATCAGCACCAGCTATATAGAACTAAACAGGTAAACAGTAGAGAGTGCTTGAAATCAGGCCTTAAAACATGGCTTTTTGATTATGCCTATTTATAACAGACACTTGTGATAACTTTTTAAGGGGCTCTTTATAAACGTACACATTTGTTTATTAATTGATTTGTTACATGTGTTACATTTGTTACATTGATTTGTTACATGTTACATGTGTATACACTGCGTCGCAATAAAAAACATGTCACTTTTCTTGAATAGTGGTGTAACATTGGACGATTTTGATAATTTTTGGCATGCAGCATCACAAAGAAACTTGACATAAATATCTAGTTTAGCCCACCTCACCTTAATACTGTCGCCACACTACCTCATGAAATGCAGTAGTCTTAGTTTGGCCATTTACAACAATGAATTCACAGGTAGTGCATGCGTTGGCTTAAATAATTACTGAGACCACAAAATCATTGAAAATCTGTTGCAGATTTAACATTAATCATTAATCATATTCATTTTAAGATCATACGTAGACAAATTGAAATGACGCATCAACGAGTGAGCCACTCTGGGTCGAGCATTATTGAACATACTGTTGGCAAGTCGCGTCAATGTCCACCACTTGCATTTGTGCTGGAGGAGGACATTGTGAGCACTTGCAGTAATAAAAATGATGTGATGAAACACGTCAGACTTCCAGAGAGATAATAACTGTTACTTGTGTTTAGGGATGTGATGAAGCGAGAAAATATTTATATTTGTTGAATGTGAATATTAACTTTACTGTTCATCGAATAACGAATGCGAATACTTATTCAACCTCAAGAAAACTTCTCTATACCAGTATGTGAATAACGAAACATCCAAATATAGTTGTTCAGTGCTCAGTCAGTGAAAACCAGCACTGGTATCTAAGGCAAAGTTCAGTCAATCCAGTTCAGTTAAGAAAATGAAACATCCAGAGTGCTATGTTTTCTTTATTGTCAGTATTTTCTAGGTAAAATTTCATAAAATTCAATTAAGTTGAATGCAATGAAATATTCGTATTTGCCAGAAATGCCCCCCAACTATTCGTCGAATATCAAAATAGCTGCAAAGTTGTCAAATATTCGCATGTTGTCAAATGCGAATGCAAACTTCGTCACATTCCTACTTGTGTTTGTCGCTATTCGATCTCGTAACTATTTCAGAGCCGATGCATACACTACCCAGTATGAATTTATTGTTGTATATGACAAACCTATGACTTCTGAATTTCACAAGGTAGTGTAGCATCAGTATTAAAGTGAAGTGGACTAAACTGTAGTTATTTACATCAAGTTTCTTCTTGATGTAGTTTGCCAAAAATTAACAAAATCAGTCAATGTTTCACAGAGTTATTTTTAAAAAGTAAAAGTGGCACGTTTTTTTATTGAGACACAATGTATAGTCGGTGATAATGAGAAGTGTGGCTGTATAACAGGACGGTGAGATGTCATCAATTCCAGTCCACGTGGCTAGTGAAGATCGTTCGCGTCGCAGTCAGAGTGGAGGTAGTTTAGGTGCACAGCAACGTGATCAGCGAGCCTCAGAATCATCCCGCAGCGGTTATGATCCACGCCACGAGTTTCGTGTAGATTCGCGCAGCCATCGAGGTGGCGCTACAGATGCGGATCATGATACACGGCCCATTCCAGTAGAACATGAAATCCCACCCGACTCTGGGATATTCCGCGGACAGCGGGGTGGCATGGGATACGATCGTGGCGTGCTGCGGATCGACCACGTGGACGTCAGCCGACCCCCGCCGCCACTGCCATTCCGTGGAGGTCCATGGCCGCCGGATCTTGATCGGGGGATTTCCGTTCGAGGATCTGCTGATCCTCGGGACTCAGCAGACTCACGGCATCATGGACTGCTGCCCCGACCACCGCCGTCCAACTGGGGGGAAAGTCGGGGATTTCCCAGCCACGAGTCGCTGGATACTCGGCGTGGTGTTGTGAGGGATGAAGGTGGTGTTCGTGAAGGATTGTTACCTTTACCAACTCCACTAATACGCACTGATGGACTGCCTCGGGTCAAGACTGAAGAACTGCTTGCTACCAGTGATAAGACTGTTGGTGATGCAGTGCCATTGCCATTAGGTTTCTTTCTTTTTAATCTGCTTTTAGATACAGTCAACCAATCATTTATTTGTTATACAGCCATTCTAATATGCCACATTATGGATTGGGTATTTTTTTATCCATCTGTCCCATATGTGCTTCTAATTCGGAAATGAAATGGATGAAATGGCATAGTAGGTCAGAAATCATTGCAAATGTTTCGCAGGGAAGAAGTAGTTGATGAGCTATTTTCAAGTTCAGATGGTTAAAAAATTCTCAGGAAAATGATGCATTTGCTGCATAAAGATGACGTGTGATGGTGGTACAAATCTGGACTTTTTTTTAGTTGAAATTCAAAAAATTCATTAAAGCTGCGTGGGCACAGCATTGTTGTTCGCACCTGTATAGGTGCTTGTGGTCTTGTCGTTGGTTTTGACTTCTAATTTTCAGGTTACAGTTTGATTCTCACTATGGGTCATTTGCAAGTAACTTGAGCAAGTTGCTTACCTACTGTGTGCTCAGGTCATCTCAGCCTCCTACCCTAAGTTTGACAGGAAATGAGTAGTATCTTATGGGTTGAAGGCTTAGTGTCACTGATTGAAGTGGTTGCGTGTCTGCTAGCTGCAAGCTGCAGGTCCAATTGTTTGCTGACGTGGACTGTGAATAGCTGCATAGTGTGCTGTGGTATCAACCTCGTGCCAATCAGCTGTCAATTCTGAGATTGCAAAGCGCTTCTGGTCACGAGTCTGGCTCATATAAGAAGCACTATAACAAATGCTGAACCTCTACTTTTAACATTGCCAGGATATTTACAGAGTATGGCACTGTGTTGCTGTCTTCAGGTGAGGTTGAGATTGCTACTGAAGCAGCTGACAGTCTGGTAAAGGCTGCTACAGAGGACATCGGTTACGATGATATCTCTGATGATGAACTGGACGATTTGATTGATGCGGCGGAGGAAGAACAAGATGACAAACCGACTGACTCCATCGGTAAACTGGACAAGTTGTCGATTTGTTGTACTTAAACAAGCCTGAGAATAATAAGTTGAAAGTCATCAGCATATTCACAACAATTTGTACTCAGTCACAAAAAAAGTCATAAGCAATGAAAAACTTGGCAGCATCTTGACATTTGTACAGTTTGTTGTACGTATGACTTGTTGCCCAACGAGTTCATAACATCAGAGTAGTTGAGTGTTAGTTTAATACATCATTGCGCTAGTCAAAGATGTAGTCTGTCATCTTCTTCGCATAACTTTGGAAGTTTTGGAAATCTTTTTTACATGCACTCTTGTAGGAGAATTCAGCTAGATGCTGTTGTTCCAAGAAATACACCATCGCTTGCAGAAATGTCAACAGATCAGTCTTGACGGTCTATGTAGGTTTACTAGTGACTGTATTAACCTGTGGGTTTATTCAAAGTTCTAATGGTGCTGCTGCTGCTGTTTGTGTGACAATTGTAGTAGATGATGTATTAGATGTAAAGTTGGACCAGCTTGTATAAAGTGATAGTAAGCTCAAACGACTACTACTACTTCTGCTGCTACCTTATTAGTATTAGTACTACACTGTGTTTCAAAAAAACGGGCACCCTTTTTATTTCTTTCATAATTCACTCAAATGATGATCAATTTACACGAAATTTTTATCAGATGTAGCTGAAGAAATGCTAATTCAAAATATGTGGACAA
>Ga0209367_1003825_pt1 | contig 20602 bp, 14 predicted proteins | sample WorMetLIZISLAND2_FD_187412 | JGI IMG/M metagenome (GOLD analysis project Ga0209367, IMG submission 187412) | Marine gutless worms symbiont microbial communities from Max Planck institute for Marine Microbiology, Germany - Olavius geniculatus... ...
TTTTTCATCAATGAACCAGATAAAATTCACCATCGAAGCAGAGTAACAAGTGACAGCACCAGTTGAGACAAGCAAGCTTGTATTCACGATGCATTATGACGTCAGCGTTACATAACGACTAGCAAAGAATATTTAATTAACAGCCACATTTTGTTGAAATATTTTGAATAAGTATTTCTTCAGCTACAACTGGTAAAAATTTCATGTAAATTGGTCACCATTTGACTGACCTAATGAAGAAAGAAAAAGGGTGCCATTTTTTATGAAACACCGTTAGATGGTGGTTACAATTCCCTCATCTATTATGCCTCTGCCAACATGTGACAACTACAAGACCAAAAAGTGACAGTGACCCTGGACTTTTTGACTCAAATATTTGACGCGTTCATCCTTGCCCTAAAGTCCATTAGTGCTGAAAATTTGGTCAAATTCCGTCGATAAATACCCAAGACATCTTGCTAACGTTTGTTCCGGATTCATGCATGCACAGACGCATGAACACTCTGAAAACATAATGCCTCCAACCACCACATTGGTGGAGGCATAAAAAACACAGAATCTGACAGCATATACTCCGATACCATACCATCAATTGGTCGTGGCAGATGTGGCACATTTTCAACGCTGTAGCACATGCGCATGTGATAGTTCTGACGTTCCAGTGAGGGAAATGTTGGGTGTGTTGGCTGCTGCAAGAACACATGGTTTGGAGCGACAACGTTGCAGACAATTACTTCCACGGGAACACCCATTGGCAGACATAGCTGTTACACACAATTACAATAGTAACAACTTATTATATACTATTCATCAATCCAACCAATCTCGATAGTCACAAGGTTTATGGCATTACCTAATGTGTGCCATGTCAAATGATGCACGTAAACTGATGTCACAAATTCTCACAGCTAACCTGTAACTGGTCACATTAATATTAAAAATATAAAAATCTCTAGCAATGGTCTTGAACCGTCAGGACAACTCTCCGGATCTCGAAGGTCTACAGGCAAGACGATCCAAACAATCAGGCTCACAACAGAACCACCCAATGGTAACATGGTATGAAAGTTGACGACTAATGACCAAACATATGGCATGAACAAAAACTCTCAATGACCACTGGCTAAGCCTATCAAGACCACAGTTAACTGAACTACACAGTATCCAGAAAAAAAGTCTACGGTATTTTCAACTTATCTTTGACAAACCTTAACCTATTTTAATAATTTTTGGCATGAGTTGTACCGAATATTCAATTTATTAAACTGTTGAGATATCTTCTCTTTATATTGCACGTCACTACGTAGAGCTGACGTAATTATGATGCCAATGAAAATACCGTTTTTATTGTATCCGAGGTGAAAAAGTTAACAGTATTTCGGTTAATAACTATCAATTTAAACATATGTCTATAATTTTTGTAGGCAACATTAAAAAAGCAACGTGCAACTGAAAATGTACTGATAGTCCACTTCACCCGAATACTGATGCCACTTTAAAGTGTAAAATAAAACACACTTCTTCTTACATTACTCCACACCAAAATAAACAGAAATGCCAAAAATAGGCTTTTTAGCCTGTGGCTGCCTTAGTTGTCATCAACCTTGCTAATTAACCAATTTTTGAGTCAACACCTTTACTACAAATGTACACTATTGTGACACTATCACATGCTGCAGAAATGACGCTGCTTGCTGATAACGGCTGCTGCACAATGACGTTCCCATACTGCACACAATGGCGAGTTAACATGGCGAAAAGCAACACTAAGTTAAAAATTTTGACAAAAAGTAATTTATTTCTATGTCAACAATCTCGTTTTTTTACTGCAATTTTCTTTAATCAGTTTTCCCATTTTCGTATTGCAGAGGCTCATTTAGACATTATCTTTCCGCAAAAATGGCATTTTTGATGACGTCACGATTACATTAGCTATACTGAGTGAGTAGTAAATTTTGAAAATAAGTTTTGAATGTTTTTAGTAAAGCAACACTAGGCAAGACATTGTGATAATGTGTGCCAAAAATTATAAAGGCAAGTTTAAATTTGTTGAAGTTATTGAGGAAAAAGTGCAGACTCTTTATTTCCGGACATGGTGTATAATTACTGAAGGGTATAAAATAGTTCACAGGTCCATCGGACTCAATCTAGTTATCTTGCTCTCGGCTGAATTTAGCTTAATTCAACTGACAGACCACAGAGCCTTGGCTTTACCACCAATGCACTAAAAATAAGTTCAGAAATAACTGATTAGTGCTCTACAAACTCAAACAAGATACCACAAAAACCTAAATAACAAAAATACACACACAAACATAATAATAAACTAAACACTTACATACGCACAATCTAACAAGAATAGAAAAAACTAAAAATCTGCTATTTAGGTTAGTTGCCCATTACAGCATTAAGCCATGAACCATGAAACAGACCAAGACAGATCAGGCTTATTCTACAGCCCCCTCCACGGTCAGAAAAGATCAGGAACGAATACAGTAAGTGAAGCAGAAGTGAACACAATACATAGTCTAGTGCCGAAAAACTGCTACAGAGCTAGCATACACTGAATAACTAGAAGGTGCTCATGAGAATGCATTATCTCCGCCAATTCGTGCACACAGACGGACAGACAGACATACACAACGACGAACAGAACGACCAATCTCATAATCTATTCTAATGTTCACTTCATTCCATTGAGGAGATTATTAGCATAAAATCAACACTCAACACTTAGCTTCTTGTACGATACTATATTTGAAACAGCAAGTAAACGCGATACCTGCATGATATCTGCCGGCAATACTGGCACATCTGGTAAGCATCGGTCGTAGTCAATTCCTGGAAAACGCTTCACTGGAAATTTTCTCTTTATCATATCCAGAGCTTTGTTCACCTGCTGCACTGTACCTGTTGTAATACAACTGAGAGTTAAATACGAACCTAATTTACATTTCATCATTCACCATGACATTATCTGGCAGTACACAGAGATAAATTAATCTCATAATTATAACCTGATGGTTTTTAAAATCAAAACTAGTTTTCTGCCAAAATCAATGTTCATCAAATCAGCATTCTAGGAACTGCAATCTGGTATTTATTTAGAACTCCTGTGACTACCATGCTCTGCCAATCAACCAACACAGACATATGGATAATTATGTATAACTGGGCTGGAATATTGTGCACAATGACTACAGGGTGCGGCCAAAAAAAGTGGACCCCTAAAGTTTTTCGCTGTTTTCTCAGCAACCATTTGGAATTTTAATTTGAAATTTTACAGATTTATTTTCTAAAACCTTCTACGTCTAACTGCCAAGTAAAATTCGATTTGATTCTATTGAAAAACAACAAAGTTACAGACTTTTTAACCTGACCGCCTACCGATTTTTCAGCATTCAAAAATGTTCCGGCTACAACACCAATTTAATAACATCGTTGAACAACGCGGTTAAATAATGATCAGATGCCAGAATTCCTTTGTCACTGCAAATGTTCGAAGTGTTCACCACCAGCTCCAAGCTACAACACCAGCCTCCAGTCCCTCCAGAAATCTTTTACAGCCTTGTCAATTGGTCCCTGTAGCAGGTTGCCCCAGATAACCTGAAGCGCATCCTTGAGTTCGGCGCTTGTTTTCGGCTTTGTCTTAAGCTTGCGGTAAGCCTCCAACATTGCATCCTATATGTGGTAGTCCACTGGGTTTATATTCGATGAATTTGGATGCCATTGGTCTTTTGTGATGATATCTGGACAGCTGGCCCACAGCCAGTTCTGTGTGCTGCGCGGCGTTGTGCGCTGTGTGTGCTGACGCGCCGTCCTGCCGGAAGATGAATCCGGTGGGCAGCTGGCGATTGCTTTAAAGGAATGATAATTTAGTGATAATTTATAAAAATATAAATTGCTGTTTATCAAAATGTCACTGCGACGTCACTGGCTGTAACAGGTAACCAGTTTTTGAAAATTTAAATAGCATTTTAGCATGAACATTTTTGAATGCTGAAAAATCGGTAGGCGGTCATGTTAAAAAGTCTATAACTTCGTTGTTTTTCAACAGAATCAAACTTTACTTGGCAGTTAGATGTAGAAGGTTTCATTAAATAAAGGTGTAAAATTTCATATTAAAATCCCAAACGCTTGCTGAGAAAATGGCGAAAAAAATTAGGGGTCCACTTTTTTCTGCCACACCCTGTATACTTCCAGTATAACTATTATGCGTTATTGCGTTAACACAGAACAATGTAGAAAAAAGTGGAACATAAATACTTTGCATAGAATGTTGTAAATTAATCAGCAGGACAGTTTTGGAAACAAATAGCATTAACCATTGCAATGAAGGTCAGACAATCTAGTAAATCATGTTGAACATGTTCAACATGACTGCCCTCACTGCAATGATCATGGCTATCATTTCTAAAACTATAGGATTACTCGATCTACTAAAGAGTCCACTTATAAGCACCACACTGCATAATATCCAGACATGAACTGATATGAAACTTCTGTCGGTTAATCCAATCACAATCAGCGAACAAAAGCAGTGACCTAACTCACCTTCAAGAGTCACAGTCTGCCAAGATGCATCATAGCGCTTTGCTCGTACGATAATCTCCACTCCGGATTTCTCTTTAATCACAGCAACATTGCGACCACGCTGTCCTATCAGTCTGCCACACATTTCTGTTGGAAAGTCGAACGAGTGACTGGTCACGGCATTCTCATTTTCATTCAGCACAATACGCTGTTCATCTGTTACGCGCTTATTGGCATTTGTGTCACGGCTGTCACACGAGTTCCCATCAGAAGTCTATCAACACAAACATTTTAACCAAGTTACACATGCACTACCGGTAAGGAAGGCCCGATACAAAAAACAACGTTACTTATACCTAATTCTCACAGTTACGCAGATCATCGGCATAACCATTAGTTAGACATTTTCATTACTGCTACCTCAAACTTTCTTCCTGAATTATCTTCACAAATAAAATAGCATGAACAGACTGATACACTGTTCATTATTTTGTATAATTTATAGATATACACAAAATTTTGTCAAAATTAAAAATGCAAAAGGCAAAAACGTGCATTGTATATCAAATTATGAATATTAACAATAGCCAAGTACATACCGATCCAATACTATCCCTTCTGTCATTTTCACATCCATCACCACTAGTCACATTATTATTTCTGACACAATGGCCCTCTGACTCTCCCGTGACTTCTCCATTATCAATGCAGCCATTACAGCAAGTGTTGTCATTTGTCGGCAATGTCACTGGACCATTCCCTTGACAATCAGATGCTGCTGGAGCTATTGCTTCACTGACATTCATCGAGTGACATTTGATAACCTCAGCCGCAATGATATCGTTCACCAAACCCATGCTGTCGACTTCGGCCGAATCGCTCCTTGACTCGCAGTGAGTTCCAGCTGCCCCTGATCCATCTCCATGCAGGCTTTTCCTATCAGATGTACTTGATCCCGGTGAGACGCTGACATCATCCGATATGGACATTCCACTGAAAGCATCATGTTCATGCTCAGCCTGAATGTCCTGCTCGCTGTTGACTGAAGATGACAGTTGCTCAGCACACGAAGTGTCGACCTTGTTGTTACTTTCACTATTGACAACATCAGTTGCTTCTTCTGCTTGTGGCTTCTGGCAATAATGACTGATGCTACGTTTAGTCTTCTTCCATCCGTACATCCAGAGCAGGTAGAAGAGAGCAGCACCAGTTGGCACTATGCTCAATAATACCACATGCAGTCGCTCGACCATCTTCAGTGTTCTACAATGACAGTCAAAGATTGTAAGAACAAAACAGCAATCTTAAACAGCATACTGAAATAGCAGTGTATACACGTTCCGGCACAGGTAAACAGTGCGTGCGGAATATAGCAGTAATCTGCTATAGTATTTACTAGACTACTATCCAATATAGCTGGCACAATATGTCTTGTTTGGTCCAGGGTATGCCTGCGTGAATGTTAACACCAAGGCATTAATAGCACATCACCAGATATTACATAAGAAATTCAATAACTGTAGTGTTGGTTAATGAAACAAATACCGGTATTAAAAGCAACTGTCACAGTAGGAGCTATTATCAGTCCACCCTGGACTGAACTAAATTCTGTTATCAGTCCACCCCAGACTGACACAAACTTTAATATCAGTCCAGCCATGAATAGCTTTAGCCGGTATGTACAACCACCGAATAGTGGTCATATGTACTGGCTAAGGCCATACGTGTCGGTACACAGGGCAGCACCGGAACAACTGCCCGATCTCAGCTGTAGCATCACGAATCGAGAGTTCGGCCAAGCAACTTCTTAAGCTAGCATATAGCTGACTATCACAGAATAGCTGCTTGGCAAGTTTTTTTCAACTGCCTGCAGCAACCTCAGATATATCACCCATAATCGATGCTAATATGTGGTGTTCACTATCTGAACTTGAACTTGATTGCTGATGGACTAGAAAGCCGTTGGCTTTAAACGTCCACATCTTTCTGTTTCCAGTGACGGTAAAGTCATTCAGTAATCATTCCCGCGGACTGATAACAGTTTTTTTGCACATCCGCTGCATGTCTGCTTGAATCGTCTTAGTCAAACTAAAGATAATGCTGCAGTTTAAACTAGTAAAATATTTGCGGGCCACAAATAGTAACAATAGGGTTAGGGTATGAGGGTTAAACTGCAGCATTACCAAAATGAATACGTGAAAACGCCACGTGCTGAAATTGTCAGCATGCGAATATCGCTGCTAAGACCCTTGACTAACATGTCTGTGTATTATATGGACCTCCAGTCGTACTTGATAATTATAGCACGTTAAAATGTTGCGCAAACGGCTAATTCACTCCCAAATTAGACTTCCTTTTATTTTATTTTTATTTTTTGTTTGCAAACAAAAACACATGCTAACTCAACTTAACGTTCTAAATCTCGCGTGCTCGAGATTTACAAAAAGTATCGATTACACATTTATAATAACAGTTTTTGAAACAAAAGTTATCATAAACTCAAAATAACGCAAACGTCAGTTATATCTATTAGATATTACGGCACAGTAAATTTAAAAATAAAAAAAACCGTGTTGACTGTTGTTCCGATTAGAGCTGCTGCGAGTACTCGAATACTCGTGGGTACTCAAATTCGAACGTTTATAATAATATTTACAGGTACTGCTTTAGTAACCAATTCTACTTCTAGATGATAAATATTTATTTCTAGTAAAAACGCGTTTTTATTAATATATTCTTAATTTTAAATAAGCCAATAAAACTATTGTCGTTTCTCTGTTTGTCAATATCTTTTAATTAGTATGGCCTCTGGCGTCATGGGCAGATTGTCCAATGTGTGTCAGCAATCCAGACTCAGCCTGGCAACCAAGTTGAGAGTTTACAACTCACTTGTCCTGTCTGTTCTCCTATACGGATGTAAAACGTAGACCATACTGAAATCCTGACGAACGGAAAATGGAAGCATTTCACATGTCATGCCAGCGACGCATCCTCAGAATTCGCTGGTTCCATTGCTGAAGTTACCAGTCAGACGGAGCAGGAAGATCTCACCAGTCACATTCGTAGACGGCGTGCGGCGGTCTTTGGACACGTCCGTCGACTCCCTGAGGAGGCGCCAGGTCAGATGGCTATGCGACTGGCAGTCGACACGCGAGGTGGAGGCCGTCCCGACAACAATCCACATTGGAAGCGACGACTAGGACGACCGAGACACACCTGGGTCCGACAAGTGGAGTTCGACACCGGTACCTCCGCTCGTGTTGCATGGGACATTGCCGTCGACCGCTGCAGTTGGAGGGCGTTACGAGCTGGTCAAGTGTGACTGATGATGATGATGATGATGATCGATGCCTTAAACATAGGCAAAATTTCAGCGATCTAATGCAAGGGAAACATTTTTAAATTAGCGGTTAAATGGAGGGGGTAAAAAATCACGGTCGCTGACGACATTTGTCCGGCAGACGGTAGAGACGACGTCGTCAACAGTGACGCGCGCGAAGTCGTTGAGCGTTGACAATCCGCGCGCAACTAAGAACGACCTTGGCAGGCTGTCGCCGGTAGCAGCACGAACTTCTTCGACCTTTTCCACCAAAAAACTTGTGGAACTGGTCGACGCTGATGTTGTTGCTCGCATGCGGACGTTCACGACCGAGCAGCAGATCGACTAACCTCCACAGCTGACGCGGCGACGACTGGTTGATGGCATGCAATAGTTTTGGACCAGAACGCATCACGCTCTTGATTTCGTCGTTCGCGGTACAGGCGACGTTGCTTGCGCCACTCGTCGTTGGCCGCGGTAGCGGCAGACGGGTTCGATATCTTGGCGGCGGCAGCGGCAGCGGCAGCGGCAGTGCACTCGAGTGGTCGCGTGAATCGCTTTGCAGCTCGGCACTCCGCGTCGAACTATGGGTCAAAAGGAAGCGGACGGCGGGTGATTTGTTAAGCTGGGATGACACGATCAAGCAGATTCGTCATCTCGGCGTTGTAGAGCGTCGCCATCGTGTTGACGTCCAGACCACGCCAGCAGTCGGGCTGACAGAGGGCGGACGACCCGAACTCGTCGACGTCCAGTGCGCGCCACGGGCGTCGGACGTCGACGGGTCGCCGTTGTCGGCCTCATATTAGTTGCCCTGTTTTCCAAACTTTTAACAAGACACTTAGCTATCGCTAGAGTGGGCCGACCGTACCTCCTATATCTGAAGGTTAGTGTCCGACTTTCGGTCGCAGAAAGAAAGCGATTCCTCAGAGCGACTGCAGTCACATACACGCTGCAGTGACGCTTCTGTATTGAACGCTACAATCAACGCTATGATGCGATTATACGATAATAGTAATTCGGCATACATGGATAATGGTTGCAAGCCGCAACTTTGTATTTAAAATTGCGGCCAAACCGCTGCAGATACAGACATGGTTACTATTGGCAGCCTAGGCCCCTATAAGAACTTGTTTTATCCAACAGTACTATCACCGACCCATTTTTTCCCACGACCTACCGTTTAGCCACAATACCGCACGGTTGGCATAGTAGAGTGCAGAATAACTCTTTAAGATCATCCAAGGTCGATGATCTTTGTAATACCTGAAAAGAAAAATACTACTTCCTATTGGTGATCAATAGCATTAAAGCATTAACCTTGGCCTTATCTTTCACCGTTTCTGAGATACGGCGACATATCTGTTGAAAAACACACATTTTCATTTCCTCCTCCTTTGTTCAACTGCAAATTTGTTGTAATTATTCATCGTGGACTCTAGGTTCTTTAGGTAGCCAAGGGCGCGTCACACTACGTGTAAACTCATCTTAGTTGTTACGCATTTTGCTGAAAAACCCCACATGTAACGTTCAGGGCCTAAGTAAATTTTTAAAAAAAACAAATGCCGGAGTAGCATTATGATGAGGTGAATGCACCACGTCCACGTTCTGTTCAAGGTGTGCGTAAAAAGTACATCGGGAGGATAAGTTTGCCCGTGTATTGAGTTAAAACAAGCAGTACTCAATAAATGCTGCAAAATATTAGGAATGCACTAAAAGCATAGCAATGTACAGAACAACAAAATTTGTTCAGGCGATTTCAGTGAGATGCTCTGCCATCGCCGTTAAAAGACAAAAGTGAATTAACTCGCAAGACCACTCTGCATTGTCTGAGGCGCCTCTTACTGTTTGTCAACGACTCGAGCTATATCCGTGTCCGATTCTTTGCAAATGCGTCGTCTTGAAACTATAATTGCCCACATTTCCATTGTCCGGACGTTCTATTTCAGCCACCATGTTTAGTATTTTATAGGTTATTTATTGTGGGTCTATTTATTTATGTAGGTAACTTAAGTAGCCTATTCATTGCATGTTTCATGAAGTCGTCAAGCAGTGCTAGTCTGTTATGCAGGCGCGCAATTGCCAATTTTCAGGGTGCCTAATATTTAGGCCTATACGAACGAGACAGCGGCGCTCTTCATTAATGCCTGATGTATGTAGATGTGTGATCTGACATCAAATGAGTGACAGTAGGTCAGCATTAAGCCTAGTCGTTGAAAGTGCAACATTTGCAGGTCGATGATGTAATTTTCATGCAGTCATGCATTGTGTTAGGCAGACGATGAGACAGGCGACAAAATACACTGCTCGTAGTCTAGGCCTATACTGCTGCGACGCGCTCAGTCTTCGCATGCATAAATGATGCACTACTAAACATAGCATACGAGTACGTGCAAAATACATGCTGCATTTCTTGCTCTATACGACTGCATGTACAACAGCAGTCGTGTCTTAATAATAACAACCAGGATTCGAGGCCAGCAATTTCAAGGATACTATTCCCACTAAGTGAGTAAGAAAGTAAGTAATGTAAGTATGACAATTTTGGACTGCGCATCAAAAGCCAGCTCAATGTTATTCACAGTTTTAAACTGCAATGACATACATAAATGTTCATAAGAACATAGATTTAATGTTTGAGTATTACTTCAAAACTATAAAGTTATAACAGTCAAGACAGAAAAAGCATCAAGACGTTATTTTGTAACTGGCAGTCTAATTTACAGTTTTGAACTAACACGGTAGTTAAAGTGACTCTGATGATGCCTATCTATATAATAATTGAGAGTTGCGACCGCCAATAACTTCTAAACGGCACGACGTACGGCTACGAAATTTTGCATGCATAGGCTACCCATCGTACGTGGCCGTGCTATAGGCTAGGTCAGATATCGCTGAGGGGTCGTCCGTTTGAGAAAATGTCACTTTTTCTAAAATTTTGCAGCTACGCCTCTTCGGCCGCAGCAGAGCTGTGACGTCATATAAACGTCGTCACCATGGTGACGCGTCAGCGCTGCAGCGCATACATCACATCTATGGGAAGGCACAATGGACAACCAATTTCACGTCGCCAACTCGCCGTATGTGGCAGGACGAGCAAGCCTAAACACATTTCGGAACACCGTTCTATAGTTGCACACTTTTTTGTGTAAGTTGAGAGTTTACAATCTGACTTTAAAAATATATTGCTCCGTATAGTCAGCAATGCGAAAACGAAAAAGTGATCTGTCGCGACACAGTTCTTCTGCTAGACGCTCAGAAACGACAGAAAGCAGCCGAAAATGCGCATACCGACGCAGCTGATCGTTCGCGACGCAGTCGATCGAAAACGTTACTACGTGCAGCATTCTGTTATGCGCGCGACCAAGACTACTCAGCAGACCGCGCACTTTCCATCGAGTCCATGTCTGTCGAATGTCAACATTGCTGTGCACGAAAGTTTCGTTATCAAGGCAAAATCGACACTGCAGTAATTAGGCCTACTGTTATACATGTGAACTTTTGCACTTTGTCAAGAAAACACACGGCTATGTTCATCTCAAACTCGAGCACAATCTCGCGATCACAGTGAAATGTACTATGATAATAAGATTATTTTGGCAGAACCTGACAAAAGTTGATACCGGACGAGCCTATTACTGTAGATGACACGGGATAAGCCTATGTCTAACGACTAGCTAGCGAGGATGCAATTTAATCCAGTATCAAAGCTGCGATTTTTTCCGTATCGACTGGTCAACTCTATAGCCAGGTAAAGAAGCTAACTAACTGAAAGTAAGCCGATAACTGTAAAGATTATTTTGCACCAACTCAAATATACGCAAATAAATGACTAAATGACAGTAAGCTTAAATGCAAAATTAATTCTTATTTCGGTGGTCTGACACAAAAATGTTGTAAAGATGACTTAACGGCAAAACAAAATACCGTACTGAATAAGTTATAATGTCTGATACTGTATGCCCTACGCTTGTGATAAAACAAATCTCACTTACTCGCCTATAACATATGCCCGAAAAGTTTATTTGGTAATTTTGTTTTCTTTTATTGACAGCTTTTGTCGCTGTACTCGGCAAAGATGTAAGCCGAAATAACTATTATTGCAACGGTTGTCGCTTAAGCCGATATGCTTAATTCAAACGCTTTGAGATTATGCAGTAGACTGCAGACAGTGAAATACTAAACAAAACAGCATTATATGACAGAGATTAAATGAAGTACGTGTCATTTCCAGAGATGTTACCTCTTTGCTCAAGGCCAAGGCTAGACTCCAAGACCAAGACCAAGAACACCTGAGGCGCGTTTCGCACTTTTTATTTCTCTGAGAATCTCTGAGATTCTCTGAGAATATCTGAGATGCTGCGTAGAATTCGCGTTTTGCACCGGACTTTTTTTGAAATTCTCATAGAAACTCTGAGAATCTCAGAGAAATAAAAAGTGCGAAACGCGCCTCTGGAGGCCAAAACTACAAGTATCAAGACCACGACTTATGAGTTATCTTCTTGAACAAACGAGAGGCACATGACAAACGATGATCGTTTAAACGGTCAAAGCGGAGTATTTATAGAGCCTACAATAGTGTAGGACTGAAACTGTAGCTGAGACCGATGGGTGGTATCTGCGGTTGAAGCATCGACAGAATGAAAAGCTGGCGGAGCAGCAGATCCAATGCAAAAGATGTCAGCGACCGTTGCATTCGCAACCAACGCCCGCCCATCTAAATCGTCTTCACGTCGAACTCGACGTTGCTTCAGAAAATTCATAATCGCACTCAGAGCACTGGCAATGATCGACATTTAAGTTGCTTTGCTCTTGCATCGCTGTCAGTACGTCACAACTGGTCATACTCGCAGGCGTTGAGTTGTAGAGATTTATGTGGGGGCGACCTGGCTTTTCCTTTGTTCCCTTTCCTGCTTTCATTTCTCCCACCCCTTAGATTCATCTACCAATACAGGATCTGCATGGCGGTCAATATAAGCTTTATCAGCCGAATACATGCGTTACCATATATATACAAGTAATGACAAAAAGGCATAGGTTTAGCTTGAAAATGTACCGTGTAGGCCTATCAAAAATCTTTAGACGGTCAGGTTGATTTTGAGACATTCTGGACCTGAAAGTGCACTGCAACTAAGCTTGAGAGACTCAGAAATTTTGTGTTTGTAACAGTTGTTGTTATTTCTGTACGTAACTAAGGTCTTAAATCGGTAGTCATATTATACCAACTCGCGCGCTGCAACGGCTTAAGAACCATCCCCTAGTTTTATGGCGGAACAGTTGTGCCAAGGCTTATGCGCTGTAGACGCTGGTAGCGATTCACTAAACGCCGCAAGCAGAATGGACAGCTGCGACCAGGCTGTAACAGTACCAGTACCGCGGTAGTCAATAGACAAGGTTCATTAGCGGAGTCTGAACAGCTCTGGCGTCTAGTGGCCAGTCTCGCTGTCCACCTCGCTTTCACTCGCTAATTGAACGAAGCACCTGCATGACGTATAGGTCTCGGTGTTGACTGCTGCTGCTACTGCTGCTGCTGCGCACATGATGATTTGCGACAACGCGAGCAGCAGCTAAGCTAACTAGCGCCCACTCTACGACCTTAGAGCAACTTGTCTCAGTGTGGGACTGTTTCACTGCTCCAAATGAAATCATACAATGTCGTCAGTTTGTTAATGAATAGACATACAGACAGAGTGACGGACAGACAGCCAATCTGCACTACAAGCGGCATTTAAACTAACTTTTTATTTTTGACAGGTCTCTCTACTTATACCCCGTTTTACACGATCGAGCAAACATCGAGCAGGTCTGATGGAACTCTGCCCCTTGGCTCAAATGTAGGCCTAGGCTTAGCCCACTGCTGGTCATGTGTTATATAGGCTTTCAATTACAACCCGCCAGCCCTCCTAATTAGCATGCTAATTACCATAGCTCGTCGAGCTAGCTAGGTAAATGCTAGCAAACATGGAGCAAACGTCGAGCAGACATGGAGCAATTAGCCCGTGCACTTTAAATACTTTAAATGCTTGATGTTTGCTCGATGTTTGCTTGATCGTGTAAACGGGGTATTAATGTTCAGCGTCAGATGTAGAGCAGTATCATATTACTGTTGCACAGCACAGTGTCTCATATGCACAACGCCAATGCGCAATAAATGTATTATTAATTCTGAATAACTCTATTCAGTGTAGTTTTGTAGTTCGCATTTGCAAACCCGAAGTTCAGCTTTGTGGTAAAAACAGAAAGTATTAGCTATTAGTATACTTCGTTGTCACTCACATTCTCATTAGGTGGTTTTTATTTTCAAACGCTGAACAGAACATGCTGTACGACATACTTTTAAAATGCGACAAACGCTCATCCCAAAATCTTATGATTGATCATGGTATTCAAATATACACGCTGTTTTATGAAAAAGGACCCAATTTTGTTTTTTTCATAATTTACTCAAATGATGATCAATTTACACAACATTTTTCACCAGTTGTAGCTGAAGAAATATTAATTTAAAATATTGCAACAAAATATGGCAATTCATTAAATATTCTGTGCTAATCGTGACGTAATGCTGACATCATAATGTGTCACGGGTACAAGCTTGATAGTCTCAACTGGTGCTGTCTATCGCTAAATTTGGTTCGCTGATGACAAATGTTTGAAGTTTTACAGTACTGTTGCAGCCACAAAAACGTGCAAAGCGATCGCATTTTCGTGTCTGTGGGGATAGTTGGAATGTCACATGTTCTAGCACACCAAGCTTGCAAAATGGTTGCGTTTTTGGATCGCAAGACGCTTGATTTTATGTCCCCATGTTGCTTAGTGCTGACACGATGAACATTTTTATTAGCGAACCAGATTAAGTTCACCATCGAAGCTGGGTAACAACTGACAGCACCAGTTGAGACAATCAAGCTTGTATCCGTGACACATTATGACGTCAGCATTACTTGACAACTAGCAAAGAATATTTAATCAACTGCCATATTTTGTTGCAATATTTTGAATTAGTATTTCTCGAGCTACAAGTGTTAAAAATTTTGTATAAATTGATCATCATTTGAGTGAATTATGAGAAAAACAAAAAGGGGTCCCTTTTTATTAAACACCGTGTACACTGTGTCCCAAAAAACATTCCCGACATTTTTGACTGTAACTGTAAGAAAAAACTACCAGAATTCAATAATTTCTGGTGTGAATATTTCTAACACAACTTGCCATCTAATGATTATTTGGTTTCCCATTTCGCTCAATGTTTGCTTGTGCAGTACCAAGAGAATGCAAAACAAGCGAAGTATGCGTTGAAATGCGCAAAAACGTAAAAAAACATCCCAGACATTATCGATCATAACTTGATGAAATATTCACAGATTTTAATAATTTTTGGCCAAAATATTTCTGACGCTACTGGCTATTGAACGGTTGTTAAGTTTTTCACCTCACTTAACGTTTGCTCTTGCACTATCTGGGGAAAACAAACCAAGCAAATCATGTGTTGAAACGAATGAAAAAACTAATAAATTCCAGCTATCAAGATCTCTGAGCTCCATCGGCCAGTCGATTACAAGGTTTGATTGCCATAAAGTAGTTATGGCGTTTAGAAATGGTTATAAATTCAAAAAGTAACTGGTGAGTCTGGATTGGTTTGAAGCAAAAAAACATTAATGATACCGTACTGCTGTCAATGAATGCGGAAAGCGTTTCGATGTCTGTGTTCGCACAATGCGCACACATTTCAAGCAATTGTGCTGTACACAGTTGAAAAACAAAACAGTTAAATAAAATATCAACCAAAGTGTCAAAAAAGTTAACAAAATATGTTTCTGTGCGTTAGTTAGATTAAGCAATAATACTGCATTACTTAAAAAAACAATATTTCGTTGGTTCTGTTTTCCCCAGGTTGTGCACAAACAAAATATGCGCATTTCAACGCATATTTTGGGTGAGGTGAAAATTTAAACATTTATTTAATAACAAGTTGTCTCAGAAATATTCGTACCAAAAATTATTAAAATCGGATAATCGTACTTCTAGTTACAATCAAAAATAGTCGTGATGTTTTTGAGACACAGCATAAAGCGTAAAAGGTATGCAGTAATTACGATAAACAAACAGTGACCGAAAAGTAAAGCATTTTTATGATTACTGATCTTGCACTTAGAGCGAGTAAACTGTTGATGTCAGCTTCTAATCATAGCATTGCTGCTGCTACTGCTAAAGGCGATTGCGTGGAGCATTTGCTGCCGCCTTGAGACAGTCGCCTCAACCCCCGTGGAGCTGATCATTCACGTGCGTGAAATTATTCATTGGGTAGCCAGTTTTAGTTACCGACCTAGGCCTATCTACACGACATCACCAGACAGTGAATGATTACTGTTCAAAACGCGCGCTGTGGGTGGCGCTAACGCAATTCTGTCTGTCTGTTCGCCAGTCCGTCCGTCACACTTCTCAGCTGTGCATTGTGCGAAAAACGCGTTAAAAGTAACATCACATTTTTACCTCCGTCTAGCAGTCGACTAATGCATTATTACACGATGAAGCTGGATTGACGAGCTGGCTCATCCCATCATGTAAACGGGGCATAAAGCCAAAAAGTGGCTTAATGGCGTAACGGTATAGAGTGTAGGACTTACGATCAAGAGGTCGTGTGTTCACTGGAGTGACGCCATTCGTGACGCTGATCGTCGGTCGATTCTGTGGGTATCTACAGCTGGACGTTCTCTTGTGGCGGACGGACGCCCGGACGCTGCCCGTGCGACGACGTTCTGTGGACGACGAGCGGCAATCAGGAGCACTGTCACGCCGCGCCGGCGACTGATACTGCTGCTGCTGATGATGATGATGAACTCCCGTTTAGGTCAAGTGGTTACTATTTGGATGGATGACTGCGGACAAGTAAATCATCTCGGTATAACTAACACAGCCTTTCATTTTTCCGGGGTACGTAATCGAGTATCAGTGTTTGTCCGGCGGGAGTTAAAACAGAGCGCGTTCACCTGTGTTGTGTGGCAGGCGTAACACTGTGTGATTCCCTATAGCAGGTGACGCTCTGTAGATCTGCAATGCGCTTTTTGTAAAGAGCTATACACAACATTTTAACTTATGACAAAAACCTGGGGCTTGTTTTTTTATTTGTGGAGCGTGGTGCTGCGCTGGTGACAAAAGCCGTTCGATGTTTATCAACTTCAGACGTGACATATACAGAGCATCTGCATATACTGAGCAATCCTTCAACAGACATCTGCGACTAGACAGCCATGCACATCACATCTCAGCAGTCCTTAAGCACCTCTATCGTCATGACGCAGCCTGGACGACGTCGTCATAATGCGATGGCTGAATTAATAGCTTAGACTCGGCGGCCAGTTCGTTAGCCAGCGAGATAGCCACTTAAGCGTTTTGTGCCGAATCATATTGCCGAATCATAATACTGCACTGTACGCCCGCCTGGCTGCAGTCCACTACAAATTTCAAACTTGAAAAAAATAAAAAAAGCAAAAGTAATCGGCATGTGAATCTGCAGTACAAAACGTCAAAGACCAGGGTTTGGTACCGTTGGCGTTAAGGTTACAAACAGAACACAATATATATTGACAAACAGAGGGAATGACTCTGACTAACATATGGGCATATTTTTGTGTAAAATCAAGTGCAGGCATAAAACAATTAAAAGCTAGACTATGTATCAAGACCGACATTTTCCGTAAATTCACACGAATGATTCTTGAAACAAGAAGTACGCTGGCAAGGCTGCAACACTACACTGGCCGGTTGGGAGTTTGTTGCAAAGATTAACCAGACAGTGATGCGCTAGAAGTAAATGTGTAAATCTTATGGCAGAGGCTGAGGCTCGTTGTCAATAATGCATGAAACTTCTGCGACCCGATGCCGAATAGCTGCAGTGCATACATCACACCGAGCGACCGCTTAGCGACTTCCGATACCATCCTTCGATCACGCCTTCAGTTTCAGTTATCCGTCACATTTACTATCTTGAAAATACAATCTGGACGTCTACAATATCTAGGTGTCTTAAAAGTGTAGTTTTTTTAGCTATTCTATGTCATTCAAGTACAAAAAGGGTAGACCTACCTTTTATGGGTCACTGTATAGAATATTTCTTATGTAGCAGTAATTATTTTGAACAAAGTTCTCACCGCACCATTTGTTTTGGTGTTTCAGACAAACAGACATAAAAGTGCGTCTATAGAACAAAGCATTCTCGTGTCAACTAAGTTAGCTGATAACGCTGTAATATTACAATAAAACCGTAGTTTTCTATTTTTCAAATATGCGCAGAAACGGGCACCGGATTGTCAAAATTGTCAATGACGTAACTAACATGAGACCACGTGATGATTATTGGTCACGTGATCATCGGCATCACATCGGTTTCAGTCGAACGTTCTTATCCTAGGCGTAGGCCTATAGGCTAGTGCATCTGCGCCGCGATGCTGCGATGGAGATGACAGCGTCTTGTTAAGCACGAAACGCACGTGGTCGGAATCAATATGCAGCGACAATGATGACGTCAGTGATGACGCCGCTGGGCCTACGACATTGTCACCCGCAGCAGCTGCTGCAGCTGTATGTGCTGGTGCTGCTGCTGCTGGTGCATGATTGGTTAGCAGACAGCGACAGCTGTTGAGCTGCAACAGCAGCACTGGACGCTCACTCAGCTGTTGAGCCGCGTGTGTCTAACCTGACTAAGAACGTTGGTTTAGTTCTGTATCAGCAAGACTCAAATAATTGGGATGCTCAGAAACGCGTTTAAAGTAAACTCTTCGGTTAGCGTTAACTGGTACGGGTTAGCTACCGCGCATGTAACTAATTGGTTAACAAACAGAGCGAGATGCTGGCCGTCGGGGGTTGGTTTAGTTCTGGGTAAGACGCGAGTGTGTGAGTAATTGAGTGACTGAGTGAGCTGGCGAAAGCCGTTTGTTTCGTCACGTACACGCACTGACCGTGTTGCCACCGTCTTCTGATGCATGCAACCACAGGGTCAGTTCGACTTCAAACAGTAACACACTTCTATTTTATTTAGCGTCAGTTTATCTACTAACTCATTAGATGTTTGACGTTTGTGTTGCAACACACTTTGCCAGTGGATGTTGACTTCCCACTATCTTGCCGGACTACCTCAAATGTTTAACTGTGCAACTGTGCTATTGGTGTTAGCCAGAATACTGACAGAATATAACAGAAAGTCAGTTGTTAATTTTTTAGTAGAGTAAAGAAAGAGGCAGGTGTTTTTGTTTAGTTGATTTACTTTGAGCTAATTTTGAGTTGGTTTACTTTTAGAGAGCTGTTAACGTCTTCGATATAATCGCGATATTCTGTGCAGAACGTTTAGCACGGCATTGAACAACGCGACTTCTGACGTCGTCCATTGACGAGTGGCTTACCTGTTGATGACGAATTCTCTGAACATGCTGTAAATTAATATGCGTAGACGTACCAATAATTACTTTGCATCTGGCAGATAGTTGCTATAATTATATGATATAAAATTATTTTTGAACTGAAGAGCTTTGCTGCAAAGTTTTGCAGTTAAACGATTAGATTTTCCAAATTAAAACTCGGCAGCAGATTTGACTTTAGGTGAGATATTATTATGTCGATTGGTGATGGTATAGCGCCTGCTGCAGTTGTAGTTCGGCGGCTCGTTGTCAAATTGTGTGCGGACCGTTCTGTGTGTGAAGAGAAAGAAGTTTTCTAGACACGGAGTGAAATTTCTTGCACGGCTGTCAGCGTAGGCGATGAGATTCAGTGACGTCAGCGACGTAATGGAAATGTCATACACGAACAGCATTGTGACGTCATTACGTGTGACGTCACACACGAGCAGCAGACATATCGGCGGCGAAGATTTTGACGTCTACTTCAAACGAGCCGCCGAACTACAACTGCAGCAGGCGCCATCCCATCACCAGTCCAGCAGTCCAGTGCATCATCATCATCATCAGCAGCAGCAGCAGCAGTATCAGTCGCCGGCGCGGCGTGATAGTGCTCCTGACCGCCGCTCGTCGTCCACAGAACGTCGTCGCACGGGCAGCGTCCGGGCGTCCGTCCGCCACAAGAGAACGTCCAGCTGTAGATACCCACAGAATCGACCGACGATCAGCGTCACGCATGACGTCACTCCAGTGAGACGCGAACAGTCCTCGTCTCCCAATGAACAGACACCGCTAACTGCCGGCTGTCACCGAGCACGTCTTGGTCAGTTGCTGGCTATCTACTGGCCCCTACTACTACTCGCAGCTAGCTATGCTGCTTGTATGTATCACGCCGCGTAGTAAAACGATGGACAGTATCAGTCCGCGACGTAATCGATGAAGTATGAATATAAGTATTTCCGGTTGCGGCAGCGATTTTCAAACTCACATTACCTGAGTTATTTAAAGCATAGGTATGGAATGTGCTAAAGGAACGGCAATTATTGGCTAATGACCTATTTTCAAAGTTCGTTCACCGATGCTCTGCAGCCTCTGCTCTGTAGTGAATCTATAGTTCATTCATCATTAAAGACCCCATCACACCACAGACGCGTCGCTACACTACCTTGTGAAATACACCGTGTCTCTAGATAGCGCATGCGTCGGCTCAAAAAATTACTGAGACCACAAAATCATTAAAAATACATGTATGTTACTTATTAAACATTAATTGTATTTATTTTAAGATCGTACGTCGACGAAGTGAAATGACTCATCAACAGCGAATGAGTCGCTATGGGTCACGTGTTTATTGAACGTGCTC
>Ga0209367_1003826_pt1 | contig 20596 bp, 14 predicted proteins | sample WorMetLIZISLAND2_FD_187412 | JGI IMG/M metagenome (GOLD analysis project Ga0209367, IMG submission 187412) | Marine gutless worms symbiont microbial communities from Max Planck institute for Marine Microbiology, Germany - Olavius geniculatus... ...
TAATAGACCTGCTGTTGGGGCCCACAAATTAGGACAGATAGAATTTATTGACGTTTTTCCATTCATTTTAACACGTATTATGCCTGGTTTGCTTTCCCCAGGTAGTGCAAAAACAGACGTTGGGTGAGGTAAAAACTAAAACACTTATTTCATAGCCAGTTGTGTCGTAAATATTTCTGCCAATTATTACTAAAATCTGCTAATTTTTATTCGAGGTACGATCGATAATGTTGGGGATGTTTTCTTCAGGTTTTCTGTTTATTTTAATGCATATTTCGGTGGATCTGCTTTCCCTAGGTAGTGCAGAATCATACATTGGGTGAGGTGGAAAACTGAACAGTCATCTGATGGCAAGTAGTGTCAGGAATATTTGTGCCAAAAATTATTAAACTTTGATAATTGGTTTTCAAGATACAGTTGAAAATGTCGGGGATGTTTTTTGGGATACAGTGTATTGTTATCGCTATTCAATAATTCACAACTCCGCTAAGAAATAAAGTTTTTAATGCTTATAAAAAAGTTTCTGGAATGCATGTGTGGGATTCTGTGAAAGGAAATACAGTTTTTGTGTGGCAGACTGGATTTTAGGCATATGTTTCTTGAAGAAATTTCTGTTTTATATAGGCTTTCACATAGACTTGATAATGCAGTTTTTAAAGTGCTTTGTCTCGTACAGTCAGTTTGTAGAACTTGTATCAATGTGTTATGATTTCGATGTTATGATTGACATTTGTAGTGAACATAACATTCGTCACAAAATATTTGAACATTTTAGTTGTGTGGTAAATAGTACTTAGTTTTAAGTAGTAGTTAGTTTTTTTCACTGTCGTGTATCTGGGCTCATTGATTTGTTTTTTGTTATATTGTCTTACATGGCTTTTTGTATTGTTTTACTGAATGTCGTGGCAAATAAACTTCGTTATTTCCGCAGTTTATTGAATTATTCAGATTCGTTTATATTTAACATTTTTATTGCACAATGTTTGGGGGTTTACTTTTTTATGGGACACAGTGTAGGTCATCAAAATGTTCCCATTCTTTGAACGGAGAAAGAAATAATCTGCCTCTCAAGAATAAAAGCAAAAAATTGCAAAAATGTACAAAAAGATTTCATGTAACCAAACTTCTCACTTGAAGAAAGTAAAAACATTAGAAAAATTCTTAACAAGCCGCGTAGGTTTAGCTGGATCCAAAAAACCTTTAAAAATCCTGTTCTTCCAGCTGCAGTCTGGCCAGACCTGACCTGCAAGCTAAATAACTGATGAAGTTGAAAAACGGAAATACCTGTTTTTCTGAGTGCATGTATTAGCCTTCGATTTTTCATTGAAATTAACGTTTGATCAATCGTTAACCTAAGTACTTTTCGCTTCAGATTCAGTGAGTTTCTCCCTGACATTGTGCGCTTTATAAATTAAATTAAATTAAATGCCTAGTTCAGCTAACCTCGAGGTAGTCGTCGTTGCAGTTTCCCGCCGTGCCGCTGATAGAGAACGCAGTGAAATTGACTTGTATCGTGCGTCCGTAGCGAACCATGACTATCCAAGTGCAGTTCGAGTCATCCGGGTAAACGTCGGGATGATTCGGACTCTCGATCACACCGCGATACGAATGACTTATAGTCGAGCCGCATGCTAAACAAAAACACACACACACACACACACCATGACAACTGCGTCCAGTGATGTAGTCGAATCCAGTCAGTTCTGGTCTCAGCGCAATGGCTTCGACTCCGAGTCCAATCAGTTGAAATAGAAAAATCAATATTGCGCAGTTATTTTCGTGTCACACAGCGTTGAGTCCAAGTCCAGTCGAAAAAATAAGGACTCCATTGCCTGATATGTGTATACTACGACACTGAAGCCTACATTCAACTACAGTGTAGTTCGTTTAGTTCTAGGTCTACAACGAGCCGTAAAACAAATTCACAAGAAATTAGCAGTCTAGATCAAATGCATGACAAGTCCGCATCAAATCAAAAGCCTGTCTGTAGATGGATGACCGTCTGTGAACACCTCGATATTTAACCGACTGCCAAGGTCAACTCAGCCAATCATTCCTCCGTGGCAGGTAAATCGAGTGTCAGTTTGCTTGACTGCGGTTGAGGCGGGACGCGTTCGCATGTGTCGGGTGGCAGATGTAACCTTTGACCTTTATGACTTGCTGTCCAAAAAAACCAACAGCAAACCGACAAATCAAAGTAGTGAAGTTTGGACTTAAACGACCGAAAGCACAGTTCGTACCTGACTTGTACTGCAGAGAGAATCCGCGCCCGGTGTTGCTTGAATCGGTGACGAAACGAAGTCCCATAACGTTTCCTCGCGACAATTGCGGCATGCGCGTGTAGCTGCGACCACAGATCGTACGAGTCATATAAAGGGTAGACGACGAAACGCCACCCAACATGAGGATCAGCTTGTCAAACCTGCATCGACCTGCGGCATACAGACGCATCAGTCGCGGTTCCAGGGGCACGTTCACAGTACGTTCGACCGAGAAGCAGCCCCACACAAAAAGGGGACCACACACGCCGGAGAATATTGAACAGCAGCACAACATTTTTTGGCGTATATTCGCTTGTTTTGGCGCTTTATGCGACACTCAGTCTACTTATTGCAGCATTCCGGGATCCCAATTTACAAACCCGTATTTGAAATCAAATGACAGCAGCAAAATTGCGTAGGACTACAGTTGCAACGCTGAATTCAAGCATTAAGATCACGAAATAAATGTAACGGCTCACTTTTTACTGAACAAAACCTAAAATTGGATTAAAATCCAGCAGTAAACGAACAAGACACACACGTCGACAGACCGCATCATTACTTCCGCCAAGGAGGTAATGTTTTTGCCAGACTTTGTTTGTCTGTTTGTCTGTGTGTGTGTGTACAAGATGACTCAAAAAGTTATAGACGGATCTTTCTGAAATTTTGAGAGTATGTTGGGCATGGCATAAACTACACGTGGTTAAATTTTGGGGGTGATCCGGCAGGAATCCTGGATTTTGGATCACTTTGAAAATTTCGTTACCATTGCTTTAAAGGGGGCATAAGCGAACCGCTGGCAAAGCGAAGATGGTGACGCCGCCTGGCGAATAGCGTTGCCTTGGCGGAGGTACCTGCGCTCTCCGAGTGCTTTCTCTAGTTATTAGCTGAAAATGCCTTTTTACCGCGAGATGCATGTAAACCCATGTAGCTGCCGAATTTAGCCGCCGAACCAACGTTTTACAACAGTAGCCGTAAAATTGCCAAAAAACATAATGAATAACCGCAAACTCGCTAGAAAATTTTTTTAGCTGCCTTCACTTTCGAATAACAACAGCCGCCTTTCTGCATTTTGACTCTTGAATGCTGACAGTCGCTGTGGCAGCTGATTTCATAAGCACGTTATTAGTACGTTAAACATAACAAGCAAGTTTTAAAGTTTTGTTATGTATTCTTCGTTGACTATGGATCCTGGTTTTTATCGCATTTTTGTTTTATTACTGTATGTTTCAGTATAGGTTTATTATTGTATACTGTGGTGCCCCTGTGCTACGGATGAGGGGCGCCGTAGCAAGTGATGTGATATGATATGATATGAGTATGACCTCTGATTCAAGAGGTTGTTTTATGGACAAATTTGGCAACTGCTGCAATTTTCAGGTCAATCGCGGTTTTCCGGTTCAGTTGGAAAGCAGTCACAAATTTGATAAACTGTAAGACTGTTCTGCCACATGCTACCTTCATGCTGTTTTAAGGCCTCAAATGCAAAAAAATGACTAGCGTCTTGAGTAATGCGTATTGCACAATTATGTCCTGGTGTAATAGCATTTTATTATATCCGACTTTATAATATCGTACTGTATTTTTTAACCCGGCGTGATCTAACTGTATTGTCACGTTACTGAAACAACAAAACTTACACACGTAGAGTGGGGTTTGAAAGAGACAATTTCTAACAATGCAGGATAGATACGAGTGCGTGTTAAGATACCTAGAAATCCTTCGACGTCGACGTCAGTGACACGCACCCAGACACGATGTCCGACGGCAGCGGTGATCGTCCAGTCACAGTTGAGGCTGTTCGTATAATTGTTCGGATAACCGGGTGATGTAAGGACCGACTCCTGGCTACTGGCTGCCAGGCTACCTCCGCATCCCGTAGCTGTGTCATACAAAAAAATTGAGCTAACGCTCACGAGACGCGCGAAAGCCTATAACAGTTCCTGTTTGCAAACTGTCGGTCTATGTCCAGCCATGCATTCTTGGAATGTGCTCTGCCACCAAAGATCGCAAAAATCAATAAAAACTCTTATTTTAAGAGTTCAAATTTTTTCAAAGTCATTGATGTTGATAGGACTAAAAAGCTCGTCATTAAATAGTGCTTGTTGTGATAAGCAGCATGCCCATGCCTATCTGCAACCGTTTTCACGAAAGACTGGCCAACAACGATAAAACAACGACTTTTACGGGGGTACCGCTGTTTGATGCCCTCGTGTGCAGGTTTCCTTGAACGTAGAAAATCGAGATTTAAACCATCGAAATCGACGTTTAATGCTGAAAATTTCATATGCAGATTGTCCATGTTTATCTCAATTGTTTTCGACGCAATTCGCTTTTAAAATGTGTCTCGCAGCCCGAAATCGCTGAAAAATCCATAAAACTCCCTATTTTTGCGTTCAAAGTCATCCAAAGTCATTGAATTCGGTGCGAATTGAGAGCCAATGTACGACTTCCTATTAATGATTAATAGTAACCTATGCTCTATCTCGCCCTATCTCGCACCATTATTGAGATACAGCGACTTATTGGCTAAAAATCGCAAATTTTTCTTACCCCCCTCTTACTTAGCGCCCTCGTTCTGGGTGACCCTCTTTGAATTTATGGAAAAGCTTTACAGTTTCTGAAACTAGAGTCTTCCCGGCAGCCGTCGGTATAGATTTGGTGATTCTAGCTTGCACCGTTTTTGACTGATCCACCCGTGTGACAGACGGACAGACGGCCAGACAGACGGACAGACAAAATTGCGATGGTTAAGACGCGCTAAAGCAGTGGCTGCTTTCGCGCGTAATCATATTTAAAATGTATAATGCCTCTATTACATGATGCATCGCAACGTTTGTAAAAACTATATAGCAACAGCTGATTAAAACAGTCATAGCCGATCGTAGCATCTAAAAATTAAAATGTTTTGAGTTTTGAGTTAACGTTTGAAAACTGCCTGTGATGATGTTCTGCCGATTGATTCGGTCGGACCCGCGTATAAGCAAAACCGCGGAAAAACGTAATCGGTTGTTTCAGCTAAAAGTCGACGTCTGCGCGTTGAGTATATTATGCAGCACACACATAAACTCTAGCCGTGGATAGAATTATGTCACAGCACAGTTATATGCAACATCGACGTGATTTGTTGCACAACGTGCGGCAATATGTCCAAGTTGCTGTTTGAAGTACATGCGTATAATAGCATAGCTAGTATGTTAAATGTTCAGTAAATCAAGCAAAACTTGATACAATGTACTGATAGTGAGTGGTTAACGATTTACGCACGGCAATCGCTACTGTTACGGTATGGCGACAATAGAGCTTGCTTGACTGGAGTGTGTTTCTCAGGTGATGCCACTGTAGGCAGCAATCACCCATCATCCTAACGTGGCACATACACAACGTCATCTTTGCCTTGTCTCCTGTGATTTTTTGCACGAGTCCTATGCACCACGTCAGCTATAAATGCGAAGGATTTGTCGTGTACTCATATCGTATCGTGTCCTACCCGGCGGATTGGTTGTATTGGGTCCGGGCAGCGTGACGGCGGTGGTCGACACGGCCTGCCAGCTGATGAGGAAGCCCTGACCGCTGATGGACGAGTCCGTGTGGAACGTGATCCGCAGCTGATTGGACGTGCTGAGCACCGGATCAGGAGTTTCCGTTCCACAGAACCTCCCGAGCTCCGCCGACGTCCGTACGTCCGCCAACTGCAATGCAGTCAACAGTCGGAGACGCGTAAACCATGACGTGGTCGGGGCTGCACACTGCAGACCCTGGCACCAACTGCTCAGATAAGCCTACCAAGATACTAATCATTAAATTTACTAAATTTTTAAATTTTAGTCTATTGTGTGTGTGCGCGCAACGACGAAGTCAGAAGGTTAACCAAGCAACCCCATCTCTCAGCCATAGTCCAGTCAAGGCGCCTGTCCCTGTTCGGACACATTGCATGAATGCCTGATGAAACAGATGCAAAACAGATCTTAACAGCTTCCCCCACAGGAAACTGGACGAAACCACTGGGACATCCTCGTATTACATGGATGAAAACCATTCAGCAGGATCTGAAATCCAGCGACTCAATATGGACGACGCAGTTGACTTGGCTCAGAACCGTCCACTCTGGAGATTGATATCTACGTTCGGCGCTACGCACTCTTAGTGGTGCTTGCCAGAAATGATGATGATGATGATGTGTTTATCAGAAAAAAAACATTTTCTTTTACTGAGCAGAACTATTTAAGCACATTACAGCGCAAAAGCAGTTTAGCACTTAGAACGCACAAAAATACGCATTTTGTGACCAAACAAAATTAAAAAATGGGAAGGTGTACTACCCTTTCCACAGACCCATCCTCAATAAAAAGGGCGATACCCTTTTGCCCCATATGGGGCTGCACTTACTTAACGACGTTTATTCGTCAACAACAATGTTGACTGTACCAATCAACCGATCGATCGGTAGATTGATCAAAGCGTTGCCAAATAAACCGACAAAGAGGCAAAACAGCCGCCCGCCCGCCCGCCAGCGTATATACCCTGACGTAGTCGTAGGCGCAGTTGCCTCTCCACGGCCCCTCGACGTCCATCGTCTGGAACGTGGCCATGACCCTGAAGCCGAGGTCCACGGTGACTGTCCACGTGTAACTCACGTCGTTCGGGTAGTCACGTGGGTAGAACGGAGACGCCACCGAACCGGTCGCACCAAACAAATCTCCACCAAACACTGACATGTCACAACAGTACGATTCATGCCCTCGCCATAGCTATACGAGCCGACATAGCTAAGCCTATGTATCTACACTGTGTCTAGTGGCCGTTTCTCACATGACTGTTTTCTAACTAAAACTGGCCCTACCCTGACTTACTGACCCTAACCCTAACCTTAACCCTATTCACCCTAACCAAACCCTCAAAAACTAAAACGGTGACGGCCCGCCATGGCTATGGGGCCTTTGGTTATGGCGGGCCGTCAACCAACAGTGCGGTCACTCAGCTATGAAACTCGACAAATTGCAACCTTCATTTGCTCCGCAACATCCAGCGTTTTGACGAAGACGTCAACGATGACGTTGCCGAAACGTCATTCATACACACATTCATTTATTCACTCATTCATAGTTACAAACACAAAACAAGCACAAAACCCACCCGACCGTTAGAAATTACTCGTGACCAGTGGCGGTTGTAGCCCGCAATATCTGGGTAGGGCATCGCTCCATGGCGAGCGCGGTAGCGCGAGCCTATAACAAAGGTCTGAGGGCGAAGCCTCCAGCAGGGTCTAGGGGCAGAGCCCATGGTCAGGGGGACAGGGGGCCAAGCTTCCCCGAAGCTGAAGCACTTTTGGTTTTTGAATGTTCAATGGAAGACGCAAATTTGACCACTTGTCTAAAATTTGGAAACGCAAAGAAATCGGATAGGCCCTATTTGTGTTATTTTTGCAAAATATCATGGGTGGCCACGAAACTGGGAGGCTGGAGCAAAACTGTGGGCTGTGCCCCCCGGCCCGGGCCTAAAACCGCCACTGCTCGTAACCCCTTGTTCCCTCTACAATGTCAACCAGGCGGGTAGGTTTGGGGAAAGTAAGTCATAAATGTTATAAAGGCAATGCCAATCACTTATTCATTTCTTTATTTGGAACGAGGAACACGAAACGCATTCGCTGTTACAAATGAAATATAAATTATTGTGATTACAATAGCATAATTACAAGAACAAGTGAGTCCCTGTGTATAAGATACTTTAGCTTTTGATTCGTTCCTGCTGCTGATTTAATTTAGGTTGTGCAAAAACTCTAAAAGAGAAGAAGAAGAAATTTATTTGGCTCAAACAAAAATACAAGTATAGTTGATAACATAATATAATACAACTGAGCCAGGTTGCCAGAAAACCATACTGGTCAACAAAGCTGGCCACCTAAACACATACAGTGATGCTTAGTTAACTATCTTACTTACTTACATAATGCACTTAAGCCTGTGCAAAAAAAGTCGCACTGACGTGACATGTATGATGCGACGAATCCTCTGCCGGTGACGTTATTTGCGTTGCTGCGGAACTTGACCCAGACGCTGGAAGGCACAGACAACCTGGACGGCGGACGCGTGCCGCAGCTGCGCCGCAGACGCTGATCAGCACGGAAGTCCTCACCGCTACTTAACTCAACGAAATCATTGAGACAACCAGGGTAGTACTCCACGTCGAAGAAACTACATATCGACACAATCGACATATTCGTTGTCCAAAATAACTGCAACAGAATTCAATCGATTCGAAATAATTCCATCGAAACGGTTGCGTCGTGGCGGAGAAGGCGGGGAAAACGGAGATCACCCTTCCCTAAATTTTAGCCTGTCGGAAAATTGTCCTCTTGTCGAAAATTTCTGTGACATTTTTTGTCCAAAAATACGAAATTTGGGGTTAAAAGTCTCGCCATTCTAGGAAAAATTAAGGGCAAATTGAAATTTCGCACATCAACATCTTCTGTGTCGGATATTTGCAGCTGTCAGTTCTCTCCAGAAATTGCAATTCTTTGTCGCGTCCCAGACCTTCTTAACTGACGCCGCCGCTGAATCAGAATGCTGCCAGAGAAGCTGAAAGCTGACTGTCAGTCTGCTTCGCCGCCTCCTACCGAATCCGCTTGAACCAAATACGACGGACGGGACAAAACGCAATCACGAAACAAATCAACAACGAACAAATGCATACGAAACTACGACAGTCTACTACTAACTTACTAAACTACTACTACTACTACTACTACTACTACCGGTCTAGTACCTGAATGAAATCATAAGTCGATTGCCGGGAGATATATCAATGTTCCACACACACTCGACGTTACTGACGTAAGCGTCCGGGTAACGTGGACTTGTGAACTGGCCATGCTCCGCCGTCAGGCTGCCTCCACACGCTGCGCAAATACACCACGATCACAATCATCCTAACACAAATATACAAAGAGACAGTTTATACACACGTTAAGGGCAAAATATCCAGCCACAAACATGCTAAAAACAGCAGAATTCATAAAAAGTGATACCTGCCGTCGTGTCAACTATTTTCAATGTGTTGCTGAATAATATCATCGTTTTATGATTTTTGCAGTGGGATTACTAAGTACTGATACGACAAGGTGTCGTGTAGAAATAAAAATTAAAAAACATCTAAACTGTACCAAATTCATAAAAAGTTAACCCCTATATTTCATACATTCATAATTTCAAATAGCGAAATCAGTTGAAAAAAATCGATCAGATGAAAAAATTTAAAGAAATTGTCCAATTTACATTTGTCATAAAAGTTTAATGTATTGTTTTTTTATCCAGACAAACATTCACATATATACAAAAGTAACTGGACATAATAACAAAAGACTGAAAAGCTTGAATGGGTCTACTGCCGCGCATGTCACATACTGAAATTGAAAGTGAAAGCGCTAGAGAAACACCGAAAATTCTGTGGTTTTTCGTGGTCACCATGAAAGCTGTACGTGTAAACATAATAAAATCACCGTTGTATGTTGTTTGTTATTGGTTAAAATAATGTCGTGTAATCGCGCTTTAGGCGACCCTGACAGTCACTGAATTTCTACTAGACACTTGTCGACTGTGCCCGCCAGCAAAACGTAAATACGTTGTACGGGCTGCGGTGTATTGTGTACGGCACACTTGCGAGTTGCGACTGTACGGACAGGTGGCGATGAGAACCTCACTCTCATGCCGTTGACAACGTTCAGGAAACTTGTTGCTGAGTCTACATTAAACCAATCGTATTACATATTGTCGGCGATATCGACGTGATGTATCACTGGAACGATCGGCTGGCAATACCACGAGGTCATCCACCGCCAACACAGTTACCACCTGAGTTTCAAAACTATGTCCAGATACAGGAGATCAATTATTGACAGTCACCTTCCTGGCTATGTGTACTTGGAGTTACGTTACTTGCTGCCACAATGCAGTGATGATGACAACTACAACGCCATGGAGTATGACAGCGGGCAGTATTTGTCAAATGATTCATCATACATCGGTGCAACTGAAGTTCGTGGATCGGCGTCAGTTCATCGCCCAAAATATGAGTGAGTGGTGTCATCAGTTGACCAAGCGCGCTGCTTACATTGTCTCTCATGGCCGTCACAAGTCGCCAATTGGCTAACACGACGCAGAAACTACAGAAGGCCAGACTCAGCAACTCTTGATCGTGTTGTAAGTGACGGATGTGACGTTGTTCCTGTGCTGGCACATCGTCAGTGTAGACAACATGAAGTGTTGGGTGAGTGTCAGTGGAGATTGTCATTCTCACGAGCAGAAACTGCGCTGATAAACAGCCGGATGCCATTACAACAAATCATAGATGTAAAAAACGTTTTTTTACGTTTTTTATTCTTGCCACTTTTTTAACGTTTTTAACGTTTTTTATTTTGCTCAACGTTTTTTTTATTTAAAAAAACGTGCATTGAAAATCCCATCAAAAGCTTTGTGAAGCATTTGGGATCACAGAAACAAATTAATAGGTCATAATGCTGTAGTTTACTTAGTTAGTCCAAATATACTAAATAAAATGTTTTAAGTAATATATTTAGTTAGTTTAATGTTATTGTTTTATGACCACACGGCTGAATTGAAATTAAATGAAGTTCTCTCTATCTAAACTATAATTCCAGGTATATTGCACTAACAGCATTAGGCATTAGGCAAAAAGTTGAACACATTATAGCCAACGTTTTTTATTTAACGTTTTTAAACGTTTTTATTCTTGCCACGTTTTTTTACGTTTTTTAACGTTTTTTTATTTTTCCTGGTACGTTTTTTTACATCTATGCAACAAATTGTCTATCACATGTTACGATAGGCCTACTTCTTAAAGAACGAGCGATTGACTGGCAGCGTTGACAACTCTGGAGAAGGCACACTGAGCAACTATCGCGTTAAAACTCTGATGTTGTGGGCTTGTGAACTGAAACCAAAAACCTGATGGACTGACGATGTAAACCTGGTAAGAGTATGTGTCCCTTCATAATGTACTTAATATTTTTATATTGCCTCATCACTAGAATTATTGTTACAATAATTACTTTAATTCCCATATTTATTATACTTATAATAAAAAAATGATTCAATAAAAATTCATCTTTTGAATGCGGAATAAATATAAATTCCATAACAATGTCCAGCTGTTGCACATTTTGGCTAAATGTCTGACTATTTCCACACTATTTCATCAACAACTGTAATTTAATTGACAACTCATTCGTCGTGACAAATATCGGAGATCGGTTGATGTCAATAAACAAGACGTGGTTATCAACGTGGTCTGTAGACAATTACATCCAAAAACGTTTAAAGCTTAATGATTGTACACAAAACATTTCGCAATTATAAAACGTTGCTGTGATTTCATATATATTCTTTGACTCCAATTTCCCGATACTCGTAAACGGGTACTTCGTTTTAACTATAACATATTTTCTAGTGTATGTGAAACTGAAATATCGAAATCCAAACATTATGGTTGCCTGATTCTGCTCAAATTACTCAGCCTTATATCTGATAGCCGGATTTAAAACACGATTAGGCTCTGTGTACTAAAATGTGGAGTCCTCACAAAATTTGCTGTTCAGGAAATAAATACGCGTGACGTCACAAATTTTACATTTCGCAATAAGGAGTACAGAGCCCTTCCCCTAGGACAGAGAATCTCGTGCCATACCAAGTGAATTTTTAAATGTCGCAAAACGCCAAAAAGAGGCCTCCACAAGCCAGACAATTTCGCGCTGCTGTCTGGCATTTCTTTGCGGCCGATAAGCTCAATTTTTTGGGTAAAAGAACAGACCGGAAGCGGATTCGGTGTAGGCGGCTTGGAATCCACTGCGTTCGATGGACGAGTCAGTGGCGAAGCGGATGGTGAGAGCTGAGCCGAACGAGGTGATCGGAAGCGGAATAGTTGATCCGCAGAGCGTGCTGCGCGGCGTGCCGGTGGCATCTTCGCCGTCATAGATGCGGATGTAGTCATTTTCACACGAGTTGGACATCTCTACGTCCATATGCAGAAACGTCACCGTCACCCGCTCGTCTGCACATACAACATTGTAAAGGTATTTATAAAGGTGTATTTAGAAAATACTCTCCCCTCGGCGTGCAGTGTTGATAAATTACGTCTAGAATTTTTCGAAAAGTGTAGTTTTGAGACGCATTATGGAACAGCCGGCGGGCTACAAAAGCAAATAATATTTAAACGGTTTTCAAAATGTACATTTGAAACGCACACCAGCCTCCTTTCACACTCCTAAACACGCCAACGTAAACAAGTAAACAAGGAAGTAAGTAAACAAGTAATGTCAGCGGTTGAATCGACCAAATCGATAAGTGTCACTGTGCGCGCTCTGCAGTACACATTTAGACGCTGCAGTGAAAAATAACGAAAACACGAGTCTTGAGACGAGACTAAAAGATAGCCAAGGAAGATGCTGAGGTGACGTGTTCAGGCAGACTGTTCCAGACACGAGCAGCGGCTACTGATAAAGCTCGGTCGTCGACGCCAGTCTTAAAGTTGAGAATAAACGCGGCGGGAACATCGTTACCCTACTTTTTCCAAATAAAACAGTATTTCTCACTTTTGAGAGAGACCTGGATGAAAATCTTTGATGTACGCTTACATTTACGGGTCACTGTGTGTCTGTAACGGCTTCTAAACCTTTTTGTCACCATTTGCTGTCACCATTTTCGTTGAAAATCTGTCACCAGAGCCGGATTTTACGGCTAGGAATTCTAACCACAAAAATACACCAAACTTAATTTTGGTTGGGGCTCTGTCCCAGACCCCGCTGTAGGAGCTTACGATGCTCCCCAGATTCCCTAGTCGGCTGACCTTAACCCTAAACCTCTCCTCCTTTTAACGCCTTAGGCGTCTCGATCTCTGCGACTACGGCGCCTCGCTCGTTTGTCAAAGTTCTTCCACTTTTTTCCACAATTTAAGCACTGGCTGACGATACAGACAGTTGGGTGCGACTGCATGAAGTCGACAGTCCAACAGTAAGTAGCCTACGCAAACCCATCTCAAAGTTACGGAGTGTCAGCTGCCATATGGGATCACGCAGTGACACCCGACGCAGATAAACGCGCCCGAAATTTTAAAGAGAAAACGCCCTCGCAAGTGTAGGCCTACAAGTAAAATGTAGAAAAAGTCAATCGTCGTATTCTGCAGACCTGGACGCGATGCAGCGATGACCCAAGTGCAGTTGCTGCTGGAACTGTAAGCGTTCGGCCAACCGGGCGACGTGATCTGTCCATCCGTAGCCGATGACAATCTGCCGCCGCACCCTGTACAATCGCGCCGTCAATACCATATACAGGGTGGCACATAACAAGTGCAATCAATCAATGAATTAATCAAAAAATAACCACTTACAAAAGTGACCAGTGGTGTACAACACACCTAAAACTAGAATAAAACCTAAGGATAATGTACAAAAAGTAAAAACTACTAGGCGTCTGAAACTGAATGAAGACAAGACAGAATTCATGTGGTGCGGGTCGCGTGCCAGTCTCAATAAGATCGCGAGCAACGACTTGTCGCTATGATATATACATGTTTTACGTAGATCAAGCAAACAGCCAGTTTTGAAAACTATTGGCCTCCCTTATTGCAGTAAAGAACGCTCATGTTGAACATGCGAATAAACTAAATAATTAATTAATTAATTAATAAGTAAGTAAATAAAAAATAAATAAATAGACAAATTAGTTTGTCAATGCTGTATGTAGCCTTCAAGCCACGTAGTGATTACATGCTATCACTTCTCAAGCGCATACGTATCTTATTCAATTAATTAAGTAAAATATTATTAGCCTAAGTAATAATTAAGTAAGTGGTTAAGTAATGAATGATGTAGGTAGGTGTGTCACCAATGGTGTAGGTAGCTTTGAAGCCGCGGAGTGATCGCGTGCTGTCACTGCGCATGCGTACATACATCTCATTGTCTGACGACCTCACCTCGCCCGGGGTTGAGTTACCGCAGGCTCGTAGCAGAGGCGTTGAACTGTACTCAGCTCTTTCGTACACCTGGCACCAGACAGACACCACCAGCTCAGTCATCAAACGTGTACAAAGCAACAGAGCAGAACTGAACTGAACTGAAATATGTCAGTGCGTGCAGTTTATTTTATTGCAGTTTGTCGCCAACTTTCCCCGTGCATTGTAACGGACTAAATTCCATTAAAGCGACACAAGCGGGTTTGTTGCGGACTTGTCACGAACTTTGTCGCAAACATTTCGACATGTCGAGATGGTGTACGTCTGCGACTTTCATGATTTGTGTCCACGACTTTCCCCGAGGGAAAGTTTCGGTGAAAGTCGGCGTAATGGAATTTGGGCTTAAGCAAACGAATTGATAGTTTAGTTCATTTCTGCCGGTTTGTACACGCTTCATATACACGGTAGGCGTATATGTGTATGTTAAACCACAGTATATCTGTTAAACGAACTTATAGCACTCTAGACAGTGTGGTAGACATAGCCAGTACGAGTGCGAGCGTGGAATGTTACAATAAGAACTGAAATATTGCAAACGAGCAGTAGTGGCGTTAAACCAGAACCGGATCAAAGTAGCTTCCGAATATTTCATAAAAAAACTTATGATCATTTTGCCACAGTCGTACTGCAGTTGCAGCAGTGATAAACAAGTTATACGCACGGCGAGGTAGTCGAATCGGCACCCGGTGGAGTGTTCAATGTCGAAGTCGTTGAAAGTCAGCACGACCTGATGCAGCGGCTCGACGGTTATATGCCAGATACAGTCAGTACGCGGTGGGTAACTGTGCGGATAATTCGCTGACGTTATCACTCCAGACCTTAATGAATACTCCCCACCACAGCCTACAGAAACAACGACAACTCAATAGCAGTAGTAGTAGTAATAGTAGTAGTAGTAGTTTTTGTTGTACTTGTAGTAAAATGGACGGGTAACTACACTGCGTTTCAGAAATGAACGTCACTTTTAATTTTTGTTATAAATCAGTGAGATATTGTCCAATTTTGCCATTAATTCTAAATCGTCTTCAAGAACGTGCAAATGGAACAAAGTGATGACCATCAAGCCGTGCTATACACAAAATTATTTCTAGTTTTGTATTGTTTTAGTTTGTCTTAAAGTTTCACAATATACACGCCGCTATCGAGGTGAAATGCGTCATTTGGCGTCACTTCAATCCGGCAGCAGCCTCCACGATGAACAACCAGGCATACGAAAAGTTTGGACAACGAACGTCTTGCTTCACTGGCTGCGTAAAAAAGTCTGCTACCGTCGCTTCAACAACTGTCCAAATGCGTCTTCTAAATAAAAGCTAAAACACCACTGTTTCAGCTAGCGTTTTGTATCTCTAATTTAGACTTTCTGCACTTTTCAGACATATATTACAGTTTTACCTTTTTAGGTTTAATGCATATATTGCAAACCACTGATCACTCTAGTAGTTAGTTTTGATTAACTGACAGACAGACTGACTGACCGAGGTCGACGGTCTGGTAGGTGGCATTAAAGCCACGCCCCGTGTTGCTGATGTCACTCACGAAGCGAATGAGAACGTTGTTTCCGGTGCTCGTGTAGACCTGAGGCTGGGTCTGCGTGTGACAAAGACGTGCCAGCTCGTGTGACGACACATCCACGCCGCCGTATATCTGCAACATTATCATCATCATCATCAGCAGCAGCAGTAGTTGTAGTTTATTTGTTGAACTAATATAACGGCACGTATGCCGACTTCAGAAAAATGCCCCGGTATCCGCAGCAACCGAGGAAAAGGTCTCACGGTACTATGCCCCGACTCCAAATGACATCTTAAATGAACTGCTTATGAATATTAATTTAAACAATTTGCGAAGTACTTCCAATAAGAACTTTTATGCACCAAAAAGGTGCAAAATGTTCTGATACCATAAGTGTTTTCGCTGCCAAAATTTTACCAAAATGCGTTGACTGTCGGAGCTTTTTTCCAGACCCCGCGTGGAAACTCAATACGCTCCCCCAAACTGCATAATAATCATCATCATTATCATCCGTTGAACAAGAATTTACAAAAGCAACGTGCACAAAACTGGTTAAATTTTTAGATTATAAATACAAACAAAAACAATACGCACATTAAAAACTGCACTCACGGCAATCTTTGAATAGACTAGTAGGCTGAAACATAACGGCTGATGAAGTTATACAAAATTCGTCAAAGCAGGCTACAACATTTATCGATTAGTTTACCGTTGATAATTTGCTGTCCGTCGCAGCGACATCTCGCGGACAGTCGTTCCGAAGAAGACCGCGTCAGTGACTGCCGAAATGTCAACAATAAACTAGTTGATCGTATAGAGAGAGTTTAATGTGAATAAATATCTCATGCAGCGCATTACTGACGGCTAGCACATCGTAACTGCAGTTGCGATGGCCCTCCATGTCGAAGTCGTGGATGGTGATGTTGACGCGTTTGCCTGGCTCGACTCTGATGCGCCAGATGCACTCGCGGTTGATAGGATATGCATCCGGATAGTTGGGACTTGTCAGCTGTCCGCTTGGACTATCCAGAAATCCGCCACAGCCTTCACAAACCGCATCAGTCAATTCATCAACCAATCACGTAGTCATATGCATTAATAAAATTAGCTGCACGCCTGCACGGCATATTACTAAAATATGTCAGTCCAGTGGCGACATATTATGCAGCCGTCCGCCTAATAATGTTTGACATTTTAGCTGAAAATGGGCACGCCGGTTTCTCCTACTCTGATAAACGTTTACGTCAATTCTGGTTTTCTTCGTTTTTTTTTGTTTTAACCGTACGGGACGGACAGACAAACGAACGGACAGCCAAGACCCGTAATGCGGCTTATGATGATGGCCCGTCATAATAACATAACATAACGTGCGGATGCTATAGGCCAATGCAGAGCTTCTGTCCTTATCATCACGCAAAATCAAAATTGTGCATACACTTGAATTGTTAACTAACTTCATTACATCTGCTGCTGATTCCAGAGAGCTTAGGCCTATTTGTCTACAGGGTGGTCAAAAAAACGGCACAAAGTTAATGACACCATAATTTTGCAACCGTTCGTCATATAGTCATGTGGTTTTCAGCAAAATGTTCCGAAAAAAATTCTTTACATGACTAAAGTCAGTATTTAAATACAGCAGTTAAATATTCTTTGTTACTGCCGCTGGCAATTGAACAATGCAAAAACACTATTACGATGAAAACTGCGGTTCATAAAAAAGTGTCACTATTATTTTATGAATAACTCCGTGAAACTTTGGCCGATTTTAATAATTTTTGGCATGCGACATTAAAAAGAAACTTGTCGTAAATGTCTGTAGTTTTGGCCACCTCGCCTTAAGGTTGTCGCTACACTACCTTGTGAACTGCAGAAGTCGTAGTTTGACCATTGACAACAATGAATTCATACTGGGCAGTGCATGCGTCAGCTCGGAAAATTACTGAGACCACAAAATCATTGAAAATATGTTGCTTCGTCTTTATTTTAAAATTCTAAGTCGACAAATTGAAATGATACATCAACAGCAAGTGGGCTGCTTGAGTCATGCAGTTACTAAACATGCTGTTGGCAAATGGTGTCAACGTCTACCGCTTGCGTTTGTGCTGCAGGAGGACATTTTGAGCACATGCTGAAATGAAGATGATGTGATGTGACACGTGTGATTTTTTTGAGTGATAATAAGTGCTAATTGCGTTTGTCACTATTCAGTTAATAATTTTTGAACCGACGCATACGCTACCCGGTAGGAATTCATTGTTGTCAATGGCCAAATTGCGACTTCTGCATTTCACACGGTAGTGTAGCGACAACGTTAAGGTGAGGTGGCCAAAACTACAGACCTTTGCGTTAAGTTTCTTCTTAATGTCGCGTGCCAAAAATTATTGAAATCGGCCAATGTTTCACGGAGCTATTCATAAAATAATAGTTGCATGTTTTATGGACCAAAATACATTGAAAATAATACTGTTTTTCAATAGTTTACTTGCCAGCGGCAAAAACAAAGAATATTTAACTGCTGTATTTAAACAGTGAATTTAGTCATGTAAAGAATTTCTTTCAGAACATTCTGCTGAAAACCGCATGACTCTGTGATGCACGGTTGCGAAATTATGGTGCCATAAACTATGTGCCGTTTTTTTGGACCACCCTGTAATTTATTATCGAATTCCATATCTCGCAAGTCTATTTTTAACATTTTAAACGAAATGATGGAGGTACAATGACCACTTTCAAACATTCCAGAATTGTTTGACATATTAAAGTGTTGTCACTGGGTATTGTAGACTGGGAAAGCTTACAACGCTCTCCAAACTCTCTAATCGGATGCTTTTCCCGTTCTCCTCGTTTTCAATGCCTTCAGTGGCGATTTTTTCTCGCTATCTTCGGTGCCTCGCTTTCATCCTCGATCGAATGTATTACAATTTACAACTGCAGAAACTTTCAGCTATATTAGTCCCGTACCCAATAAAGGTGCTTAAACATTTCCAGACATTCCAAGAAGAGAAACTGGAAAGAAGGAAAATAATAGGTGACGGAGTTTGAAAACGGAGAGCGTGGTTGAGAATACTTGCTCCCAGTGGCTTAAGAAAATGGAAACCCGTCGTTGGACCCAAACAACGAAGCAGGTCAGCATGCTTACCGACGGCTTGGTACTGGAAGAGAAATCCTTCTCGTTCATCGATGGAGTCGGTCACAAAGCGGAGGTAGAGATATCGTGACGTGGTCGCGATGGCTGGAGGGTTAGATTGACCGCAGTATTTGCCAATCAGACGATCGCTTCCAAGCTGGCCATCTCGCACCTGTCAACAGTGGCGACACACAGCGACTAACGCAGCCGAATCAAGCATTAATGTTATGCTTCTAGCACAGCCAGTCAAACTTAACAATCTATGTCCGTACGCCTTGTGACGACGTGTATGCGGCCGTCCGTCTAGTTAGCGCGGATCGTAAATGCGGTTTAGTATGATGGCCGCATAAACCGTAGACCACCGAGTTTGTCATAAGATCACCAAATACTGACCCACTTTCAAATTCTTTCGATGGCACAGTGAGTCTCCTCCGGAAAAAAATACACACAAAAGTAAGTTTACCTCTTCATGCACTAGCCGGTAGCCTACACGACGAGATAGCGTACCTCGACGTAGTCGGAAATGCATGCTCCAGTGATGGCGGGTTGCAGGGAGAAGCTTACGAACGAAGCGTTGATGGTGTTACCGGCCGTCGTCTCAACAACCCACTCGCAGCTCGTGTTTGCCCAGTACGAGTATGGGAAGCCAGGACTTGAAATCAAGCCCGAGAACTCCGTCAGACGCGTGTTGCAGACTGCAGATCCAACAATAACAGCGACAGCAAATCAGGACCTTAACTCGGGCGATCTCTTAAGTGAAATTGCACCACATCGTTTGGCGACCGAGTTCCGCCCGGACCCGCTGAGAGAGCTTAACTTCCAGAAATAGCAACTACTGGGCTAATAGCTGTTAACTAACTCAACAAATGTTAACTTCAAGACCCGCGTGACCCTTAGGCACGGAGCCCCACAGCATTTGCTGCGTTTGCTAAATCTACTTTAACACGGTTCCGCTACTGTCTGATAAGAACGCTTGAGAATGGATGCTGGACTGACCGCTGCGGTAGACGGCGTGGAACCCGCGACTGTGTGTTGAAGCGTCAGTACGAAACTTGACCCAGAGCCGATGAGTTTTGGAGCTGATTTCGCTCACCGTCGAGTTGCCGCACATACGGGCAAGTATCGGACCTTGACCGTCACTATCTCGCACCTACCGTAAACGTACAGTATGAAGTCCTTCCCGAGCCACAAAACCCACAGGGCGACGCTGATTCCTTACTTTATTAACCCTCAGCCAGACATCAGTTTACACTGCGAGACCACCACAGACACAAAGCTAGTGCATCGCGCGGTGTGCCTGTTTTCGCGTCAGCCTTTGGCTGTTACTCATTGTGCCTACCCACGGAGGGATGGTCAGGCTGGGTTAGCCTGAATGGCTGGTTACATACCGACATGGTTTACCCAGTTGCAGACGGTCACCCATCCAAGTACTAACTGGACCCGTCATTGATAAACTTCGTCGATTCGAACAACGACGTTACCAACTAAGCCAAACCGACACCTACTATCACACTCACACGGTAGTGTGAGTGTTGTAAGGACGACGAAGTATATGGGAAAATGCAAACTTTGACCCTCAGCCAACCAAAAACCCCTGAACCGATCGTCACCAAATTTTAATGGCGTGATTACGTCATGGACGCCTACCACCAAACAAAATTTGGGCTCAATC
>Ga0209367_1003827_pt1 | contig 20595 bp, 9 predicted proteins | sample WorMetLIZISLAND2_FD_187412 | JGI IMG/M metagenome (GOLD analysis project Ga0209367, IMG submission 187412) | Marine gutless worms symbiont microbial communities from Max Planck institute for Marine Microbiology, Germany - Olavius geniculatus... ...
GGGAGGGAGACACCCCCTCCCTACACCTCACCCCTCTTGGCGCCTTTGGCCCCTCGACTCGGCTCGCGCCTTCGGCGCTCGACCTTGGCCCCCCCAACTTCAACTCCTGGATCCGCCTATGATAATTCATCTATTATGAAAGTTAGGGGGTTTACTTTTTTATGGACCACCCAGCCCGTTGTACAGAGTGTCCGAGTGTACCGAAGACTGCGTTTAGGCTATAGGGCCTATTGTCTCATTGCATCGTATCTGTACGAGTATACGTGTCTGTTACAAATGCCGAATGTCTAATGATTTCCAACAGGTCATAAAATTACAACCATGATGCCGACTATACTTATATAGGAATTAATATTGCATGACATTGGTGCATGCGATTTTGTATAGCATAATTATTATGTTTCTGTGAGGGTGTGTGTGTGCGTGCATGTTTTGTATTAGTGTTTTTACTATTAAATTATTCAATTGAGTATCAGTATATGAAAAAGTATTTTGGTGTATTAAATGGCTTCATCATTTGTGTGAAAATGTTGTATGCAACTTTCTAGAGCGGTCTGTAGCCAAGGACGCCGAGAGTCACAGCGGGGCGCAGGGAAACATTTTCGCTGGGATCGTCTGGAGAGATAATTTTTGAATTTTTCTTTTTAAAATGGCACACTCTAGGGTACTTTATATGTATGTGCGACGACGGGGTCCCTAAACATCGCGGGGCACGGGGTAACGCCCCATCTCGACGGGCCTGTCTGTATAGCACTGCTGAAATGCTGAAAAAGAGCTACCCTGTTTGTATTATCTGGTCGAAATTTCTCAGTGTTTCGTGTTTGCATTGGCTATGTTCTATAGGCCTACTGTATTTGGGACTATGTCTATTGAACCATAGATGTAAAAACATTTTTTATATTTTTGCTTTTTATAAAAGTTAAAAAACATGTTTTTTTGTTTTTTTTTATTTTTTGAAATGTTTTTGGTCTTATTTTTAATGTTGAATTTTTGTTCTAATTAAAACATAAACGTACAAAATTACAAATATGATGCATTTCTCATGGGAAAATTGTGTTTAGCTCTGTTTTCGATCTGTACTATAATCACTGTTACATAATAACATTCAGTAATTGTCAGTCTTCACTCTTGACAAATGGTAGGTTTTTGTTTTAACACAATTATTGTGCTGATTTCTGCTGAATGCAGTTTAATGTTTTTTTTATGTAGGCCTATGTTTTACATGTTTTTTTTTATAAAAGTGAAAAAACATGTTTTTTATGTTTTTTTTTAATTTACAAAATTAATGTTTTTTACATCTATGTATTGAACATTGTTCAACACATGCAGCTTTAGAGCAAGGATAGGCCTAGGTCATATCAGCTGTTGTGCGGTTTCACTTCAGATTCTTCACATTGCGAAAGACCTATAAACTCAGAGGTATAATGATAATAATAATCATCATTCAAAATGCATGTTAATTTAAAAAAAAATGTTTGCGTAGTGTCGGCATACTGTGAGATCGTCCGTTTAGAGCTGCTTAGCTAAAACTGAGGAGCTAGGCGAAAGTAACTCCTCTGCTTTGGCTTATAGTTTGTAGTTTATCTCATGCAGCTGTAACACAATACAAAAAGCCCAGTTCTCGCTAGGGTGGGCCGACCATGCCGCTTGCATCCACGAAGGCCAGCATCCGGTTTCCTGCAGTTGCAGAAAGAAAGCGATTTCCCATAGTGCCCTAGTTATGCAAATATGATTTCCGGAAGCATTTTTGGTAAATAGATTAGTTAAGCTATGGAACTCAGTACCTGATGGTGTTGTGTCAGCATGCAGTGTTAGTAGTTTTAAGAGACGTTTAGATTTGTTCTGGCGTTGTTTTAGTTTGCATTATGATTATAAATCCGTCATGTACTACCGGAAGTGAATGTAAAAACTGTATTAGTTTAGTTGTCTACTTCGGACGAAAATAGCTAGAGGCCTTCAGCCTGCTTCCGGATATCCATTGATGATGATGATGATGATGTCTCATATACACGCTGTAGTGACGCTGCTATATCGAAAGCCACAATCAACGTTCAGATACAGTATGACAATTCAGAGCACATGTATAATGGCTGCAGTCAGAAACTTTGCATTTAAAACTGCGGCCAGACCGCTGCAGGCAGATAGAGACATTTATGGTTATCGCATGTAGAACTCGATCATCGCCGTATCCAACGGTATCATCGCCGACCCCTTACGATGTACCCTTTAGCCACAATATCGCACGATTGTCGTAGCAGAGTGTAATGACCCTTGAATGATTTGCCCCTGGACCCCACTGGGGGCTACGCCCCACGACCCCAGGCCCCGTTAGGCCTGTATGCTACCGCGTTCGCCACGAGATCTCGGAGTTGTTTTTAAAAGGGGACAGCTGCAACTCTCTAGCGTTAACACTGATGCCCTATCTAATGCGAATGCGAGTAGGCCTACCGATTGACCTAAATGCTTCCAATTCCAATTCGAATGCCGACCCTCCTCTTTCCTCCAGACAGAGGTGTATCTGACCCGTAATTCACATCTGCTGGCCTTTAAAAACCGTCGTACGATCGGCCTTCCCTAGCGGTAACTGGGCTTTTTGTCTCTTGTATTATGATTGTTACTACGAATCCACGAGTCAAGCGAAGAACTTCAAGTTCGAGCCTAAGTTTAAAATCGAATTCGAATTCGTGACATTGACCCACCACTACGTGTAAATTTTGTTTGGCTCAGGGTGTTGCCGGTTTGTTTACATTTTTTTCGACACAAAAACGATAATTTTGCAGATAAGCAGGGAAGTGTACGTTGTTTATAAGTCCAAAACAGGTCGGCTAAAACGTTTCTTTGACGCCGCATGAAAAGTTTATGCCGTATTCACGTGCGTTGTGTCTTCAGAATATCGGTCGATTATGACGTTACTGGATCGATGGTGCTAAAGATAGAAGGCTGTTCCTGCTGTCATTGATGTAAATCGTAGCTGCTTAGCAACGCAGTTACACAGTGGCTGAAGTGGTGCTATAAGCAGCTGCAGCGGTTGTGCATCTGTCTGCCAGCTGCTTGTCTGTGATCGTGCGTTGTGACGGCTCACTGCCAACGTTCTGTTATCCATACTTTGCCTTTCGTCTGCTGTATCAGTCTAGACCACTGACAGGTAATAAGAACACTACTCAACTTTGAGGATACGTGCGTCATTGGATAAGATGAATTTAGATTCAACCGAGCCCATTGGTTGAGTGGCAACATGCCGAGGAAAAGAGGAAAATGATAGAATGAAAGATTACGTTTTGCAGCTTCCTGCCTTAGGATATAAACAGCTACAGAGAATATGATATAATACAGTTATAGAAGTATATTGCTAAGAAGCATGATGTAAATTTCATATTTGTGTTGGATTATCAATCTGTGTTAGAGATGTTATATGATACTGGAAGAAATAGATATAAATTGGTCCCGAATATATGTAAGTCAGGAAACAGGCGATTTTGTAGATAGATTGGAATTGTTGCATGCGGAAGTGGGGTCAGTTAATAGTGTTGGCAGTCCTGGATCTTTGTTACAATTACAAATCCAACATGTAGCATTGGAAGTCACAGTGTAACAGTAACAGATGCTATCGGCTTGTGAGTAAATGCATGTTGTCCTTTTGTAGATGGAGGCCATGCAGAATTTGGTTTGTGACCTTTGGCATGGATATGAGTGGACACTAACTATAGCAGGTGCCGTGCTGAAACTGCTCATTTATGCACATTTTGTGTTAGTGTTACAACAACTATTTGATCACAAAAGTTATTATCTGATGTTTTAATTTGTAATCCAGATGATTGTGCAAGGTGATTTTTCTAGCTGTCATGCCCTTGAAAAATTACCTTTTATTATGTGTTTGAAATGTAGACATCAAAGGGAGGATGAATAGGGATGCTGTATCCCCTGGAAGCTGACTGTATCGGTTTAGGGAGCAGTGGGAGTGTTGTAAGCTCATCTGGCATGGTCTGCGGTGGAACCCGAGTTGCAAACAACTTTGTGCACATTGGGCTTGAGAAGTGCATAGCGATTCAGTAGTCAGTATTTTTGTGACATTTCGAACCACCGTACTGCATGTGAGAACAAGAACTGCTGACGTACAGCATGTCACCCTCGAATTTCGTATCCATAGTCTGGTATGCTGCATTTGACAGTACCAGCACAAATGCATGTGAGAGATTTTGAAGCAGCAAATGCTGAAAAGTGGGAGACTGATTATGATGTATATAATACATAAAATGCAGTGTTTGTAATTGCTTGCACATACAGATGTCTTCAACACAGACTTATTCGTGGCCTGTTATGGCCCCATTTCCGCTGACACAATTCGTTCGTCATAAATGGAGAACCATTACATGTTCATCAGAAAATGCTCCAGAATGCACCGAGTGTTAATGTTTAAAAAAGTATTTGAGACGTAACAGTGTCAATGCCAAATAATTTATTTTTAGAATGTTGCTCGGAGCTTATGTTTTGTTACATATTGCATTGATTTTGCTGTAGAACTTGATACTAGTGTTTTGTATTGCAGACGACCGGGTGGCGGATTGGCCGCTCATGTCTGCCTATTGGCCGACATTCGCCTTAACAGCTTTGTACTTGGTCACAGTCTACTTCGGGCCGAAGTTGATGAATTCTCGGCCCCCATTTGAGTTCCGATGGACTCTGTTCCTGTACAATGCTGGATTAGTTGTGCTCAACTTTCATATTTGTTTTGAGGTAGGTCTGTTTTACTCATTGCTGATAGTAATGGGAATCTTTGATTATGGCATTGTTGAGGTCAGTTACCTAATAACGATAGCTCAGATTTCTTGTGTGTATAATTATCAGCAAAAACTCAATAAGTTTTTAATTGCCACCTTTGTCATTCTGATCAAGAGGTCATTAGCACTGCCAGTAAGCTTTGCCACCTCATACTTATACTTTTACCACTGGTTTTACTGTCATACCATTGATAATGTGTTTTAAAACTACGCTGTGGATTTTGACTGGTGGTGTCGATGAATTCTGCCTTTGCACTTGTGTGTTTTATCGAGTTTGTCCAATAATTGAGTGTATAATGTTGGTGGTTTGGCTCAGTTAGTAGTGTCATTAATCTCGTCAACAAAGTTAGTCAACATCAGGCCCGGTTAGTACGGGTGACCATCCCAGTATGTAACCAGCCACCCAGGTCAACTCAGCCTGGCCATCCCTCTGTGCATAGGCACAATGAGTACTGGCGAAAGCTGGGATTAAACAGGCACAGTGAGCACACTACGTGATGCACTAGCCCCGTATCTGTGGTCTCGCAGTGTAAACTGGTGTCTGGCTGAGGGCTAAGGAAATGGAGATCAGCGCCACTTAATAGGCCTTAAGGCTCGGGAAGGAAGGACTTTTTAGAGTGTATAGTGGTAGTTGTGCTTATATATTTTCATACAGGGCCATCGATGACCATATGATGCATTCAAAATTTTGGAAAGTTTGGTTATCATTTGCCATGATCCAGTCTGACTCATATATCATGTCACTGCAGACTAGACGAATGTTCTCAGATGTTCTTTGTAAGTTTGTATACCATAAAAATAAAACTTCTAATAAACGCCGAGTCTCCAATAAATGCTGGGTGCATTTGTAGTAGTTTACTAGCTGCTGCAGTACTAGTTGTCAGATGCTTTAATAAATGCCTAATCTAATGTTGAAGTAAACGCCAGGGTGTTTATTAGAAATTTTGCAGTCAGAGGGGAATGTTCCCTATGAAACTGAGTTTATGTTTATGTTTTTGTTAGCTCTTCACAGCTTCCTGGAGACTGAACTACAGTTATACGTGTCAGCATGTTGACTACAGCGATAACCCGGATGAAATGCGAGTGAGTTAATTCATGACAAAGTCTCTAACTTTTTTTACTATTTTTTTCTGATTTTTATTACAATTTTCAGTTGTTTCACAGAGCAACTTTTGGAGTGAATTGATAAACCATGACTGTCCAGCGTGGGGAGTGAGTTGATTTTTCCTGGTCAGGTCGATATCAACTGTTTACTATTTGGACTTACGACCAAAAAGTTTTGGGTTCAACCGCCGGTCAGGTCATTATCAAGTGGTCATTATTTGGATGGGTGTCTGTCATTGTCTGTGGAGTGGTAAACTCTCTCGGTATTTAACCTGTCATTAGGTCAACTCAGCCTTCTACTCCTCTGGGGTAAGTAAATCAAGTTCAGTACCATCCTGCCTGGCATTTACAGTGTGTTGGGTGATGGGTAACATTATGTCATCACTGGTTTCATATGGCAGGTGATCCTTGCTGATCAGTTTGCATGAAGAGCTATATGGAGTAAATAAGTAAGTTTTTAAGTAATTTTTATGGCGTGCTAACTGTAACGACTATAAACACGCTCGATGTGCTAGTTAAACGTGAAGCAAAACTGTTTTTTTTTGATGATGCATGTCTGAAGCGATATCTGAGTACCGGTACTGTAGTAGACACTTAATTTTTTAATCTTTGTGTATTATACAACTATGGTGCTTTGCATGTTTTCGCTTTGATTCGCAGATTGCCAAGGCCATCTGGTGGTTCTACTTTTCCAAGTTGTTGGAGTTTTTTGACACAATATTCTTTGTCCTGCGCAAGAAGAACGGTCAGATATCGTTTCTCCACGTCTACCATCATGCCACTATGTTTCCGATCTGGTGGATTGGCGTCAAATGGGTGCCCGGTGGTCAAGGTACGTGATGATGATGTTGATGTTGATGATAAATTGATAATGTTGATAAAATTCAGTGTGATAAAACAATAGCGTTGTGTTTTAAATTGAAAAAGTTTTGGGGGGGAGCAGGATGTTGCATTTTTCCAATGGAGGAGATTGATTGGGTCCTCCTAAATTTTCCAAAGTGTGATTTATCGAGAAATGTGTGACTTGTCGAGAAATGTGATCACTAATTAGATATAAAGGTTGTATTTTGGTGGATTTTGATAGTTACTGGTTTAAGCTGTGAGTCTATTCAAGATGACGTCTAAGCTAGTTAGTCATGTTCACTATTGTGAGTTTTTTACAGCATGAAAATGTTTTTGATGGTTGGCAGGTGTTCTGTATTTGGGAGCATTTTATAGCAGCAGTTTGTGGTGGTGCGGTTTGGTAGTCTTAATGGTAGCATGTTGGACTAGTGATCGTGAGGTCACTGGTTTAACTCCTGGCTGGTCAACTGCCCAGTAACAGCCTCAGACAAGTTGTTCATACACATGTGCCTCTGTTCACCAAGCAGTATAATTTGGTACTGACCAAAGGGTGGTGATGTTCTGCAGCTGGGAAGATCTGGCGTTGCACCGGCCGTGCATCAATGGTCTATCCGCCTACAGGCCTGACGGCCATAGAAAGGGAGGTAAACACCCTAGGTCGATATCCGATGCCCCTTGTGGGATGTGGCACCCTTTACTGTTACCTTAGTTTGTGGTGTGTTGTTAGCATTCTTTGGTGCAATGATAAACTCATTTGTTCACGTTCTGATGTACACTTACTACGGTCTGTCAGCCCTTGGACCTCACATGCAGAAGTACCTCTGGTGGAAGAAATATTTGACCCGCATCCAGTTGGTGTGTGTTCTGTGTCTTAAGTCTAATTGCTTACTTGATTTCACAACTCTGTTATGGTAATGAGTTACAACCGGAAAAGTGTTAGCCCAGTTACAACTTAATATGCAGCACTGCAGCCCTCTTCTGGAGCTATGTTTTGGCCTTAATTTAAAATATTAAATGATAAAGAAAATTTTGATTGTTAAATGTACAATCAGACTCACACGATCGAGAACGCATTACTGAGTAGATACAGTGACAAGCATTTGTGAAATGGTAATCACTTTTTCCGGAGAATGTGATTAGGTAAAACAAACAACAAACAGAAGGCCCTACATTGATAATATACTTTAGACCTATTGTTTAATTTTCCACAAATTTCATAATTCTGCTGACATAATTATAATGAACTTACATTACATTTGTGGCAAATCATACAGAAAACGTTTTCAGCAGAATCAACTGTACTGTCATCACACAATTTAAATCCAAAATAGTCATACATATGACCAGAAATGGCCTTATATTTATATAGCTCAGTATTTTTTAACTTGCTGTCGGCCATTATTGTTTGCTTTTCGCCCGAAATTTACTTCCTGTTATGTCAAGTAAGGGAGCAAAACAGTACTTGCGATTAATCGATAAAAATTTTTTTAATCGTTTAAATTCCTGAATCGTTAACGATTAAATTAATCGTTAACTTTCACAGCCCTAAAATTTTTTAATCATTATTAGTTCTGGTATTAAGTGGTGTTGTAACTGACAATCAGGTGCAGTTTGTGGCCGGGATAACGCACTCGGCTCGTTCAGTCTACGTTGGCTGTCGGTTCCCGCTGTGGATGCAGTGGGCACTCATTTTCTACGCCATATCCAACTTTGCCTTGTTCATCAACTTCTACTTTCAGACGTATATTCGGCCGAAGAAAACACGACCCACTGAGGTTTGCGATCTTGATTTACTATTACTGCAAGACGTTCACACCGGTTTTTGTTGTCTACACCTTTTCAGTTTTCCAGTTAGGATCCTTAATGCAGCTGCTGTCTCGGAATGACATTGAAGAATCTTCCATAAGTCCACAAAAGAGTCTGGATCGCTAGCAAAATATCTTTTTGTCTCTTTGGGCCGACAGCTGTGCACAGTTTTTGTGATAAATTTTGTGGAAATTTGTAACTGTTTTTAGAAATCCAGCCAACAAACTGTAACCCACAAACACAGTATTCCTTCTTGCTTCGTTTTGGTGGGGCAACAAACTGACTCACAATCGGTTTAGTATTGTTTTGATTATTTTATATCCTTGATACTAAAGATCCTGAGGGTTAATAATTAAGCTATACGATGTTGTAAACTATGGGAATGACCAGAGGTCTGATAAAGCTAAAGGCGCACACAGAGCGACGTAACTGAACTGAAGTGAACTGAACCAATGGGCTTTCAGTAAAGCATTACAGTGTGCAGTGGACACTGTCTAACGGCGTTTGTGGCTTATGTGACTATGCTCACATATGCGTCAACCAATGACCAGTGGGCTCACCCTGTTTGCCCATTGGTCAGTTCATCAAAAACTAAACCGTGTCAGTTCAGTTCAGTTACATTGCTTTTTTGTGCTTCAACATGCTCAAGAATAGCATAGAAATGCAGCAAGATTACTGACAGCCACTTGTTTTGATTAGTCGTCACTGTGTATTAGTGCAGATATTGTGTTGTGTTGCAGAAACGTTGCAGCAACGGCGTTTCATCTCTGCAACAGAAGCAGCAAAAGCCGTGTGAAAGTGATGGAGAGGGTGATGCTGTTCATGTAGCTAATGGATATGTCAAGATGAAGACTAACTGATGATGATGTACCACCTGCCATCCGCTGATTTGTATCTTGATTCCGATTTTTATCATCTTTTCCCACTGCATCAGCGTTCTGTAGCCAGTGTTGTGTCAAATACTAGATGCAAATCTTTACATACTTGGAACTTACAAAATATTTAAATGCTGATGAAATACCCCCCAATTCTTGGTGTGTATTTAAATACCAAATTTAAAGTACTTGAATGCTGCAGAACACATTCTACCTCAGTTAACGCCAGCCAAGCAGGCCAGTACTGGTACTATTGATTAACAAACCCCAGCAGGATGGAAGGCTGAGTTGACCTTGGGGGTGGTTATATACTACCTCTCCACAGACAGCCATTCATCCAAGTAGTAAGTACTTGATAGCGACTCGATCGGGAGTCGAATCCACAACTTCATGGTTGTAAATCCGAAATCCTAATTGTTAAACCACTGGGCTGTCGAAACTAGTCATAAATCGATTCACACTGGTGCAGACAACGTTGTAGCTGTTGTGCTACTGGCATTGATGTTCTGTACTTGCCTTAAGTTTGTATAAAGTATGCTGGACTTTAGACCTAAAGGCCTTGATACAGATGCTCATTCTAGGCTTTGTGTGGTGGCTACAGCCATGGCTTTGATGTGTGATTTTTACGCACGAGAGCTAGCATAGCTATAGCGCGTATTAGCTATGGTAATTCTGTCTGTCTGTTCATCTGTCTGTCACAGCCTGGTACCGTTTTGAGCCTGTGTGAGATAAAGACTTCGGATTTTTACCATATGATGGCATAAGAGTTTCTAGTATTTTGTGACAAAATTTTTATAATACTGGGTGAGGGGGTTCCCCTAGCACGAGGGCGTGAAATAGGGGCACCCTCTTAAAAAGACGTTATTTTACCGCTATTGGCTTGTCTAGCGTGGAAATGGTTGCAGATAGGCGCAGACATGCTGCTTATCATAACAAGCACTGGCGACGAGCTTCTTAGGAATGTCAGCATCGATGACTTTGAGTGACCTTGAACCCCCAAAATAGGGGGCTTTAGTGAATTTTTCATGATTTCATGCTGCGACACACATTTAAAGAGTGAATTGCGTTGAAATGGCTGGATATTGACCTAGATAACCTGCATACAAAATTTTCAGCATTGAATGTAGATTTTAGCAGTCCAAGTCTGGACGCTCTTGTTGTTGTGGTAGCCCACAGCTCTCCTCTTTCGTCAGTTGTCATCCAGCTTGAGAAAATCAGCCACCGCGTCTGGATCATCCCATATGTTCAACGGAGTGTGGTGCCACTCCACAGTCAGGGTGCACATCTGTCACACCTGCAGTGATGCAGGCCTTCTAAGAGTTGAGAAACCGGCAGTGACCCAAACGTAACTGAGCAAGAGTAGTGCGGACGGATCTAGAAAGGTAGCATTCGAATGACGACAATTCAGGCAGAGTAGTTCTAAGGACTCTGTTAGGTGCAAAGTTTGGCTGTGCATCTACAACCCTCTCTGATTCTCTTGTCTCATGGAGGCCTGCTTACGCAGGTGTCAAAGGAGGGTATCCCTCTAAAAGTGGTTATTTTTCCGCTGTTGGCTTGTCTATAATGTGAAAATGGTTCCAGATAGGCACAGACATGCTGCTTATCATAACAAACAGTGGCGACGAGCTTTTTAGGAATGTCAACATCGATGACCTTGAATTCCAGAAATAGGTGTTTTTAGTGATTTTTTGTGATTTTTTTTGGCTGCAGAAGAGTGAATTGCGACGAAATAGATGGAGATTGGAGATAAACCAAGATTACCTGCAAACAGGAACTGCTATAGGCTCTTGCATGTCTCATGAGCATTAGCTCAGATTTCTTGTTATTAATGTAACAGCTAGTTATCTGTAATTTTATGGCAAAAGGCAGTCCAGTTAGTAACGTTCCACATGCTTAGCAGTGAAATTCGTTACTGATTTGCGGATCTCAGTAAGATCATTTTAGTTGTTGTAATCTCGATCTTTTTACGTTTTACATTGAGGCATATACTTTGATTAAATGCCTAGAGATGCTTAGCGCTTGTGTATTGCCTTTATACTCTTTAAGTCTTGCCAGTATCACGGCTTGAGATGCAGCTGTAGTGTCTGTCGTAGCCTTGAAGTTTATTGTTTTGATGTGAATCGCTGCCTTTAGACTGGAACATTATCATCAACTAACATTTCGGCAAATTTGCTGTTATTTGCTGCTAATATCTGTTTTATCTGCTATGCAGCTGATCTGATGGTTTTACACTTGGAGTTAGTTTTTACTACGAGTGTCATTCGACAAATATGTTTACATAATGGCGCCATTCCATTAATTCTTAAAATAGAAAAATCCCAAATATGTTTTGTAGCGAATTTAATTCTGGGTACAAGTTGTGAGTTTTTTGAAGATGATGTCGCTGTGATGTCATTTATAAACATTAAATACGGTGACGTTCGCACTGAAATTATCCCGTAATGAACAGTGTGCTGCTATTGTTTTTTTTTTGGTGGGCAAAGACTTAATGCAAATCGGATTTCCTCTGCAGTGCATCCAGTGTATGGCGTCAAGTGTTTTTACGAAGCCAACAGTACAAGTTTGGTGTAAGAAAATGTTAGGTGGGCAGAAATTTGCATCAGATACCGGGGTGCAATCAGTTGCTCATCAGTGGCTTGGCATCATTCTTTGCATCGGGCATTCAGAAACTTGTTGACAGATAGAACAATGTTTGAACAAACTTAGACAATATGACCAGTCTCGGACCTGTCACGTCGATCGGCGACCTGTTCGTTTCGCGGGCTAACACGTCCATTGGCCAGCGAAGTTTCTCCATCGCAGCTCCTGTCGTCTGGAACGCGCTTCCACCTGACCTACATTCACTGCACATCAGTCGCAAACAGTTCCGATCTAAGCTGAAAACCTATCTTTTCAGACAAGTCTACACTGCATGATTCCTCTGAGAACGTTGTTGAAGAGTGTAACCTGTAACTGAACAGTGAAACACTAATGTTTTTTGCTTTTAAAGAGGTGACATTAACTTATTAAGTTTATTTGTTTTTTCGCTTCTATGCTGGTTGTCACTCGTGAGTTATGATAGATTACTGATGGAGAAAATTGTACACAAATAGACTGTGTTCTGTTAACAGATGGCGTCACAATAATGATGTCAGCATCAAAAAAATTTTATCTATGTTCAGAATTAAATTCCCAACAAAACGCATATTTCAGATTTTTCCTGTTTTAAACATCAATGGAATGGCGCCATTTTGTAAACTTATTTATCAAACGACCGTCATAGTTTGCTTACTTTGTTGTTGTGGTTGAATTTCATTTTTTTCATTGTAGCACCTTGCCATTGCAGCAGTATTGGTCACTTATATTGCCGATGTTGTTTTTTTCTTTCAGTGATTTATTTGGTGGGTTTGTTGTCCGTCCAGTCCCGTCTACAGTGTGTTACACATTAAGTTATTGGTTGATTTTGCTCTAAATATTTGCAAATGGCATGGCATGCCTTTTGTCGAGAATTAAAAAGGTACATTTGTGTGTGATCCGGTTTTGGATTAAATGATTATTTTCGCTGTCTTTTTCATTGCAAAGCTGCCACTGGTGTGGACAGTGAAGTTTACAGCCGTGAAAAGTTTTGGATTTGCAGTAAAAACCACTTCTCTCTGTTTAAGAAGTTACTATAACCGGGATTCTCGCTGATATCATAAGGCATGGTCATCACTTTACCTTGGCGGAAGTTTGCACACTGCAAGTGCTTTGTGGCACTGCCATTTCGTCAATTTTATGTGTCTTTGTGTACTGCCTGTCTCACTTTGCAAGAAGTAACAATTTTGCATTCTTTTGCCAGAATCTGTCCATTTTTTCTTACTGTATATTTATTTTTGTTAATTTCCGATTTCGTTTTAGCTGACCGACTCTGCCCGTGATGCTGTTTAAGTAAAGTGTCTGCCGTGAGTTTTGCAGCATAAAGTTAATAGCGTAAAACTTTGAATAGACTTGACCCCTAGACCTGTCTCGGCATTTATTCGGGACCTGGCTTTAATTCGAAGTTTTACAGTAAGTGGCTGTTGCATGTGAATACAGGCTGTTTGCCATTGACATACGCACAAAATGTCTCGTCAGTAGCGAATATCTCTTTTGAGTTCTTTGTGTAGTTTTATTTACTGGAGTTTCACAAAATATTGTGTCATGTCTGTGCAATAGTCTCTCTGACGACGCTGATTCTGGGATGTGATATTATCATTGACATCAGTGACGGTGTTGTGGGAGGGAAAAATATGGAGGGGGATGCTGGGAGGGCGACTACCCCCTAAATTTTAGGAATCCCGGACAAAAGGCCACCAAGCTAGTTTTTCGCCATGTATAAGTTAATTCGATAAATTAATGAATTTAATTTCTATGACTTTTATGCAAAAACATTGTCTCGTGCTGTATCTGGGCCTTTCACGTGCGACTTTGAGCCCGCGACGACAGAGCAGCATCTTTTGATGACTCGCTCCACTGAGCACAGAAAAATAAAGCAAAATGAGCTTAATAAACGACAGCAACAAAAACTGTCAATTTATTTCATAGTACATAGTGTGGCGACTTGAGTTATATTTCTGAAAGGATGTGCAATTTATTTGGAACAAAGATTAATACTTAAAAACCAGCTTGGTGGCCTTTTGTCCATACACCATCGGAAAATTGCTGTCTGGAAAATCGTCTTTGAAAAATCGCCACATTTGGGGCCCAGTCTTCCATTTGTGGGAAATTCTGGGGCAGAATTGAAGTTTTTAGTATGTCTGAAATTTTCAGCGGTCCGTCAGAAAACTCGAACTTTGCCTCCACCGAATTTTTCTTAGCGCACAACGCCGCCATTTCCACAGTTTGTTTCAAGATTTCAGCTGGCTCAGCTGAACTCAAATACATTCCCGCACAGTATGTTATTGATTAATGTGCATTATTTTTCTCACTGTTTGAGCGTCCGTCTGATCTGTAGTGCTATTTTCTCCACCGATCTGATACAAAGATAAATTGTACGTACTATATGTGATTGTAGCTAGGCCGTCAGTAGTGATTGTCAGCTAACGCCGTTCATCATGGCGTACGTATGATCGCATGTGTCCTGTCTTGCCTTTGGTCACAGTTAGTCCCAGGATTAGTCGACTGCCAGAACTAAAAGTGGGGAAAAATAAGTACTAGCGTGGGAAATGTTGGAGTGTCGGTTGCAGATCTAATATTGTGTATTTCGTATTTTGTTCTGTAACTGTCTCAAAAGAAAAAGTGCCAAGTGTGCTTTAAGTGGGCAATGTCGACTGAACTGTGGGAGTCCTTTGCATACTGCCTTACAGGGATGGGGTCCTCAAAGTACAAGGACTGTCCTTCACTGTGAGGACAAAAATCACGGCATTGGCCTTGGCCTCAAAGATCACTGACTTTGGCCCTCAAAATGCTGGCGTCGAACATATCCCTTCAGTGGTTGACTGCTGGTTAAAAATGACGATGTCTCATTTGCCTTGCACTTTTGTATTTTACACCAGTATTTTTTTCTTATTTTGCATGTGTCTGTCATATCTGTCAGAAGAATGTTCTTGGGAACATGTCCTGTGGCAGTTACAGCGTATTAAATTTAATTAAATAGTTAATTAAACTGCAACATGTGACTGACTACACCGTGAACAGCAAAGCACATAGATGGGAAACAAAAATTAATTACTGAAGAGATTAATTATACTGTAAGTGCAAAGACAAGCAACACAAAATGCATGATTAATTATCATCTATCTAAATATTAATACTTTCACCATAATATTGTACCATTAATAATTATATCAGCAGTAACTAAATCACACACTTTCAAAAAGAAAAGCACACTTACTGCAATAAAACAACAGTTTAACAATCAGCGACTGAAACCAGAAACAAAATTTTTTCCCACTTTGCATAAAATAATTAGAAAAACCATTCACACAGTAGCGCCATATAAGTAAGCCCCCGAATTTCTGTCATAACACACACTGGCTCAGAAATGATTAACTGAATAGTGACAAACACAATTGGCAATTACTGTCTCTCAAAAAGTCACTAGTGTCATATCACATCCTCTTTATTACAGCATGTGCTCAAAATGTCCTTCTCCAGCGCAAATGCAAGCGGCAAACGTTGACACCACTCGCAAACAGCAGGCTCAACGCTAAACAACCTGCATTTCACAAGGTAGTGTAGCGACAGTATTGAAGTAAGGTGGCCGAAACTACAGTCAATTGCACGGAGTTTCTTCCTGATGTTGCACGCCAAAATTTATTAAAATCAGCCTATGCCACACAGAGCTGTTCAGAAAATAAAAGTGGCACGTTTTTTATGGATCACAGTGTAGTAACTACTGCTCTTGGGCCCTTGGCCCTTTAGTAGGGCCCACAGATATTGTGTGTACTCTGTAAGATACTACGGCATAATATTCTATGGTATAGCACGTTTGAACACTGACTTCAACTGTATAGAATTAGAATCTATAGCCATGCCGACACCAAGTAAGACACTGGATGAATTATAAATTCCTGTGAATATTCTCCTAGATATCCAGCAAAATAATCATAAAGTATGCTTCACTACAATCAATAAGTCAACAATATACAGAGCTAAGAGCTTATCCAAATAATGTATGCTATACAGAATATATGATACTCACTGCTCTAGTTACATGAGAGTAAATCAAGAGACACTAAACTATTGTAAAGAAAAAGCTAGCCAGCTATTAAAAATATACATTAACAAATACAACTCAGGCTACCAACAGAAAACTATACAAAGCCATACACCACTGAACTACTTAAAAGATCACCGATCCATTTCCTGATATGAAAGCTTTAACATCATTATATTCGTTTAACAAACCTGCTAACCACCAGTTAAAGCTACTGACACAAAAAGCTTAAAGATCCATGGCCATGGTCAAACATATTTGTGAAATTTATGTAGACCTTGATTAGACATTTCAATCTGCATATACCAGTAGAATATGTTGATTTGATCTGTATACACGTACAAAACTAATGTTTGAATATAGAGAAAAAATGGCGTCATGTTATGCTAAAAATTCAGATATTGGCAAGTGGCCAGAAATGACGTCACCAGTTGAACACAGTGTTTACAAATTAACTTTAATATTTTTAATGACCAAAAATACTGTGTAGCATGACAACTGCAGCAGAACATAGGTAAAAAGTGTGATTTTATAATGCTTATGTTTCTATGCGTATTTTACGTTGATGACATGTCCAACCGGTGACGTTATCAGCCTCTCGTTTTCTATGGCATTTTCATAGATCGTCAATTTCAAATGTAAATTTCTTCATGTAAGCAAAATGCAGTTCGCTGATATTACTATCAAAATTATAAAAAAATTACATTGTTTTGGGAGAATGGACAAAATATATATGTTAATTTTGGTGTCCATGGACCTTTAACCATCTTACACTTTTTTTAACCAACACAAAAAGATATGCGCTATATGAATGCACAGAGCACAACTGCACTACATGACATAAACTGAAAGTTTCCATCTAATGAATTGAACACAGAATGATACAGAAGCACTACGCATAAAGCAGAGAAAAAACTACTGGTACATGCAAACTGCCTAGATCTGCATAATGCAATGATATATAGTAGCAATACTTGACAGACGATGCCTATGTGCTAACTCAGTATATGCTGTACATGAATTTACAAACGCATCAGTGCTGCTTGCGGAAATGTGGCAGTTTTGTTCCGATATAACTCGCGACAAATCTTAATCAACTTTGATATTTGATCACCACGTTTTTAACTGAGGAAAAATTGAACACAGTGGGCATTAAAAGACGACAAACTGAATAAAAACATCAAGTTTCTTCTGAGATGACGCAGGGAACCACAGAAACAGACATCTACCATTAGCCACAAACCATGTCACAGGCATTCTTCATTCTTGTATACAGTATAACTGACATTATGACAATAAAAGCAATGCAACTCAGTGCTGGAATATTGCAGACTAATACAGTGCTAATACTTACATTACACACAGATATCACTTGTCTCCAGTGAGTGGAGTACGGGCAGCCAAGCCCCCAACATAACTTTTAACCCCCCACCTTAACTTTAAGTCCCTCCACATGATAAAAGCCCAACCCCATCACAACGAAAACTGCAGAACTGCGATCACTTTAAAATAAGTAGGCACGCCACAGCAAATCCAGTAATATACCACATAAACTGAAGTTACTAAATGTTTGTTCCATGAATGCTTGAAAAATCTGCCGAACCTCAAATGCATAATTACATTGCAACTGCAATTGGATAGTCTATGACCTCTGCCACAGCGATACATTGAAATTAGTTCTAAAATGCAGAAAGCAATGTAGAGTTATTGTAAACGATAAACAAGCAGAACAAGTGACAACGATACTAATAAATAGAAATACTGATGATATGCTATCGTATATGATGCACGAAATCAGAAAGTGGCACCTAGTGCGTTAAAACACTGTTAATGTAGAATATGACGAAACCAGGTGTTTGTCGAACATTTTTATCACTATTAAGATACAGGAATTGCATTCCTCATATGTATGTGTTGTGGGGAAAGCTGCATTGAAACATACTCAAAAGATTTCTTGACTTAGGCAGAACTTGGGAAAAAAATAAGCATTTTGGAAATATCTCATGAAAACATGGACGAATTCTTACGAGTTTCAACAACGTGGGCCCAGTTTTTTAATACTAATACTTGCAAGCTACAGCGTAGCAAACTGCAAATCATTTGACATGTGTTATGATACTGAATGATCACTGTGACATAATTACACCACTTAACAGCCAAATACTTGCCCTGGTAGCAAAGAAAACATGATTCCTACAGCCAGGAGAAGTCAGGGAATTTAAAAGTACCACAGTACAAAGTTAACAAACAAGCAGAAAAAAATTATGAACTGTTGTACGCAGGCTGTACAACAGTTCAGAATTTTTTCTGCTCACTATGTTCGCAGATTATTTGTACCTTCACTTTTAAATTTGTTCTGCTGCCCTTGTTTCTAGTGTGATTGCAAGTGATTGAAAACTGACACTGGTATTTCGCGTGAACAAATTAGTCAGGGAAAATGATTCATGTTGTTCTGGAAAGTCAGGGAAAATAAATTCCGCAAAGTAGTAGGAACCATGAATAAATCACTATGACGGTAAAAGGGCTAAATACCATCACCCATAACAGCTACAATCAAACAATAAAGGCAAGAAAAATACCAGAAATAATATTCATAAGTCATTATTTATTACTAAAGAACTAACAGACTTCGGCTGCTGTGTGTTAAAGTAAACAACGAATCCAACACACTGATCAGTGAAAGCAATTTAATTACAATACAGCACTACACTACAATATGACAACAATGCAAGGCTACGTATATGCTACGAAATGAAATCAAACTACGCAAATTCGCAAACAAAATGCATGCATGAAAACCACCAATTACCATACTGAAAAGTCCAACTAAATAACAAAAGACAACGCATATACTGTGAACCACAGACGACTTACAATCGAACTGAGCCGACGAACTGGACGACAGTGGATTTTACACGAATATACAGCATCCATTTTTTCTGAACGATAAATACAGTTTATAGAGACTGATAAAATGTATCAGTCTCTATAAACTATAGATGAGCTACGACAACTACTGTACATCGTGGGCCAATAAAAAAATGTGGCACTTTACTTTTCTCCATATCTTTGCCAATTATTCACAGATTTTCAAAATTCTCTTACTGGCACAATCTCTGGACGATTTGCATTAATGTGACTGTTATATATCCCACCATACTGTAAATGCATCTCTACTCTACCTTGTGATATATAAATTTAAGAAAAAATAATGATAATAATGAACATATAAATAAATGGAAAAAACACTTCAGACCATCATTGCAGTGAATGATCCACATGACACTAGACTGTGTTAGACCCACACAGTTTAGTGTCATACAGATCATTCACCACGATGTTGGTCTGAAATTTTTTTTTCAATTTTATCCAAATGTTTATTAGTTAGTATCACTATATACGCATATTTCATTTATACTTCACAAGGTAGCATAGAAATGCATTTACTCTACAGTCTGCTAGGTTGTATAATAATCACATTACTGCAAATTGTCTGCAGAGTGTGCCAGTGAAAGAATTTTGAATAGCGATCAATAACTGGCGAAAATATGGATAAAAGTAAAGTGCCACATTTATTTATTGGCCCATCATGTATACGAATGTTTGCTATGTTTACTTGCATAATCTAGTTGCCGCTACAAGAAGCAAGTTCAGATGTTAAGTCAGACTGCTCGCTTAACAACTGTCAAAAGTCCAACAGTACACTGGTCCTGATTTAGAGTGAGCTACAGAAAATGTTCTTCAGGGGCCGCATGGGATGCATACCTGTGCATGCGTTGGACAGAATACGAGCCAAACCTAGAAACTGTCTCAGTCGGAATAAGTCGGATCAAAAAGTCACCACTCACCAGGCCAGGCTGAACTGAATCTATCAAAAGCTACGATGGAAAATCAAAATTTTCAGATTATCGACTTCACCCAAAAACTGCCACTTAATTAAATAAATCGCTTTTACACATCAGCATAAGCCAATGAAAACTGAAAAATCGTTGACTTTAAACAAATGGCAGTAATAATCCAACAGGAGTAACTTTCGAGTACAAAAGGCCGGGCCAAAAATCAAAAACACAAGCCACAAACTAAACTCCCGACAAAATGTGCCAGGAAGAAAAAAGTCAGGCCAAGTCAAATAATTCCAGCCCATGCACCGCTATGACAACCGACAAAGTACAAACTTCAGATGCAGGGACACAGAGCCGATGTAAGCAAATTACAACACCTGTGCCAACATCAAAGTTTCCAAGCAAGCACCGACCGACAGCCACGTCATTAACTAGACCGGATCGGCCGATTTTGACTTGTTGACGTACTCGATGATGTATTCCGGATATGACTGTGCACTGTTGAAGATGACGTAGATACTGGGGTTGATCGGTCGATTGACACACGAGTCAAAGCAACGACCATAGCGGTCGGCCGGGTCGAGCGGTGGCGGCGTACGATACTCGCTGGACCCGACAGCCGAACGACCGACCAGCACGCGAGCGAAAAACATCGTGTGATGCGTCGGCGTCGAAGAGGTTGGGTAGTGGGC
>Ga0209367_1003829_pt1 | contig 20591 bp, 18 predicted proteins | sample WorMetLIZISLAND2_FD_187412 | JGI IMG/M metagenome (GOLD analysis project Ga0209367, IMG submission 187412) | Marine gutless worms symbiont microbial communities from Max Planck institute for Marine Microbiology, Germany - Olavius geniculatus... ...
ACGATATACAGTGAATGGCTATTGTCTAGGGAATGGAACTAAAACATAAAAGCGCAGCAGCAAACAAAAACATAACATGCGACTGTCCTGTAGCTGGTCAGTGATGCGAGGTGGAAGATAGAGAATGGCAGACGGAAAATGGAACCCGCTTGCCACGTGCTGGAAGGCAGAAGTCAGGTGGTGGATGATGATAGTTGGAAGGCTGACTAGGAACCACCTGCCACGTGCTGCGTCAACGGGGTCACGCGCCAACTGACTCGCAGATGTGTGTCGTGTAGTCGTAGTCGAGTCATATGGGAAAGCATTCCTTCATAAGTCATTCATAATCGTAGGTTCGTTCGTACAACGTACAGTGTAGTTCGTCGTTTCACGCACGTCTTGTGTCAAACGTTGACAACCCGCTAATGTATATACGTTGTGACGTGTTGACTGTTCGAGTGCTCAAGCAGGTAATAACGCTCAGCTGTCATCTTTTCACCAAAAAGAGTTCTCGCACATGCGCAGTAACATCGATCAGCACGTGCTGTTCAGGTCACGTCTGCAGAGTGCAACTGAGCCGCCAAACGACTGTCACAGCAGGCGTGAAAAGAGAACCATCGTATAGACCAGATGCCAGATGCCGCCATCGACTGTTCACGGTTGACAAAATGCAAGCATGCACGTGTAACTGAAAGAAACAGGGGCGGTCCTAACAGCAATGATTGTTGAGCTTTTGTGTTATTGACACAAAAAAACTGAGCGTGGAAATGAATGCAGCAAAATGTTTTATATCGAACTGGTATAGGCACTGCAGCATCTAAGCACTATCCAGAGAAACAGCGTGAACACATAAATACTAACCAGATACAAATATTTACACGTTTCACTGAGAAAGAAACTTTCCATACGATCTTCACAGTCTTTCTTCGTAACATCATGTATCGTAGCATAACCGCATCTAAAAACAATTGTATACCACATCAAACCCATAGCTCACTGGTATCAGACATCAATTAACATATCCGTGATAGAATGAACTAACTGTAATTTAAATGCATTACGAGTTTGTACTGTAATTACCAACAACATTAACTGATAAAGATGGTTCTGGCTCTGAAGCATAGCCTAGTTGGCAAACTCCCTCAGTGGGATATCACACCAACAAAGTAATGTCATCGAATGCTAATGAGAACATTTTGTTATTAAACGCAACTGCAAGTTGATGCACAGTATGGAGATCAACATATCCAAAAAATCACCACAAATGCAGAGCAACTAACAGATAAAAAAGCTAACTGTAATTTTAATGTCTTCAATACTTGGCAAATGCAGTTTGTGCTCTCCTACGACTTCTAGTTCTACCAGAATTAACTACAAAGCAGTAAACAAGAATAAAAGTAATTGGGCAAAAGGTGTAAACACTCTGGAAAGTTCACCCTACTCCTCATTTGTGTTCACCAGGTTGCAGCTCATCACTGACAATTTGCCTGCAATTTGCAAACTGCATGTTTTGACAGGGGCTTCGACCCCGAATCTCATCTCCCCCGGTGGGTAAAAGACTCCATTTAACACATTTCATTAAACCCTAGGAGGGTGTACTTGCCAAATGGCATCTACACTGTGTCTCAAAAAACATTCTTGACATTTTTGATTGTAACTTCAAGAAAAGTTACCAGATTCTAATAATTTCTGGTGTGAATATTTCTGACACAACTTGCCATCAAACAAACATTCAGCTTCCCATCTCACCTAATATTTGCTTCTGCATTACCAAGGGAATGCAGACCAAGCAAAATATGCATTGAAATACACAACAATGTGAAAAAACAGCCCAAACATTATCAATCATAACTTTTATAAACATCATCAGGTTTTAATAATTTTTGGTGTCAGTATTTCCAACACCACTGGCTACTGAATGATTGTTTAAGTTCCCACCTCACCCAACTTCTGCTCTTGCACTACCTTGGAAAAAACTGACCAAGCAAAGTGTGTTGAAATGAATGGAAAAACTTTAATAAATTCTATCTATTCAGATTTTTGGCTCCCAACAGCCAGCTGACTACAAGGTTCAACTGTCATAAAGCAGTGTATCTACCAGATGATGTTCAGGAAAGTTTATGAATTCAAAAAGTGACTGGTGTAGTCTGGATTAGTCTGAAGCAGAATATTATTGATACTGCTGTCAATGAATGTGGAAAGCGTCTCCATGCGTGTGTTCACACAATGTGCCCATATTTCAACCAATTTTGCTGTAGGTTGTTAAAAACAAAAAAATTTGATATAATGTCAGCCGAAGTGTAAAAATAGCTAACAAAATATGTTTTTGTGCATTATTTAGATTAAGCAATAACACTGCATTAGGTAAAAAGGCAATATTTTGTTGGTTCTGCTTTCCCTAGGTAGTGCACAAAAAAACTTTGGGTGAGGTAAAAAATTAAACATTTTGTAGGCAAGTTTTCTCAGAAATATTTGTACCAAAAATTATTAAAATCTGATAATCTTGAAAATGTTCGCGATGTTTTTTAAAGACACAGCGTAAATCCATCAAACGGTTCAAGCAGAGTGCATGAATGTGACAGACAGACAGACCGCGTTACCGAGAAACGTGTAGGTGTAGGTGTGTAAGTGTAAATCACTTGCACTGCAAGACTCAATTCTGTCTAAAAATGGTCAGACGGGACTAGTACAAGCAACTAACTGAACTCTGGAGTAGTTGTTCAGGCTGTGCAGAACGTCCATGCCGACGTGCAGGTAGAAGGGGTTCTTGGTAGCTCGGTAGAGATGGTAGGTAGACTCAACGAACTCCGGGCGAAGTGGGTAGAACAGGACCTCGGCTGATTTCATCCGGTAGTTATAGCGCTCGGGTAGAGCGCTGAACCTTAGCCAGAGTGCATAGTAGATGGCATGCAGGCAGATCGCTTCCTCTAGATCACCGGCCAAAACCTGCAGCACAATTCACCTGATATTGTTATAAGATTTCATTGTCCTGGAAGACTCTAGTTTCAGGAACCATAAAGCTTCACATAAATTCGAAGGGGGTCACTCCAAACGAGGGCGCTAAATGAGGGTGGGCAAAATTTGCGATTTTTGGCCTATAACTCGCTGTATCTCAGTAATTGTGTGAGATAAGGCCTAGGTTACTATTAATCACTAATAGGAAATCGTATACTGGCTTTCGATTGGTGCCAAATTCAATGACCTTGGATGACCTTGAACGCCAAAAAAGGGATTTTTTATGGATTTTTCGGGCGATTTCGGGCTGCGACAGAAAATCATTCACAAGGTGGCGCCTCGCTACTGGCATTGGTGGTGTGGCGTCGTTGGTAACGCGTTTCGGCTGAAACGAAGTTACTCTACGCCAGGCCCGGTTAGTACTGCAATGGGTGACTACCTGCGGGCAGGAACTGCTATAGGCTTTCGCGCGTCCCGTGAGCATTAGCTCAAATTTCTTGTTCTAGTAGGGTAGGCAAAGATTCGTCGATATACAGTTGATTGCAATACAGTCGCTGCTTCACGTTAATTAAAAACAGGCCAGGTAATTCCTGTGCTTTCATGATTTATCACTTAATAAACTGTGTCTGCCACTGTATTCTGCACGACACACGAGTGTAACAAACAGAAAAAAATTTTCAAAAGAAAATGTCAAATTACACAATTTGTAAGAAATTTTTTTGGCAACTTTCCATAACAAGATTTTTTCCCTGACAGCTGCCCAACTATCACTAAAATCCCTGACATTTCCCTGACACTGTATAATTCCATGACATTTCCGGGTTTCTAGACAAGTAGATACCCTGGGCAACACACACCTGTACACCTGGCCATGCAGCTTGCAATGAGTCCATCCAGTGATTGACAGGTTCGCCATTCCACATGTTTACATTTACGTAAATTGGAGGCACACCTGTTCCACTATTGCACTCTTTCCGACTACAATTTCAACAACAAGACATCACCAAATTGATTTCCATGTAAACTAACACTAGTACAGCTTTTTATCACATATTTATGAAACACTATCCCTGCAAAAACCAACTTTTCCCATCTTCTTTTTCCCGTTCCTGTTATCAGCATGAATCAGATACTAGCCATGTAATATATGGACTCAATGTTCTATCAACTTATCTGTGATTCTCCAGCCTTGTAGCATTGATCCATCTCCTTGCAGAACTTTCCACACAACGATCCTCTCAAACATCAGTGTACAAGTTAACACACAAAAATCCCAGCTGTCGCTAGGGTGGGGCAACCGTATCACTTATGGCCGAAGGCCAAGGTCCAACTTCCAATGGAGAAAAGGGTGATTTCCCATCTGAAATGACTACAGTTCCATATGTAACGCTATGTTAACACTGTATCGAACACTACAAAGAAAAAATGGGTCGCGCTCCATCTGGAGCATAGGCGGGGTGCTCATCTTCCATATGCTGGCCACTGAGCCCGTAGGTGGATAGACCACTGAGTCTGTGACGCATGGCCAGCGCGACGCCAGACCTACAGTAATACCTTCCCAGCTGCAGAGTGTCACTGCCCTTTGGCTGGTACCAAATTATACTGCTTGGTGAATGAAGGCACATGTGTGTGAACAACTTGCCCAAGGTTGTTACCTGCTAGTGCCCCGGCCCAGAGTCAAACCTGCAACCTCAGGGTTACAAGTTCGGCAAGTTCGCTACCGTTACACCAAAAAGCCACACTACGCTACAATCAATGCTAAAATACAGTAATTCAGCACACGCAAATGACGGATGCAGGCAAAAACTTCACATTCAAAACTGCACCAAACTGCCCCAGTAGAGACATGGTTACTGACAACCTACAGAAACTCGTCATCACCCTATCCAACAGTACCAATGCCATTTAGCCATAATACATGTGTCACATACAAACACCACAGAAAACAGACAGAGAGACAACAGCTTGTGTAAAAGACATGACCATTAGCACAACTGGCCAAAAACTAGTACCTGACAGTCACTTAATTAACATCATGTACACAACTAAAGGGAATCAAAAATTGGCTAAAAATTCAGCCGTCATACTGCACTAAATTAAACTACAGAGAATGTACATGAAGACAGGGTCAACTTACCCACGGCGCATGTAGTAATGAATTGACTCATAGGATTCGTTAAACTTTGCCAGAAATTCGTCTTCACCAAACAATATAAATGCCTGTGATCCAAAAAAAAACACAACTGTCACCATGGTTTACTATAATAACTATCCTGCTACCTGTAATGGCCTGGCTGCAAGGGCACCTGCAGGTTCTAGCCCAAATCCTCTCTTCAATCAATCAGTTGATCAAAAAAATTTGTACAGAGCATCCTACATAGTCCTGAATGGCAGCGCTTAACAATTAAAAACACTAGGCCTAAAGTATAATAATAAAACCTAACAAAACGGTATGATGATGTCTAAAGTCTGTACGTGATATTAAATAAAAATGTTTAAAGATTATGTTTGAAAGTAGAGTATGTGGCAGTGATGCAAATTTTAGGCAGTTCATTCCAGGCTTGTGGTCCGGTAGTGGAGAAAGCTCTTGAACCATGATCGTGGAACATCGAAAAGTCCGTCTCGCGCTGAGAAAAGATGACATCTTCCAGCAAGATCTGCTACATGACTATGTCAGTTAAGTATTCTGGGGCATGCCCGTAAACAATCCCATGCATTAAGCTGCACAGTTTATACGTAATACGTTCTCGCACTGGCAGCCAGTGTAATGACATCAATGAAATGACATTACACTCCCTCCCTTGTCATCAAATGGCATCTCAGTTTCTTTGACGGCTACAACAGAGTGCACAAGTGTGACAAACAGACAGACTGACAGACTATACCACAATAACAGCACATAGTTTACCATCACTCACTAACATTACAATACGATGCACACAACTCCAATTTAACCGAAAGTGAGATTGCTTTCAATATAACGGTACAAATTACAATTAGCAATTCTAAACAAAAAAAGTGCATTCATGTGAAATAATTACGCAAAATATCTAAATACATCTCTGCACATTTAGTGTAAGCAGTAAGTACTGAGCTACTAACCTAACTAGCTTTCCAAGACTGTAGCTTGCATCTCATTATTATTCCCTACATGGAATGACATCATGCTGTTTTGACAAATGAAAAGTCGAATGAAGTCGACAATGGTTCCATTGGATGGAACATTGCAGATTTCCTATAAGCTGTCTATAGCAAACAATGCACTATCTCGAATGACTTGGGTGCAATTTGCAATGCAAACTTTGACCAGAATGAACCAAAGAAAAAAAATTTACCTTCAGCAAATATTCATAGAACGAGTCGAGCCCAGCACCCAGGCCACTCATAAAACCAACCCACTTTCCACTCTGAATGTTGATCACGTTACCTAAACAAACAACAACCACTTTATATACAGGGTGAGCCAGAAAAAAACGTGCCAATTTACTTTTGTCCATATCTTCGCCAATTACTGACCAATTTTCAAAATTATTTCACTGGCACACTCTGCAGACAATTTGTGATAATGTGATTATGGTATAGATCCCATCACACCATAAATGTGTCTCTACACTACCTTGTGAAATATCAATGAAGTATGCATAAATAATGATAATAACAAACAAACATTTTGGTAAAATTGAAAAAAACATGCCAGTGAATGGTCTGTATAACACTAGACTGTGTGGGTATAACACAGTATAGTGTCATATGAATCATTCATCGCAATGTTGGTCTAAATTGTTTTTTTTCGTTTAACTAAATTTTTGTTATCATTGTTAGTTTTTGCTTACGTTTATACAGCACCATAAACATTAGCATTTTTACTGCATTATTATTATTATTATTATCAATTGAGTATTTTTCATGCATCCGATGAACTAAACTTATAAATAACATAGAAAAAAAGAGAAACACACCAAAGAGTCCAGTGACATTGCTGCGAAGAGACCAAAGTTGATTGATGGCTCGACGAGCGAAGCCTTCGTAGACCGGGTCACCAAGCAGTCGACTCAGCAAGCCAAACTCCAACAACAGAGTACCAGCCCCTGCTGTACAGGTCTCATTCACCGAGTCATGGGGAATACCTGTCTGCAGGTTTACCTGTACAACATAACAAACACTGACTGCATTGTAACTCCTGGTAACTGAGCCAACAAGAAATTTGAGCTAATGCTCACGAGATGCGCGAAAGCCTATGGCAATTCCAGTTCAGTAGTTTAGCTAAAAATTGGGATGTTCATGCTAAGTTAATATACAAATACCAAATTCTTTACCTGGATCGCATAACAATAGTTCCGTGGCGCCACCTTGTGAATGATATAGACTTGTTTCGCAGACCGAAATCGCCAAAATCTATAAAATCCCCTATTTTAGCGTTCAAGGTCATCCAAAGTCATTGAATTTGGTGCCAATCGAAAGCCAGTGTACGACTTCCTATTAGTGATTAATAGTAATCTAGGCCCTATCTCACACTGTTACTGAAATACAGCGACTTACTGGCCAAAAATCGCAAATTTTGCCCACCCAAAATCGGTGCCATTTAGTGCCCTCGTTCGGGGTGACCCCCTTCGAATTTATGGAAAAGCTTTACGATTACTGAAACTAGAGTCTTCCAGGCAGCCAACGGTGAATATTTGGTGATCATATCTTGCACCGTTTTTGACTGATCCACCCGTGTGACAGACAGACGAACAGACAGACAGACAGACAGACAGAATTGCGATGGCTAAGATGCGCTGAAAGCAGTAGCCGCCTTCGCGCGTAAAAAATATACTATTCTCAATCTTACCTGATATGAAAATAGTTGTAATAAATGATAATTCAAATGCTATACATTTTTAAAAAATAAAAATGGATATTATAGTTAAGTAAATGGCAATCCGACTGCTTCCATAATGATATAACACTGTGTCTCAAAAAAATGTCTCACTATGTAACTGTCCATATCTTTGACAAATATTAGCCGATTTTCGAAATTCTTTCACTGGCACACTCTTTGGACAATTTGCAATAAAGCAGTTACTGAATATCCCACCACACCATAACTGCGTCGCTACACTTTTATAATAACACTACTGCTACTCGTCCACAAAATGTGCCAGTGAAAAAATTTTGAAAATTGGTCAATATTTGACAAAGATATGGACAATCACAAAGTGGGACGTTTTTTGAGACACCGTGTAGTTTGCACCATAAGCCTGGAGCTATCTACTGTGAAAAATGGCAACTTATAATTCTAACTGGAGCCAATGGGTTAAGCCAGATAATAATTTAGACCAGTACACAGTGGGCCAGAAGCAACAAATACAACAACAATGATGCCATCAAATGTAAGCAATTAATTACCAAACAAGGTCAACTTAGCATTCCATCCCCCCATGGTAAGTAAATTGAGTACTGGCCTGTCTAGCTGGGGTTAAAGTGAAGGTGCGTTCACCTGTGCCAGGTGGTAACTAATACTGTGTTATCCCATACAGCAGATGACACTCCGTAGCTCTGCAATAGGTTCCCACCAACTTTAACCTCTAGCATGTACAAAACAATCATGAATGTGCCGTTGAAAACTGACCCGTGGATGTGGAATTCCCGTAGCAGTATTTTCGAAGGCAGCAATCAGTCGAGAGCCAAGATCATGTGCCAAGTGCAGCAGCTCATCATTGTAATCTGTCTGGCTGAGTTTACCAAACGGCTGCAGCGGATCTTTCATGATCAGATGTGCAGACAGCAACGATCCTAATACTCTGCAATGAAGAAAACATACAGTTGCACCGAGTCAAAAACAAAAATCAGCAATAGTAGACATTTGCTGATGCCATTTTCAAGGACTTTTCAGACGAAAAAGTGAAATTAAAATTACAGAGTTGTTCCAAGACCAAAATACAGTGCTTTTGACAGAATGGCCAATTTTCATGAGTATGTTTTAGTTCTTTGATAAAATCAATCGGCAAACTTAGTGAACACAGTGAACTTTGCCTATTATAACACTAACTTAAAGTGCAAATTTTGACAGAATACAGTATTTGTACTTATGTTTACAGGACTTTTCCAAAACAACGGCTCTGTTCCTGAAGCATGGAAATTTTAATTTTTAAATTCCATGATTTTCCAGAAATTTCTAGACTTTGTACAAATCATGAGTAGTATATGATTTTATTGAATGTATTATACACCACAGTAATATATTAGATGTAGCCTCGATGTTTTAACACTGTTGGATAAATAAGAGGAACAGCAATTGGCCTGTTACCATCAGAAGTTCTGTTTCCTACTTGCTCAATGAAATACGTAGAAAAAATAACAGGTAACTGAACACAACAATACAGTACAATGGCAACTCACATAATACCTGATTGTGGCCTCAAATACTTGAACGGTGGATGGCTTCTCGAATGAAACATGATCAATAACTAGACTCACGGCACGCTCAAATTCGCTAACATTGCCCATGATCTACAGCCACATGCAACTGCATCTTAACAACATTCTCTAATACTTATCTTATACAGATTCATTTCACTATTGCCTATAGTTGCAATTCATCAAGCGCTATCTCTAACCAATATGTCATATGACAATAAACACTGGCAATATGAATAATCAATAACACGATATATTTATTCTGAAACAAAACTCAAATATCTGCCAACTGGTGATGTATATAAAAAAAACAGATAAATTGAAATGCACATAATTGTGCATTAAAAGTTCTGCCTTAAAATTGCACAAATTAAAAAAAATAATCAATATGTTTTGCTCATTAGATATTTAACATAACCAGAGCAGTGACAAGCAACATAACTCGCTAACAACACATGAGCAATGACAATGCAAATGATGTAATGCACTAGTAAACAGGTAAACAAACACAAATATCTGGATAACATCATACAGGCAAGTTCTATAAACGTATCCTTTTGCTCCTAATGCACATCAGAAAAAAATCTACAAAAAGCAAGCAGAAAAAATACACTTACTGCTAACGTGTCAAGGACATCAACTAATGTCAGCGAATAATCACCAAGAACGTCATTGATGTTAATATTTGACCTGTATTATGCAGCATGTACACGACAGTACTCAACAAATAATTAACATCATTTAAACAACATATGTACATATTTCAAAATTCTGAGCATACCATTTTTAGATTACCTTCACACGTCTTTCAAGTGATTCTGTATTTTTCATGCTCAGAGTCTTGTAATCATTACTAGTTCCATACATGGTGGACTAAACCAGATAATGTCAATTCCTCAGCACAGATTGAAATTTGTTATATCACACAAAGTATGTGTTTTTCTTCGGTGCTATGACACTGTGGTTATGAGACACAAAGGAAACCTGGCCTGTGGTCGTAGAAACACAATTCCCAAAAGTCTGCCTTTAAAGACCAGCCAAACATTCAACACATGCTAGATCTGCTCTAATGCCCCTAGCGCTAGTGCAAACTCAAGAGAACACCAGGCTTTTCAAACTAGCACAAGATTTATATGATGTCAACCCGCCATTCTGTATGTCTGTCATTCCGAAAGGCCATCATGGTTAGGGACAGGGTTAAAAATAGCATTATGTATAGAGTTAGAAAGTAAGTTGGAGTTAAGGTGACTGGAAGAGTTAGACTAGCACTTAATAAGTATGGTTTCACCATCGTCTAAAACAGGTTTTTGGCGGTCCATCAAAATGGTGGCCATTCAATATGGTGGCCCCTCAGAATGGTGGACCCAAATTCAGCAGTGGTGTAGTCGAGAGTAAATTTTATTATCCCAAATATTTTGCCCCTCCCTTTAGAGGTCTAAAAATTAAAAAAAAATAATACAAAACTTGGCGTCACCAGATGCTAATTATTGCTCTATATTTTGCACAGCTTGGGTTCCAACCTGGTCCTGCTAAGAAAGCTAACAGTGCTCTCTAGTAAATTTCCCCAGCCCTCTAACTACAACAAAGTGGCGTACATATAAGGCAAACAAAGAGGAAAGAAGAGGAGGCGCTCCCCCAAACAAAAATTGGCCACAAGTGTCAAATGCATTAACTGCGACGTACGGATTGTCGTAGTCTGGGCCACGGCCGGTGCAGTGGATTGGGTCTAGCTCGTCCTTCGGGAACGCATGCGTCATATAGCTGTCGTAACCGAAGTAGAACATATGTCTTGTTGCTTCCAGCATCTCCAGTCGACGCCGGTCGTCGAAGTAACCGTATTTTGAGTCGTCTGCTGTACTCCATAATTGCCGTTCCGTACCACACAATACGTCAGTGTTGATTATAACACACACAACAGTCAAAAATAATAATAACGCCAATGTCATCGCACTTTCAAGCAAAAACAACCACTTGTTTCACTTGTTTACAGCGTTTGTTTACACTTTTCGACGAACTTCCGGTAACACGCAACGACGCAATAATAAATAAGTAAAGTGTCTGTCAGATCTTTGACCTATTTATGCTAACTAGGTCGGGTTACTAGTTCGCGAGAATGGCAGTGGATGTATTACGTATGACGAGTTTTGGTGGATAAATTGCTGCCGTTAGCTCGACACTTGGTTTCACACGAAACTCTGTACGGATGGCGAGTTGGCCGATGGCGAGGAAGGGTGCGTCGCTGTCCGTAGTTCACGGTCTGAATGAACGCAGCTACTTTGCGGGTCGACGACGTTGGACGCCGTTTCCCGATGCGCTGATTCGTTCTTGTGTCGACGCGTCTAGCGTCTTGTATCGCAGAGATCTCCGTGCCCATTACGGCTGTGTCAATGCTATCGAGTTTTCGTCCGGCGACGGACGCCTGATCGCTTCAGGTAGACAGTTCGTTGTTGAGAAATCGTCACCTTTGGTCATTGTACTGTTGTAAAACCTGTCGGGCACGAGTTAAAATTACAGGAGCTATTCAGTATCACTGAGGTATTGCAGCAAAACTGGTTACTGCCTTATTGAGTGAGAGTGCAAGACAGAGCAGCACTGTTCTATTAATTCCACTGAAAATGATTTTCGGGTAAGGATGCTGCCCCCTCAGTTTTCCCTGAACTCCACCGCATTATAAGTGCCATGAAGTTTACATTGGCTGTAATTGTCTACTAACAATCTATCCACACGTTTGCTAATAAAAATTTTGTCACCCAAGCATGCTTGTTTGAATGACTTCGTCTGTATCAGTGGTTTGTAATGCATTTGCCGAGTTGTTTGGATGGAACACTAGGATCAGTGATTGAGTTTCTTGTTGTTGTGCTGTTGTGACTTTCCACCACTGCATCATGGGAACCTGATATAGCCGTTCCACGCTGGACATCACTGTTACTCTCCACTATTCCTCCGTTGCCATGGCAGTCATCATCTCTTCGGCTATGGGTCGTCAGTTCATATTTGCGGTTCCTGGCATGGTAAATAGTCGATTTCCCATAGCTGGATCGGGGTTCTGTTGTGCAAAGGTTTGCCGCAAAGGTCCTGTAATCGAGAAAAGACTAGATGCTGTGGAAGCTATTTGCTATGGAAGCTGTTGCCAATTTAGTTGTTGGACCTTGAAACTATTGGGGGAAACGTATTTTATAGGTGTTAATTGTACCTATAGGTAGCAAGTCTCTTAATCCCTAGATATTAACTAATGTATTTTTATCAGTTACCACGGCCTTTCAAATGGTGGCGAACGTGTAGCCCCTTATCCCATAGACGCAAATCTATAGGAAACTCAGCATGTTCAAACCGTACTTACATCAGCCGACTGCGGTAACTACTACCAACGGGATATATCAAGTCAACGAGTTACCACGGACTTTTCTGAGCGGCGGTAAACGATCTAACGTTTAAACCGTGCTTACATCGACCGTCAGCGGGAACTTCCCCCAGTCTCCTATACGTATGTTTCCTATAGTAGCAATCAGCTTCACTGTTGGTTTACCCAATACTTTGCTTTCCTCAACACTTTTGGCTTCACAGATCTTTGGTTTTCACAACCCGCGGTTCTGTGATAAGATTCCTACCTCCACCCTCTGTACTGCCTCTACCGCGTGCTGTGGCTAGAGATGTCCATCGTGTATGCAAAGATATGCGATGTGATAGGTGAAAGATAATTTGTGTGTAGTGGGTTCGTATTTAGTGGGCTTTCACGGTTTATCTTCTCTGTTTCCTCTGCTATTGACTCGGTTTCCTCTGTGGATGTCCTCCTTTCTCGGCTATTGGTTTGGTTTCCTCGGTTCCTTTTTCCTTTGGGTGGTTTCTGCGGGACCTTTATATACCTTGCGGAAACAGGAGGTCCGTTCGGTGTGAGATGCAACCGTCATCTGCCAGAAGACTGCGATTTTCATCTATTTATAGGGTGCACAAACACACATTTTAATAGGGATTAATAACACATTTTTCCGAGGTCGCTCAAACGCACCCGAGTGACTGGTACCGAACACTCTCGAAACCAAAACTTGGTCCAAGTTATTATTAAATGTACAAAAATGGCTTCCTATTTTACTAATATCTCCGCGGATATTAGATAAAATTTATAGTGGAAATAGAATTTATGAGTTTGATATTTTAATAAAATATAGAAGTTCTTGTTGCCAAAATCGTTCGGTCAATATTGACCTTTGACCTACATGTCACAGTCTCGAAACTTGACAACGAGCTTGACAATGAAACTGGACGAACTCTCGAAGTGTTTTGTTTCCTTTTTGCGAACAGAATTCTCGCAAAATAGCATAATACACAAAATAGATAAAGTGAATTTAGTTATTTTGTGTGGCGAATAATTTGGTAGTAAATGCAGTTTAAAATGATATATTACTCATTACGGAATTTTATAGAGAAATAGGAGATCGATTCGTCACGATCGACCTTCAGGCAGTCAGGGGCAGGTTACAGAAAATTTGGTAATAACAGGTATGGATTAATTTTTGCATATTACTAAATAACTATCACACTGATTGCTACAATGTTAGCGGCTACTGGAAGGGGAAAGGACAAAGTATTTTTAGAGATAGATGTGAGATTTTACGAAAAAGAACTTAGATTTTTACAGGACACCTAAAACTGTGGATGCCTTGTCCTAGCTGTAACCCAAGGTAGAATGGCGTTGAATGTCCTTGTGTTTTGACAAAATTTTGGCTACACTGTGCAGGTGGAGATGATCGGAGAGTGTTGGTGTGGGATGTCGAGAGAGCTCTCAGCGATGCTGGATCACCTGCGGTCATGCAGGGTGAACATCTGAGCAATATTTTCTGCGTTGCTTTCAGTAGCTCCAACACTAAGCTCTTCTCTGGAGGTGAGTAACATTCAGCTAGTGCTGATTGTAACGACCACATTACTTTTGAGAACTGGTCTGTCATATTTTGTAGAATCTTGCAATATCTGCTAATCTGTGCTCATAATTTGCCATGTTTTAGTGATGCTATCAGGGACATTATGTTGAATGCCAAGGCCAAAGATTTACAAAAAAGCAAGTCCAAGGGCTTGGGACACAGGGCCAAGGACTTTGTCATGAAGGCCAAGGCTACTGCTCTTTGTTCTTGAGGCATCTTGAATTTGAAGGCACTTTATGAATTTTGAATATTATCTTTTTTGGTTGTTTTGTTTGAGCATTTTTTATATTACTCTACACAAGAACAATTAAGTTCACTAAAAATGTTATTTTCAATTTGTTTTATTATAACTGTTTATGTTGTGCTTTTTGAAATTTTGTTGCAGGGAATGATGAACAGGTTTTGGTTCATGAAGTGGAAAGGTAAAGGTCTTCTTTAGTACATTCTGAAGTTATTAAGTGTGGCACATTTTGACCTGTGCTTTTTTGTTGATCAGATTTTTCTATTTTGGGCTTCTTACTCATGTGCCGTTATGCTTAGCATATTAGCCTCAGTCACTGAAGTTGCCCATTTAGTACTTTTGTGGGCAACTGTCTGCTGATTAGAATGGCATCTCAGCATGTAACCAGCCATCCAGGTGAGCCCAGCCTTGCCATTCTGAGTGGGTAGGTGCAGTGACAAATCGGTACAACGCACAATGCACTAATCCATGGTCTAGCAGTGCAAAATGGTGTTGGCTGAGTATTTGAGAGATGGTTGTCGAAGGACAAGTTATTCAAAACAGTGTATAGTGTTTTTGTAATCATGATGTAATCGTCATCTTTATCATTATTTTGCTAAAGAGCCTATAAGTGCTGCACAACTTTTGTATTTAACGGTTTAAAATCGTGTTAAGAAATATGCTTAATTTTAATGTGCTACTTGTGTTGTGCAGCGGTCGTACATTGAACTTGTACATGCATGAGGACGCAGTGTATGGCTTGGCAGTTGATCCAGTCAATGACGACGTTTTTGCCAGTGCCTGTGATGACGGTAACGTCCATATCTATGACCTGCGGGCACGACCAACTGAAGGTTAAGATCTCCTACACTTGTTGCTTTCACTGCTTATATACTGAAAAATTACTCATTATTGATTGAGATTTTGATGAGGTAAGGTACACTCAGTGTGGTGATGCTATAGTTACTTGGACATTCAGTCCACCCGAATTCCCACTTTGTTTCTGCTCTAGCGGTTTTCAGAAATTTATCTTTTGTGGAGTCCAGTTAAATTAAGAGTAACTCCAGAAAAACTGTTGGATAAACAAAGATCAAAAGTAGTATCAGTATAGTAAATTACTAAGACATGAATAGAACAACATTGGAGTCTTATCTGATGGGTGTTGGACTTCTTGTCTCTAAGTTATGTGCAAATTTTTAGACAATACATTGTGTGAAAACATTATTAAATTTGTATTACTAGGAAAAAATAAGGCAATATTCAGCATATATAAAAGCATAAACATTACAGCAGTTATTTTGGCTCACGTTTCAGTCAAGATAGAACCAGTGGAATTTGAAAATTAATTCATAGTAAAATCTGAACTAAACATTGTATTCTGTGATGCACATGTTTTATAGGTGCATTTGAGCTGGCTAGCTGTACGTCTCCTATGCATGCAGTAGTCTATAATCCCGCCGAGCCGCGACTGATTGCAACGGCTAACGCTAGAGAAGGTGTTGGACTCTGGGACATTCGCAGACCAAAGACGTGAGTCTCCACTGTCCATTTTTAGCCGACTATATTTTAGTAAAGGTCGAGCTATTGGCATGAGTTGTTGTCCATTTGTCTGTTTGCGTTTATTGTGGCTAAACGCTTCCAGATGACGTATAAATCATTGACCTTGGATGACCCTGAAGGCCATTACATGCATTTTCTAATGGAAAACTGGCCATATCTCGGAAACCGTGAGAGATACGGCTTAGGTTACTATTAATCACTAATACGAAGTTGCATATGCCATGTCAGATTACATGGAAATCATTGACCTTGGATGACCTTGAAGGGTCATAACACACTATGCAGTGCCACTTGTGCGGTATTGTGGCTAAACGGTAAGTCGTGGGGGTCTGCGATGGCTCCAGCAAATACGGCGGTGGCATCTTCCTATAGGCTGTCAATAGTAACCATGTGTCCATCTGCAGCGGTTTGGCCGCAGTTTTGAATAGAATGTTTAAAGGTATAAGTGGCCGTATTTCGGAAATGGTGAGAGATACGGCTTAGGTTACTTTTAGTCAGTAATAGGAAGTGGCACAGGCCGTGTCAGATTTGATGGAAATCATTGACCTTGGATGAATTTGAAGGCCGTTATGTGCTATTTCGGCTAAATGGTGCTAGATAGGGCCTAGGTTGCTATTGATCACTAATAGCAAGTCGCATATTGGCTTTCAAGTGACATGATAATCATTCACCTTGAATGATCTTGAAGGTCAGTATTGCAACAGGAACTGTATAGGCTATAGTTTGTCTTGCCAAGCAAAACATTTTTATTGTGAGAAATATTTGCAAAACTTGCGTCCAATATTTTCCTTGTTCATTTACTCTGTAGCTGTTTGTATCACCTGCCAAGATGATTATAGCTGCATTTTGGATGCTTAACATGTTCGTGTTTGTTCATAGATAAGTATATTAACAATATGCTAACTAGATACTCTATGCCAAAGCACAAAAAACAAATTTAGTAGTATATTGCCTTAATACAATAAAACAAAACTCCTTCCAATTTTCTGTTTGCCGTGTCGTCAGCAGAAATTAAAACTATTAGGTAAAAGTATTAAAACTATTAAAAGTATTATTATTATTATTAGCATATTTATAATATATTTATCTATGGTGCACTGAACTTGTTCATGATTGTTAGGCCATCCAAAATGCAGCTCGTGTACATGAAACAGTAGTTATTTATATTGCTTGGCGAAATGACCATGTGCTATGTCTGTTATACTAGCGTTCATTGTAGCTTTCGAGACAGTGTTTCATTAACATAGCATGTATGGAATTGTGTCACTTCTGACAAATCGCTTTCTCTCCGTGACTGAACTTTGGACGCTGGGCTTCAGATGTAAGCAGTACTGATGTTCATTTCTATTGTTGTCAGCAACAGCTTTTTTTAAAGCTATTAGCTTGTTTATTTTAGTTTGTTACTGTTTGTCAATGTATTTTGCCGATACCTGTGTCTCTGTTTGTGTCTAGTTGTCTGCTGCGATATGGCACTGTGTCAGCTGATGAAAGTTGCATGAGTGTGCGGTTCAGTTACATTGGTGACCGGCTGCTTGCGCTGCGTCGTCGACTACCACCGGTCCTTTACCGCCTGGACTCCACCTCATGCCACGTCCAGTTCAACCACGCTGGATATCACAACTCTTGCACCATGAAGAGCTGCTCTTTCGCTGGCAGTCACGATCAGGTCATACAAAAGCACATTTATTTAGTTTTAGTGTCGGTCCACCATTTTAAAGGACCGCCATTATGAAAGACTGCCACAGTTAGGGATAGGGTTAGGAATAGCGTTAGTTTTATTATCAGAGCTAGTTTAGTGTTTAATATGTCAGGTTTCATACGGTTTTGTCATCATCCGAAACAGGTTTTTGACGGCCTTTTGCAATGGCGGACTCAAATTTTCATGAAATTATGTGTAGTTTGGACCTGAATCATGTTCAGCAGGTCAACTCAGCCTGGCCATCCCTTTGTGGATAGGTGCAATGAGTACCAGCAAAAGATGGGGTGTAACAGGCACACTACACGATGCACTAGCACTGTATCCATGGTTTGGCAGTGAAACTATAGTCTGGCTGAGGGCTAATGTAATGGAGATCAGCACCGCCCTATGCGCATTATAGCTCGGGAAGAACTCATGGTTTATGTTATGTGGTTGAGGCGTGTAATGTGGTATTTTGTTTTGTTGGGAGCTCAATCTTGCCTATATTAACTCCAGAAAATTGGCCACGTGAACAAAAATTGATAGTTTTTATGCAACTTTTCAATGCATAATATTTGGTCTGACAGACTGCAGTGCTGAAGTGAGTTAATCGTCAAATAATTGATTACAATACTAGCAATATTCTGCTGTTCTGCAATGATTGATATACTGGTAATTGATTTGCTGCTGCAGTACATTCTGTCTGGTTCTGATGACTTTAATCTCTACATGTGGAAGATTCCCGATGAGCCAATTGAAGGTTTGTGTAAATACTTGTGACATTTGATTATAGTTTTTCATAGTTATTTATTCCCTAGACTTCAATGCATAATATAATGGATGCCCTCCAACGGATGTCAGAGAAAGAGGCAAGAAGGGAACTCATGGAATCACTGAGGACTAGACACAAGAGGTGGTTGGGACATTTGTTGCATCATGGTTTTTTGGTGAGAACAGTGTTGGAAGGTCGACTGCCAGGGAAGAATGGCAGAGAGAGACCAAAAGAAATGCTACTGTGTTTCACATGTTATCAACACACCCAGGCCCATCGAGAAGGAGAGTAGGGGGATAAGTTACCCCGGGCCCCGCGACGTTTGTAGAATACACCTGTAGAATACAGAAAGTTAGAAACACATTTTAAATGTATAATCAACAATAACTGCCATAATAGCTATCATAGAAATCTATTAGCCTGTGATCGAAACAATTATTTATTTACAGTAGTGATGGAACAGCAACTACAGTTTAGTTACTTGAATTCATTCGATTATTAAATAACCACAGTTTAACGGAATATTGGAACTTTTGCTTCACTGAATTTAGCAAATTAACATAAATTTACTTATGTGTGTTAATTTTTCTAATGCGTGTTAATTTTTTAATGCATGTTAATTTATTAATGCATTAATTAATGCGTTAATTTGACAGCTGTAATTATTTTACAAACTTCAATCGATACCAGATGTCGTAAACTGTCTTATGTTGGTAGTTGATAAGTTAGCTGCCTATGTATCTGTAGGTACAGCACGTGTTAGTCATGCCCACATGGTGTTGCGAGGCCACCGGTCGATTGTCAATCAAGTTCGCTATAACAAAGCATCAGCTCTTATAATCTCTTCAGGCGTCGAGAAAATCATCAAGGCACAATTACTTTCTTTACTGAACTTTTTTGGATTTGTAGTTTTGCCATTTGCTGTATAGCAGCTTGCAGTTGCATCATTTGAGAAATATTTTGCAATTTTTCGGCTATTATGATATTGCTTTTATTAGCTTGTTAACTTTATAATGAGAGCTATCATAAATCATTAAATTTTGTTTGTTAGCATAACTTATTTTGATTCGTAATTGGCTACCAGCCCTACTTTCTGCAGATTTTTGAGGATCATTACTATTGGTGTTTTTTTATAAGTTTAGTCAGCGGTTACCGCTGGTGGATTAATTGCTAATTTCTCAACAATTAACTGTCAGAATTTTTTGTTTGTTGCCAACGCAGATTGTTACAGAAACAAGATACTGTTCAAACGAACACAGAGTCTGTCTAATGCATCTTGATAGCTAACAGTAAAGTTCGTATAAATTAAATGAGTGAGGTGTGCTGGCCAGTGGTAAAAATTAAAAAGTTTAATTGCTGCCTCGAAAATAACGGGGTCATGATCTTGACATCTTGGGGTCACATGCCATCATCGGTCACGTGACCATTCGACTCACGTTGGTTGACTACCTATGGGTGGTACATTGTGACCATGCATCTATCTGGCACCATTACAGAGATGTGGCACCTCAAAGATAATGGGGTCACGACCTTGACTTTTGGGGTCACGTGACGTCATCGGTCACGTGACTATTTGACTCGCGGTGGGCGACTTCGTATGGGTGGTCCATTGTGACCATGCGTCTGTCTTGCACCATTATGGAGATATGAAACCTCAAATGTTGGACGCAGAGGACACGGAAAGAAAGAAGGAAGAAGGGAAAAACTTGAAAGAGGGAGGGAGAGGGGAAGGTAAGGGAAAGGGAAAGTGGAAGGGGAAAAGGAAGGGAAAGGGGAAGGAGAAGGGAAAAGGAAGGAGGAAGGGAAGGAAAAGAGAAAGGAGTAGGGGAAGGGAAAAAGGGAAAGGAGAAGAGGAAAAGGAAGGAGAAGAGGAAGGGGAAGCGGAAAGGAAAGGGGGAGGGAAAGGAAAATGCGAAAAAGGAAAGAAGAAGGAAAACGAGAAGGGAAGGAAAACGGGAAGGGAAAGGTGGAAAAAGATAGCTTAAGAAAAGTTGGACGGACGGACGCATGCACGCACGGACACTCAGGTGATTTTATACTCTGTCTAATGCTGTTGCATTGCATTTGACAGACAAAAAATAGTCACGCTTGGTGGTGGTTTGGCTTAGTTGG
>Ga0209367_1003830_pt1 | contig 20590 bp, 9 predicted proteins | sample WorMetLIZISLAND2_FD_187412 | JGI IMG/M metagenome (GOLD analysis project Ga0209367, IMG submission 187412) | Marine gutless worms symbiont microbial communities from Max Planck institute for Marine Microbiology, Germany - Olavius geniculatus... ...
GTAAATTATTTTTCATCAAAATGTTTTTAACCTACTGTTGCTTTTCGCCATGTTAATGCATGGCCATCGTGTGCAGTACGGAAACGTCGTTGTGCAGCAGCCGTTTTTCTGCAGCCTGCATCAGCGTCGCGGTAGTGCGCATTTGTAATAAAGTTGTTGACTCAAAAGTTGGTTGATAGCAAGTTTTGTCACTTTTGATGACAAATAAGGCAGCTACAGGCTAAAAAGCCTATTTTCTGCATTTCTGTTTATTTTGGTGTGGAGTAAAGTAAGAATATGAAGAGTGTTTTATTTTACACGGTAAAGTGGCGTCAGTATTTGGGCGAATGGACTATCAGTATACTGTCAGTTGGATGTTGCTTTTTTAATGTTGCCTACAAATAATTTTGAACATTTTTTAAATTCTGTTAAAGTTTTAACCGAAACAGTGTTAGCTTTTTCACCTCTGTTACAATAAAAACGACTTTTTTGATGATGTCATAATTACGTCAGCTCTACACGGCAGTGACATGGCAATGTAAAGAGAAAATATTTTAACAGTTTAATAAAGTGAATACTCAGAACGACTCATGCCAAAAATTATGAAAATAGGTTAAGTTTGACATATATTGAAAAAACCGTAGGCTTTTTTCCGGACACTGTGTAGTTTGATTTTTGCATTTGTGTTACCCTACAGACTTGGCTTTGCTTTGTAATATTTTTTGTGTTCTTTAGTGTTACTTAATTGCATCTTGTAAATTATGTAGTCATGCAAATGGTTACTACATGCTATGATCAGTTTATGCCGTATGTGAAATCAAAAGGTTTCTGTAGATGTGCCAATGAAATGTGGCCCAAAATGATTGGGTCAGTTGCAAAGGATAGATGATTGATGGGACACTGTACAAGACATTGTTCATTGTTTGTGAGGAAGCATAGGTCCCTTCATTAGGTCCATATCTTCCCCAGTCCTGCAATAGACGACATTCTGAAATTAATGACTGTCTAGAGGATAACAAAAAAGATTATTAGAACTATCATTACTTTTAATTACATATGCATGCATATAATGGAGTTTTTTGCCCATCTAAGTGAACAATTGAACGGCGGTTTGCAGCTAGCAGACATACCACCACCCCAATCAGCCATGCTAGACCTTCACCTAGTTATCATAATATGGAAATGTTTAGTATTGGTCGGAAATGCAAAGTTTAGGCATGGTTTCTACCTTCCCTCTTCGAATCTAGAATAGAAATCAATCTCAAGTTTTTCTTTCTATTTTTTCTTTTTCCCCGCCCCCTAGATCGGTGCAGTGGCTGGCCACTAAATGGGCCAAATGAACTAAAACAGCGCTTCTGGTGATAGCAATTTTGCTTACGCTTCTAATGAAACTTCCCCCTTCTGTATTATTCACTGGGCACAAGCTACACCCATCATATATAGGGATAGAAACTCTTGGTCATAGTTTACTGACATAATACTTCTTGTAGGTGGAAGTCGTGGACGATGAGATTGATAAAAGCTTCTGGGGAGAGTTGGAGTCGGAATCGTCAGAGGAAGAATCAGAAGAGGAAGAAGAAGAGGAGCGAGATCTCGAGTCTGGTCTCGTTACTCCTGGCGAAACGTCAGTTTCTTATCAAATTCTACTTTTTAGTCTGCCTGGAAACGATAGTTTTCGGGAGGACTTATATTTTGGTGGCATTTATTTTCTTGTTTTTCCTTGCGTAATCTTTGAGCTCCGTTGGCCAATTGGCACGAAATTTTGCACGATGCTCAGAGCTGCGTTATAATCCCGGTCCAAAATTTTGGGGGAGCCTCCCCAAAAAGTTTTTAGGGCCAAAAACGTGCAAAATTTGGCCCGATTTTGGTCGACTTCAAAGTTTGGCGGCGAAAATCTCCAGAAGGGATGAAGATATTTAAAATCGGTGAGTTACTTGATTGACAGCGATTCCTCCTGCGTTAGGCGAAACAAGTTCGATGAAGTTTGGTCCAGTAACCTTGGAGATCTTGATGTAGAATTGTACTCACCCAAAGCGCATTTTTCGGAAGACCATATTTTGGCCCCTGAGGGTTGCTGCGCCCCCAAATTTTTACTTGCGCTAGAGAATGACCAAGTCTTACTAGCACACCCCCCATCGGGGACGAAAGCCCCCCTTACAATTAATTTCAAAGGGGGGTCAAAAATTGGCCTTAATTGTAGCGCATTAGCCACTATAACTTTAAAGCCAAAGGGAGTATCCTAATGAAACTTTGCCACGTGACGTAGTACTAAGTGGAGCTGATAACGTGCATATAAATTTTGGGGTGCACTTCCCCCTTAAAATTTGGGATAGCGAAAAATGTCCAAAATTTGGCACGATTTAGGAGAATTTTCAACTTTGAGTGCGACTATCTCTGGAACGGATGGAGATATCGACAAGCGGTAAACGGCTTAATTATCTACTGTCCCTCTCGTGTTGAACCAAAAAAAATGGTGAACTTTGGTCCACTAACGACAATGGTTAGTTGGCTAATGTCTACCTACCCTAATCGACTTTTTCGGTAGACCATATTTCGGCCCCTAGGGGGTGCTGTGCCCCCAACTTTTTACACGCGCCATAAAATTTCCAAGTCTTGCTAGCGCTCCCCCCACTGGGGACCTGGGTCCCTCTTACAATTTTTTACAGGGGGTCCAAAATTGGCCTTAATTCTAGCGAATTTGTCACTATAACTTTAAAGCCAAATGGAGCAGCCTAATGAAACTTTGCCACGTGATGTAGTGCTAAGTGCTGCTGATAACGTGCATACAAATTTTGGGGGGAGGCACCACCCCGTCAAAATTTAGGACAGCGAAAAATTCCAAAATTGGGCGTGATTTAGGACAACTTTCAAATTTGAGCGTGAATATTTCTGGAACGGATGGAGATATCGACAATCGGTAAATGGCGTTATCAACTACCGGCTCTCCCGCGTTTGAAATTTGATGAACTTTGGTCCACTAATGACAGCGGTTAGTTGGCTAATGTCTACCTATCCTAGGTCGACACTGCGCGTTCTGCGTATGCTAATGTGTTGGAGTTCTGGCCACGTGTCTTTGCTACGAGATGAATGTGAGCTCCCTAAATTATCCCCCCAATCAGACTTAGGGCGCCGGGCGGACTCACGTTGGGCTTTGCCCCAAATTTTTAGTTCTCATTCTGTTTTTATGGTCATTTATGCAGACTTATTTCACTTGGGTGGACAGAGAATACTGGCAGCCAAGTAAACTGGTGGGGAGCAAGTGCTTAAAGAATTTTTTTTACTATATATTGTGCTATTATATATCATATGTAGTCGTTATATAATTTGTCAAATATTCTAGGCAATCTATCACATTGGCTCCATGGACTGTAAGAACGTTGTTGTGTTTATTTGTTATATTATTATTATATTTCTATACTATCATAATTTGAAATATTTGCGTCATTCTTTGTGCTAAGGAAAATGAGTTTGTGGCAGTATTCAGTGATTTGTTAAATTTGCTATTTTAGATTCTTTATATTTTGCATAGTGGAATGTGGTAATGTTATAGGTTAACTACCATGAAACAAAACAACATATGGCATGTCGAAGATAATTTAGCATTGAATTAACTTACCTCAGTACACTTTTGCAAGTCTCTTAGGCCAGGTTTCTGGATCTTAATGGCCAGTCAAGTTAGTGTTAACTGACAGATTTGCATAACTCCCATTTCTCGTTGCACTAACCAATGGTCAAAATGGCCAAAAATTTAACTGGCCGAAATCAGCCAGTTAGCTCGAAATCGGCCAGTTAGCTAACCGTCGATCATAGTTATCGTTTTTAACACAACTTTTGTACCATTTTGCAAGCAGGTAATTGACGAATGTGATACTATAGAGTATAGAACGATTTTGCCCCATAGCTCTGCGTTCAAAACGTTTGACGAGACATTTGCTAATACATATTTTACTAAGATATAAATGCATGAATGGACAACATGTTCGCAATCGCTTGGCTGCCTCATGGGCTGACTGATGTGCGCTTGCACTCATTAATATTCATGACGCCCACCTGTGCTAGGCAGAAGTGATTAGTGCCGTGCGCATCGTTGCTAAGCAGCTAGTTCACCATTCAGTTTGCTGACGGCCAGTCAAGGTTTTGTTCAGAAACGTGCGCATATTTAACTAGCGAGTTACAAATAACAGGTGGTTTACACACTGATCAGTTAACTAAAAGATCCAGAACCCGGGCCTTAGAGCTCAAATTGTTAATGCACATTTTTTTCTAACAGCTGTGACTGTTGTATGGTGTGCTGAAAGCGGCTTGGTCACTCCGAGTGGTGTGACGTCCGTGCCAATCGGCGTGGAGACACCAGACATGATCGAGCTTCGGAAGCGGAGAATAGAGGATGCGATGGACCAGGGTGGGGACACTCCGTCCGTCCCTTACGCTGTTCTGCCCGAGAAGAAGTCTGGTGTAGCGGGAGCAATGATGGGGTCAACTCACGTATACGACATTGCCGCGGTATGATTGCAATATTCTGGTAGTTACAAAGCAGTACCTGATTAGCTCTCTTGTATAACTTTTTGTTATTTGTCATTTTGCATTTTGTTTTAGCCATCCCTAGAAAATTCCCAGCATCTATTCAATTGCCAGTTATTGGCTATTTGATTTTATATTTTTTGGCCTGTGGTATCTTTGAACGTAATATGCAAATGATGTTTTGCGACAGGCTGGCAAGAAGGCCGGTGAGCGGCTGACGGCAGAAGGTATCGAGGTTGCTCTGAACCCCGAGGAGCTGGACTTGGACACAGCGGCAATGCAGGCCAAGTACGAGCAGACAGTGCGGGAACAGCAGTCCCAGCTTGAGAAAGAAGACCTCAGTGATATGGTTGCGGAACATGCTGCCAAGCAACAGAAGGTACTATATGCTTCGTGCATTTCTCTATGGCCATACTTGTACGCCGCATGCAGGCGGGTTTTCCCCATATGTCTGTCTTTTCCTCTCTCTCTCTCTTTTGCTTTCTGGGCCGGACAGACTCCTAACTTGAAAACCAAAGGGTGTAAATAGACCATAATGCCCTGGAACGTTTCTGATGGCACGTAGGATTTATCTGTGTCAGTTTTAGTTCAGATGATCCTGGTTACCGGATGGCGGATGTAAAAAAACAGATATGTTTACTTGATGTTGTCATTGTGTATCAACGAAATCTTGATGGTTTCCATATTTCAGTGTAGATGGAACATGTACTTTATTGTTTTTATTCTATTATTTGTACTGTAGGAAAAGCATTTAGCATGTAAAAAAAGTCTTGCTTAATTCCAGGACGTTTGCTATTTGGGGGGCCCACTATTACATGTTGTAACTGCTGATGAAATATCTGGTTAACATTTTGACATAGTAGTGCTGGTGGTTCTGACAGCAGAGGCAGCTGCGTGAATATGTTAGTATTTTATGCCAAGCAAACGATAACATCTGGGATCCTGTGACATTTGCCAAATTGATTAAGTTTGAATTCTTCAACATATTTGGAGATCGGGGTTATTTTATTTTTTCTATTTCATGTATTTCAGCAATGTTTGAATGTATGCATTTGATGTGATGATGAAAGTCATATCGTTGTCTGTGTGCGGCCGCAGAAACGGAAGAAGCAGCAGCAGCAGGAAGCCTCGGGCAAAGCAGCGAAGAAGTACAAAGAATTTAAGTTTTGAACATTGTCAAGATTAGACTGTATAGTACACTGTGATGCTCTAGCCAGTCATTCTGAGATGTGCCGCACACATGGCTGGCTTCCTGTGTTCACAGTCAATTGCTGCAGACGAATGCCGGACCATTGCTGTCATATGGCACTGTTTTTAAGCACACAAGAATAGTGATTTGCAGCATTATCCATTTTAGGAGTCGGGTACCCGGTTGCGATTACCCGGGTACCCGGACCCGGGACCTGGTTTCAACTTTCAAGTAACTGAGGAACAACAACACTCCAATGGCACATGCATACCCTAATTAATGAATCTTTTTCACAAAGCTCGGTTTTTGTATAAAATGTCAATAATATGTTTATGATATGGTACCTGGTTTTTGCGACAAATCATCAATTGAGAATGTGTGATATATTTCTGTGCTCTTTCTTACAATCATCATACAGATCAGAATTTGATGGAATATGCTTGCCGATCGATAGTCTGCCATGAACCACAGCACTCCGGTGACCCTTGTGAACTGGCACTAAACGGTTGCTTCTTGACGTGAGTGTCACATGTACAACAATGTGAATAATTGCAACATTGTCTTTTCTTTTATTTTGTCACATTGTAGGCTGATCAGACTCACTGTTGTGAATTGGTTCATTGACCTCTGGGTGCGTGAACTGAATACTTATATAACTGCAAATTAGTGCTATGATGATCTAATTCTGAGGTAGAATGACTACAACTCTTAGGATTTGTGTGTTATCAGAAAAAAATGAATGTTTACACTTAAGTGAGCTGTAAACATACTGAGCGATAATAGCGTTTGTTGAGAATTTCCTTCAGTGCCCTGCTTGTTGTATTCTGTTGGTTAGCAGGAAGAGCATCTGGCCAGTAGAACTTTTCAAATCCCATTAGTTATATTGGGGATTACCGAGGTATAACTAATGAATGGTTCTATTGATGAAAAGTTGTTCCATGTTTGTGTACAACGTGTTAGCTAAATGACACTATGTGTAATTGTTGCGATATATAATGGGGTACATAACAGTGTTGTAAGCTGATGTGTACTGAAAAATGCAGCCAGTTTGGTGATAACATTTTTGCAAACGTGATCAGAATAAATTTTGAAAATGGTCTGAAAATTGGGGAATGCAGTCTATAGAAGAGAAATGGAATAATGAGGTGTTGCACCAATAGGGTGTTTTTTTAATGATTTAATTTTAATGTTTTATTTTTTAGTACACTGATACTGTTTAATGCCAAATAGTAAATCAACCTGTATTCAGAAACACTCGAATAAAACAAGATATGAAGGAGAAGAATTGTTAGATATTTTTTCGCTTAATTACTATTGTAATTAGAAAAAAATTAATATTTTCAGTACTGTTAGGAATGTGCTAATATTTCACAACTTTGTGCTATGAAAAGTGGCATAAGTCTTTGCAAAGCTTAAAGTTGGAAGCAATTTTATTTTTTAAAAGTTGCTTTCATTTAATATATATTTTGTCATTTAATTGTTTTAATCATAGGTGGCTTAGGCCAGTGGTAACACTAATGACGTTACTCTACCTTGCCATGGGTGACTGATCGTGGTATATTGTCTTGGTATGTAGCCTAGCCACCCAGGTGAACTCAGCCTGGCCATCCTTTCTGACGTGTAGGCACAGTAATTAGTGAGTTCTAGTGAAAGATGGGGGTTAATAGGCACATAATGCAAATAGTACAAAAGGATTCTGTGCAAACTAGTAACCGACCGGTTTAATAACCGATAAGAGTTATGCGTTGATCAAAACTAACAGAGTGTTTGTAATTGTGAAATTTCTGTAGCGTTGTATTTAAGTTCGGTTGTTTTTTATTATGCATTTATTCATTATTTTTTTATTTTAATGTGTATAAATTATACATGTGTGCACTAAGCCTGACTCAGCGAGCAGTTGCTTTATTTCAGAAAATAAAATCTGCGTGACTGTGATTAGTATCGAATTCGGTATCGAATTAATGAATGATTATTCGTTACCACTCTGCTTCGTGTTTATTTTTCAGTAATTATATATTCTACGTGTTGCGTGTTTGTAAACAAAAGACGTGGTAGTGAATAAAAGTGTTCAGCTTCTTATGTCGTAACGAAATGACGCAAGTCATCATGCGTCGTAGGACGCTGTTGTTTGTTTTAGCTATTTATTTTAATGTTAGTGTTATTTGTTGTTATTTTAATCCCCTTATGGACAGCGAATATTTTACCATAGATTGGGCTGGTCACGAAAGTTCAAAGCCTGATAATGTAAGTACAGTTACATTTGCTCTAGGCATTTTATGCAGGTTTTCTTTTGTATTTTTGTTTTATATCAGGCGGTTAAACTGATAGTTTACAGTTGAAGATAGGTCATGTTTGGTGTGTCAGCTTTGCATAAGTTTGGAGTGAACACTGAACATTTGTTATTTGTCATGACTCCCAGACTTGCTATTCTTGTGTAAATTCAACAATTCTGTGTACTTATTCTGTGGTAAATGTTGGCTTATAATTAAATGTAGGCCCATACTAATGTAGGCTTTATAATTTTGGATTGACACGACAAAAATTGTGGATGGCAAGACTATCAATACTTTACTATTTACTCATTCTGATAGTGTGCCACAGTACTCATGTATACAACATAGAAGTGAGATACATTTTATTGTCACTGCACAGGTCTGGAAAATGTGACAGAAATGAGAATTGCATTCTGTATTCGGCTAAGTGACTTTAGTATGCTTATTAGGGATGCTTGTTTATAGTGGAGAATTTTCTTAAAATATGTGGAACTTTTTGAGGCAAAATATGCTGGAAAATATGCAGACTTTGGTGAAATATGCTACGCATATATGCAGCATATTTTTCTGCGTATTTCCAGCATATGCAACTGTGAGTGGCGAAGAATCATAATCATGATCATTAATAAGCCTATTCTGCACATTTTTGACATTTTCAACTTAATTCATTTTATGCCTAATTGTAAATACCAGTAATTGTATGCCGCCGAAAATATTTAACAGTCTTAAAACAACGTTGGACAAGAAAAATGCTGAAAAAGTACGATTGAATATGCAGAAATATGCGGCACATGTGCGAATATATGCAAATTTTTGGATATGCATCATATGCGGCATAATTTTCGCATATGTGATTTTGAAAATGCTGTTATATGCAGAAAAATATGCGATATATGCAGATTTTGGCAAAATATGCGCTCGCATATGCGATCACATATTTGCATATAATCAACATCCCTAGCTTATTTTTGTTGTTTGTGAAGGAGCTACTTGCAGCTGAAGATGCATCATCTGTTTTTATCACAACTGTTAATAAAGAGAAATATCGATGCTCATTGCCATTTGTCTCAAAAACCAGTGATAAGGCAAGTGTTTGTGTAATTTGTGAGACATACGTTCTATATATACTTTTGTTGTGTATCAGACTGCTATTGGTGTAGCGAAGTACAGATTATTGTTCAAAAGCATTTGTATTTCATTTGTGCAAGCAGTGTGATGGGACGTCAGTTGTAATTCTTGTTGAGTGTTATCTAGCATACATTGTGTCTCAAAATTAGCGACACCTTTAGCTTCATTCACACTTAATTCAGTTTGTCATTGATGGATTTTAACGAAATATTGTACACTGCACTATCGTAGCATTACTTACCGTCACACTTAGTGTGATGTCCGCACCTTACCGTATGTATTGAGTAAAATTTCATTATGACGTTGTAGTTTGTTTACATTAGGGTTACGTTCAATAAGTTGTTATTGACAGAACGATCAAGCTGTGGCATACCCCCTAAGACTAAAAACTTGCATCAAGGCCAAAGGTGGCCACTTCTAACACAAACTTTGAAGACTAGTTCAGAATGATTGTCTCCACAAGTGCTTTACATTTTGTAACCCTAACCCTAACCCTTGCCAGGTATTAACGATTTTGCACCAACTTATCTGTAGGGGTGTCACTTATTTTGGGACACGATGCATGTACATCAGTAAATACAGTACATAAATGTTGTTACAGTGCTGCAGCATTCAATCTAATGTGGTGTATGAAGTGCACATGTTTAATGCACAACATGTTTAATGGTTGATTACAGGATGAAAGACCAGAGAATAATTTCCACTCATTCGAGCTAGACTTACTGAAACCATTGTTTGAGCAGACATCTTGTACATACCGGGTACGTTATCAATCAGGCCTATTGTTTTCTGGGACAAATTGAAGTCAGATAATGTGCAGTAATAACTAATTTTACTTGTTTCACTTAACTTATTCAGTAAGCTTGTCATTTCTACATTTTTAGGTTGCTGCTAATGCTTAGTTTTCTGTAACGACAGTGTTTTTGTTTGAAGTGAAATACTGTTTTTTTCAACTATATTTCTGCGAAGCTGTAATGTAAACATCATGTTGAGAATGTAAAGTGCTGCAAAGATGCTGCTTTCTTGGAAATGGAACGAAATACGTCTGTACTGTAAATAAATTTGTGACATTTTTCTATACCGTTATGTTTGATGTGGCAGCTGGAAACCTACTGGACATATGAACTGTGTCATGGCAAACATCTTCGTCAGTATCATGAAGAGAAAGAACTTGGCAAAGTGCATATTTTGTTTGTTGTTTTTTTATTAGTCCGCCCGGAAGCGATAGCTTGCGGAAGCGGACTTAAGTTTTACTGCAGATGTTTTTTTCCCTCACGAGATCTCCGAGATGCATGGGCCGACCGGCGTGAAATTTTGCACGATGGTCAGTACTAGGCCCTATTTTATAATGCCGGTCCAAAATTTCGGGGGGCGCACCCCAAAAAAATTTCAGGGGCCAAAAACATGCAAAATTTGGCCCGATTTCGGACGACTTCGAAGTTCGGCGGCGAATATCTCCGAAAAGGATCAAGATATTCAAAATCGGATAGTCATTCCGTCTACCGCGATTCTTCCTGTGTTAGGCGAAACAAGTCCGGTGAAGTTTGGTCCAGTGACCTTGGAGATCTCGATGTTGAATCGTACCCACCTAAAGCGCATTTTTCGGAAGACCGTATTTCAGCCCCTTGGGGGTGCTGCGCCCCCAAATTTTTACACGCACTAGAGAATGATTAAGTCTTACTAGCGCACCCCCCACCGGGAATGGGGGCCCCCTTACAACTTTTTTTCAAAGGGGGGTCAAAAATTGGCTTAAAATGTAATAAATTAGCGCTTATAACTTCGGAGTTAGGGGGTGTAGCCCAACGAAACTTTGGCACTTGACATGTCTCTATATTGGGGTGTTAACACAAGCACAAATTTTGGAGGCACCGCCCCCTTAAAATTTGGGAGGGCAAAAAACGTTCAAAAATCGGTGCGATTTACGACAACTTGTGAGTTTGAGCGCAAATGTCTCTGGAAACGATGAAGATAACGACATAATCTAAACGGCGTTGACGAGAGCGATCCTTTCGGCATTGAACAAAAAAAAATTGTGAAATTCCGTCCACTACGAACCAAGTTATAAGCGCTTATGTTGACCTACCCTAAGTCGACGAAGCGCATTCGGCGTATGCCAATGCATTTGAGTTCGGGCCACGTGACTTTGGTGCCGAGGAAATTTTACTTTCACCCCTAATTTTCCACCAGTCGGACTTAGGGCGCCGTTCAGACTCACGTTGGGCTTTGCCTCAAATTTCTAGTTATATTATATTTTACTGTATTTTCTGTCCTGATGCATCAGACTTTTTGGTACGTGAAACCATGTGACAGCTAATGTCCATTTTTGTCTAGTATTACTGTTAATTGTCATCATGTCACGTCGACCTTTAGGGTTGATGAGGTACAAAGTCCGAAAATAGTTTAATGAAACACAAAACTCTTAAAAGTATAGAAGTAGTTGTTCTGTGATATTTGTAATACATTTAATTATCTACTGCCATAGTAGAGATGTTGTCACCAAGCTTTGCCGAAGGATTTATTTGGATTTTTGTTAGGAAGCATTTTACCGTCTGTCTGAACTTTGGTACATTACTATGTAAAGTAAGTAAGTAAAATGTGAATTTATGTGGTGTATTAAACATTTGATGTCATGTTTGCTCGTGCTTTACATACAAAAAATACAGTATACAGATATACAGTATCTAACCATCTATTGTTGTGGATCATGATAGTCGGTTCAAAATAACCTAAAAATTGTTACGTAGTAATACTCTTTTGATTGGTGACAGTGTAGTGCGCTGTTTTGTTTCAGAAAACCAAGTTAACAGAATTTTTTCTTGGTCGGTATAATATGGTAACATTTTGGGAAGGTATGACTGTCTAATCAGTGTATATTATGTTGGTTGATTGAAATGTGGTGCATTTACTTACTGGCATTTGAGTTGCAGTTTTGACTTGTCAGTTGTTTATTTTAATAGTGGTCGATGTGGTTAGTAGATGTTTTCATTTGAATAAGAAGATAAATTCATTTGTTTAGTTGCAAAGTTTTAATGCGTAAAATCATTACATGCCAGGTCATAGTTTATAATGCAGTTCAAGTATATAAAGGTTAAAGGTTAAAGGTCGCATATAGCTCCTAATGAGCGAACCCATCTCAGAGCTACGGAGCGTCACTTGTCATATGGGATCACACAGTGTTACCTGCCACCCGACAGAGGTGAACATGCCCCGCCTTAACCCCAGCCAGATAGGCCGGTACTCGATTTACCTACCCCGGAGGGTGAGTTGACCTAGGCAGTTGGTTACATCCCGAGATGGTTTACCTGCCCACAGGCAGTCACCCATCGCAGTATTAACCGGGCCCGGGGTACAGTAACTTCGCTGATCGGATCAGACGCGCTACCACTACACCACGCCTACCGCCTGTTTCTGTAGCACAAGACATATAAACATCTTAGAGTATATGCAGTACTGTCTTGGTGTTAATGGCTGTCATATTCTAGAAGTATGTTACCGTATTTTTATCAGTATGCCTATATGTGAATAGAACAACTAGCAAGTAGAAGTAAACAAAAACTTTAATGTGGCGATTATTTGATGTTTAGAGTACAAGCGTGCTGAAACTGAACATGCGGAGGGCCACGTACCTGCGAAAGATTCTTATAAGAAGAAGGTAAGATGAATTTGTAATGTTTTGTTAGCATAATTGTGTTTGTTGTTTTAATAGTAAATATTTATTTTAATATCAGTTTTATCGGCGTAACTAATTTATGCAGCAATAACCGTACTACCAGTAGTTGTAATAGCAGTGACACTACTGTTAGTGATAAAACAGCCTAATCTACTGAACAGGCATATCTGAAGGTGTGCCACTGCTGGAAGCATCTGCTAGCTTTCGTAGTTTGGTGCTTAAGGTGATTTATTTTTTCATGGAAAATGAGTTAGACTAATGCTAGCGGCAAAACGGTGTGTGGATGGCATTATCAAGGGCAGCTGATGAATAATTTGTATTGCACAAGACGTTTTCAGACAAGCTAAAGATCCCAAACACCTGGTCCATTAGTTATTATTTCCCATTAATGTCCCACAATCATGTGGTCTTGCAGGTGCTTTTGTGTGAGCTTTTGGTCAATAAGTTAAATTTTTGCATTCTAATACATCTATCATTTGAAGCTTCGTAATTAGTCTCACATTTACACTGCTGACCCACATATTGATGACAGTGTATAAAAGTTTGTTTTGTTTGTAATATTTGTAGAAAGTACAGGGTGTAGAGATTCCGTATTTTGAGATTGTGTACGATCAAGGCACGACGTGTGATTTGACTGGTATGCCTCGCCGCTGTGCCATTCAATATGTCTGCCAGCCTGATGGCCATGGAGAAGTGTATGAAATTAAAGAGACTTCAACGTGTGAATATGAAGTCATCATCCTGACCAGTCTTCTTTGCCCACACCCTGTCTATGGGTATGCATTTGTGTGTATTTTTTATTATGCTTTTCTTTCTCTTTCAGGGTTGGTGCAAATTTTAATAAGTTGAAGGATTCAGCACTCGATTCAGGTGTGCGTGGTCAGTGGTGTGCTCAGTTTTGCCAGCATAAAATGGTTAAAACCAGTGTTGGTGGAAATGGAATGGTCAGTATACACCGTGTCTCAAAAAAAACAGCCAAAATTGTTTTTCTCATAACTTTATCAAATTTCCTCCAAATTTGATAATTTTGGGCAAAAGGATGGCGAACACGATAGAATTATGTAAGCTGCATTCATTTTTCACCTCACTTAACTTATGTCAATGCACTACCATGTAAAACATAGATGCATCAAATTGTTACGCTACGTGATGATTGTCTTGTACCTTAGCATCATCAATTTAAAAGAGTGCACCACGTTATTTAAAACTTTAGTAGTATTGAATATTTTAAAGTGAAAATAACAGACAACAAAATAGCTGACTGATGAGCTTAAAACATGTCTCATCGGTGAGTGAATGTCGTTTGATCAGTCGATTGTTGATTCTGCAATGAGCCAGTGGCGTTGCATCTAAGCCATTGCGTCTGTGATGCAAGGCATACTTGGAGCGTAAACTCTGATAATTTGCGAGTGAGCTGTCGTACAAACTTATAATTCTGCTAAATAATTTATATTTTAGTTTATTACGTGCTTAATTAAGTCGTTACAACGTTTACTGGAAACAGCAACTCAGTGTTATGCAACAATTTGGGGCATCTATGTTTCACACGGTAGTGTATTAACATTAATTAGGTGAGGTGGAAAGTGAGTGCATCTTACATAATTCTATTGTATTGGCCATCTCCCTGCCAGAAATTATCAAAGTTGGCAGAAATCTGACAGAGTTATGACAAAAACAATTTAAACTGTTTTTTATTGAGACACTGTGTAGAAACAAACTTCCGGCTCCTTCAGGATGAGATGTGACTCCAGGACTGTTCTGGAGTGCCCAGTGCAGTGGAGTGCTCTATTCTTTGATTGGAATTTGGTGAAACGGCTTGCATAGGCCTATCTTACAGCGTAATTTGTGATATTTTGTTTGATGATGTGCCACCTCGGGAATCAGTTTACAACGCCCAGCACTAACTAACGCTGATTGATTGCATTGCTTGAGTTGTTATATTTTTACGCTCGAAAGCAGCTACTGCTTTCATCGCATCTTAGCCATCGCAGTTCTGTCCGTTCGTCTGTCTGCCTGTCCATCCGTCCATCACACGGGTGGATCAGTCAAAAGCGTTGCAAGCTAGGATTACCAAATTTTCACCATCGGCTGCACGGAACTATTGTTAAGCGATCCAGATAGAGAATTTGGTATTTGTATATCAACTTAGCGTAAACACCCCAATTTTCAGCTAATATACTGAACCGGAACTGCTATAGGCTTTTGCGCATCTCGTGAGCATTAGCTCAAATTTCTTGTTTATTACTGCAGTTTGTGTGCATATTGGATGTTGATGCAGCAGTTATCGTCGATTGATTGCTCGGTGGTTCACTGCAAATTAGCCTTTCTTACAAATTTGTTTTGTTGCTTGTGTCCAGGCCAAAGAAGGAAGTTGTAAACAAGATTCATTGTCACGCTTTGGATGATTCTCCATTGCGACCAAAAGGCTTAGACGTCTTTGACAATCCGCGCGAACGCTTCAATAGCAAACAGGTTTAATCTGCTAAGTGCTTGAATTTTCAGAACATAAATTTTTATTACGGTTATTCTTTTGCTGTTATCATTTGTAATTCGTAGTCAGGTAATGTGAAATATAGTAAGTAACTAAGTATTCTGTTAACCTGTTAAACTATTCTACTTTAAATTTATATGTAATTTAAACGCAGACAGTGGATTTTGCATTAAAGCACATTAGAGGTTAATTTGACGTTATGCGCTATATAAAATCACATTTTACTTACTTACTTACTTCCTTACTTTGAAGCTGGAAGGTAAAACAGACCATGCAACCATTGCAGTGTTTTAAACCTATCTTGACAGCATGCTGGCAATATGCTGTTGCCAGGCAGAAACACTCTTACTTTTTAGTGCTGAAATAAATGCAACAGTGACTTTTTTATGTCGACAAAGCAGACTGAATTAAGTACAGGAAAGCCCAGCTTTCGCCAGGGAAGATGCGCTACCACAGTACATATACACAATACACGCCAAAGGCGGGTAGCATTTGCAACAGGCTATATTTGTGGCTTTCCATAGCTGCCAAGCCAATTCACATGCCGAGTCCGCTACGCTTGCCACATATTTTTGTTGCCTTGTGTGGTGTGTGCTTGTATAATATTATGTTACCATTCTTTCACTTTATTTTGTTATTATTATATTAGCTCTATGTACAGTATGTACTAAAACACATAATAAAGTGCAATTTGTATGGAACTATTTTAACGGGCGTAATAATTTCGCAGACCAGCTGTCAGACCGCAAACTTCTCACTAATTCAGGTTAAATTCACATTAATTGGACTTGACGTTTTGTGAAAAATAATGAATATGATGTGACAGTACATCTGTGATTATTTAGCAGCATCCAAACACTCCTCAGCAAAGGATTTTTGCAGTATTTCGTAACGCTGCGACATCGATGTTGCTATGGACGCGTTGCCATGGCTTGGTCAAAAAGCACATTCTGGTGCCGTGAGCTTGGTATGGTAAGCCAAAATAGCACTACCATGGCCGTAATAGGCCATGCACATACTACGCCTTCGGCGTATATAATGTACAGTATTGTGACGCTACAGCCTATACAGTTGTTCTAGCAGTACTGACCTTCAAAGTCATTTAAGGTCGACTATTTTTATCTCATTTGAAAGGGCATATGCCACTTCCTATTAGTGATTAATAGTAACCTTGGCCCTATCTTTCACCGTTTTCGAGATATAGGTAGTTTTCCATTAAAATTGCACATTTTTCCACCCCTCCATTTAGCCCCAAATTTCAAAATGTTTCCCTTGCACTGCATCGCCAAATTTTTTTACTTTGGACTAACCTCAAGTAACTTTGAGAAAATGAATGCATATGTGAGTGCCTGCTTTGAGATAATATTCTCCGGAAGGCATATAATTTTATGAAAATTGAACATGCTTACGGACACTGTTAAAATATTTTCCATTAAATGACAGTTGAACGTTGAACTAGTTAGCCTTAGCCTTTGGTTTATCCGCATGTGTCACTAGTATTTCACGTTAAGCTCACTGCGCATATGCATTTGTTATAGTTTTGGGATAATCCAATTGCTCAAAATGAGGTAAGATTAAAGTATTGTGTCTTAATCTGCTGCAGTATCTCTCAGAGTAGAGAATTTAAACTTTTTGGTTGTTTTTTTTTGGAATTTTCATGTGCTGTACTTACCGGTACTGCATGAAATAATGAATTTGCATTATCTATGTGCTTTCGCTACCTGAATGATCCAGTGTTATTGATATTACTGTATGCCTGTTGTTTTCCTGTGTGCCTTTGAGTGGCTTCGTATTTACGTTATTGTGTGCAATGTGGCCATTTGTGTTCATTTCGTGCTTTCTGAAGGAATCATGCAGCATGTGCTTATATATTTTGTGATTATAGTGCATTGAATTTGCAGAGCATTAGTATAGTAAAGCTTTTGCTGATGATGCATCATACACAGTTGTGTTATAATTTACATGATTTTCAAAGCTGTCTTATTTTACAGATACTCTTGAACCATTTACCTCTAACATTGTTTGCCTCTGGTCTCTATTAGAACATTTGACTTAGACCCCTGGCTTGTACTGGAAACTCGGCTTTTATTTGAGACCCGGCTTCTATTAAAACTTTGTCAACCTGTCATACCAGGGTAGTCCAATTTTTCTATCTATAGTGTGCACAATACTATTATTACAATTTCATTTAAAGCGAGTGTATAAGACTACTGCATGTACAACTAATTACTACTACTACTACAACTGCTAGTACACTCACCACAGCAACTACTAATACGACTTGGATGTCCAGCTTATATTGGAAACTTGGCTTATGTTAGGGACTGGGCTTTTATTTGAGACCCAGCTTGTATTAGCAGTTTTACGGTAACTCTGTGAGTGCGTCGTTGCATACCCAGCCACGTAATAGTATAGGCTTATGCTACTAGCAGTTGGCAGCTGTAAACTAGTGTGTCAAATCACTTCTCGCTTTCTCCTCGGCTGAGGGGTCAGTCACACAGATTCTCCATCTCCACTCGGCTCTATTCTCCACGTCCACCAAATCGAGTCGCAAGTTCTCCATGTTATACTTGATGACGTCGAGTCATCTCAAGCTATTTTTTAGCAAATAAATCTGTTTTCTTGTATCACTTCAGATAGTGGGCATTTTGTGCAGTTTGTATTTAATTTGCTAATGAATAGTAACAGTGAAATAAATTGATAGTTTATGTTGTCATGAGACTTAGATGATGGATGTGCATTTTGTATGATTTTGTCAGTATAGGCTGAAAAAACACGTTGTAGTCAGTGTCAGAGAATAGGAAGACAAGCACATGCAGTTTACTTTTTGTCATTTTGTGGTAGTGCTATTTTTGTCTATATCGTGTCTGAGTAGGCAGCTACGACTGATTGATAATAATCATTCGTGACAGTTGCACTGTTTATCATTAGTATTAATTCTAATGTTTCCAGTGCTTTATTTGCAGCAATTCATTTCCTCGATGTACAAGTAACAACATTTTATTTTAAGTTTTCAACAATTAACAAGATTGCTTTAATTTTTACACGCGACAGCAGAATGCTTCGCGCGTCTTAGCCATCGTCTGTCTGTCTGACTGTCTGTCTGTCTGTCTGTCTGTCTGCCACACTCGTGATCTGTATCAAAATGGTGAAAGCTAGGATCACGAAATCTTCACTGTGGGCTGCCCCAAGGACTCTAGTTTTTAGTGACAAAATTTTGTGACCCTGGGTGTAGGGGTTCTCCTCAAACAAGGTCGTCAGAGAGGGGTACCCCCTTAAAAAACATTAATTTGCCATTGTTGGCTTTATAGTGTGTAAACGGTTGCAGATAGGTACAGACTTGCTGCATATTGTAACGAGCACTTGTGACAGGCTTTTCAGATTTATCGACATCGATGACCTTGAACGACCTTGAACCCCCAAAACGGGGGTTTTGGTGAATTTTTTTTCCAATTTTCGGTTGCAGCGCACATTTCAACACTGAATTGCGACTAAACGGCTGGAGATAGACCAGTATAACCTGCGTATGAAATTTTCAGCATTAAACGTGGATTTTAGCAGTTCAAGTCCCGACCCCCTAGGTTCAAGGAGCCCGTCGAAGGCGGGCATCAAAGACGGCTACCCTCCTCCCCCCTAAAAGTGGTAAAATAACCACTATTGGCTCGTGCAAACGGTTGCAGATAGGCAGAGACATGCTGCTTATCATAACAAACAATAGTGACATTCTTTTTATTGGTGTGAACATCGATGACCTTCAATGATCTTGAACTTCTAAAATACGGGTTTTAGTGCTTTTTGCAATTTGTGGCTGTGGCGTAGATTTCAAGAGTGAATTGCATCAAAATGGATAGAGATTGATCAATACAACCTGCAAATAAGAACTGCCAAGGCTGTCGTGCTTATATTGCATAAGCTGTGCTGTGTATTTTTTGATGCTGAACTGATTAGAGGATGCATTGACTGTGTGGCTAGGAATCGTTAGAGCCAACTGATGAAGATGAACCAGCAGCTGTACCTGCACCTTCTTATCATTACAACAGTCGGAAACACATGCACATCGGTGACCAGACCAACAAAGAAGTTATTCAGAATTTTCTCACCGGAGACTTCTGTGTCCACGGAGTAAGTCTGCATAGCAGCTGGAATTAATTTGCTCGCTGGCCAATGTTTTTAAAACTGATTACTTGAGGGAGTAAGTGAGTAGGGTTTAACATCCCGCCCGACACAATATTAGTCATTTCAGGGATGGCCTTTGCAGGCAAAATTGCACGTACATACAAAAACAAAAAGTTTAACCCTTACAGAAAGTTCAACTTTTATGAAATGCAAAACAGAAAGAACGACTTAAACCTAAAACAGTAAATCTGTAAGAACTGCCGATTATAATTGTGCATATGTAATGATAATGGCAGTTCTAATAATCTTCCCTGTTATCCTCCAGTCATCAGTCTCATTATACTGTTTATTGGAGGACAGGGGTTAAGTTATAGCCGTAACTTGAGTTATAGCCATCACTGCTGGTCTAGTACCTCCAGCAATGGTGTAAGATGAGGCTTAGGCTGTGTTCACATAGACATGAGTATGCATGTCGGCCATATTGAAAATTCACAGTGAAATTGAATCGAGGAAATGCTTCGCCATTAAAACAGCAATATTCCACTAAAAATTGTTTTTTTACTAACCGCAAACAATGAATAATTTTACGATAATGTCAGTTCTGACGTCAAATATTCGTCACGGCTTTTATAAATTATATTAATGCTATTTACGAGTAGTTTACTTTTTATGAGTTGCATAAAAACACCTGCTCAGAAACTACTCGTATGAGTGAAATTTACAGGTAACCCGTACTCGTATGTGAGTGAACGGCTGCCATTGAAATACATGCAAGCTCGTGTTTGCTGGAACTCATATACGAGAACCCGTTCTGTGCCGGACTCGTACTCATGTTTATGTGAACACAGCCTTAGGTATGGTAGCAAACTGAACTCACACCAAAGAACTACTGAGATGAAAATGGTCGGTTTCCTGTTGTGTAACGATAGAACTTTCAGAAGCTGTCATTCACTCGGGAGCTTTATGTTTGAATGATTACGATCGCTTTCTAGCATAATGTTGTCATTTGCATTAAACCATGGTTAGTTGAGTAACAGTACATTCAGTAGATGGAGTTTTTCAGCTTGATTGTTACTTGTTAAAGGCTAAAGGTGTCTACAGGGTGCGGCAGAAAAAAGTGGACCCCTAAATTTTTTCGCCGTTTTCTCAGCAACCGTTTGGGATTATAATACGAAATTTTACAGCTTTATTTACTGAAACCTTCTGCATCTAACAGCCAAATA
>Ga0209367_1003831_pt1 | contig 20587 bp, 18 predicted proteins | sample WorMetLIZISLAND2_FD_187412 | JGI IMG/M metagenome (GOLD analysis project Ga0209367, IMG submission 187412) | Marine gutless worms symbiont microbial communities from Max Planck institute for Marine Microbiology, Germany - Olavius geniculatus... ...
GGACAAACTCCCGTAGCCCCTAAAAGTGTTTATTTACACACTACCACTATACGGTCAGTCTCACAGTGGAATGACTGGGTCTGGTCCAATGATTGCTCCCAACAGCTGGCTACTCATCGGAATCCGTTGACTCAAAAATGTCACTGTCACCATCGCTACTGCAATCACGAGGTGTAAGCTGATGAGGTAATGGCGGCTGAGTGTGACGAACTGGACGGCACTTTCCATTTATCAGTTTCCAACCATGGCCAATAGGGGCGGATGCTCTAGCAAATTGTAATGGATCTGGCAATATGTAATGTAGTTTGTCCTTTTCAGATGTTGATCACGTGTGTCGTTATCAGGAGGGAGGCAGATTGTGCTCTTCTTCTTCACTTTGTGCTATCTGGACGCTCTAGTCTGCCTACAAGTAACACCCGCGTTCTCACTGTAGACTTTGGACAAGACGAATGCTTTCATATCGGCTCTGACTTCGTCTCGTAACTCCAGACTCTCGCCAACCCGTCCGAGCAGCTGTCTTGCCTCTGTGTCGCTGATCACTTTTTGCAACAGTTTTTTTTGCCGTGGCTGTAGAAGCCGGACGTATGGTCACTGCCAGTGAGTACATGCAGAGGTATGATGATGTTTGCTACAACTTTAGACAGCATTGTGGAACAACTGATAAACTCATTCTTGCGTTTGATCAGCAGCTTCCCTTGTATTTGGTGCTAAACATATGCTGCTTGCACGTACACGTTTGTGTCCTCGCTATATAGAACAACTGGTTTGTTGTAGTTCTGTGTTCTTAACTTGGCATAAACAGATAGCCTCTGGATGCTTGAATCCGAAGTCTGTGCTTGCTGCGTTGTGGAAAATAAAACGGATGCCGTTTTCGATTATCTTCTGATATGAAGTCATATTTTCGTAGCAATCTTTCGTTGAACGCGAATAAACGACTAGCCATAAGTAATAGTTTATCTTCCGGGACCGAAGGTCAGGCCTAGAATGGTCAAATGAGATAAAACGAAAAAAAATAAAAAACGCTAAACGAAAACGATAAAACGATAAAACGTAAAACTAAGGACGAAGCGGAAACCTACACGCCGCAGCATGAGCGACGGTGTTTCGTGGGAAGGTCAATCATCAAACTACGAAGGACACTACGTGACGGAGCAAGGACTACTGCTTTTAAGTTTCGTGCTAACGTCACGATGCAATATTAGTACACAGCTAGTAAAAACTAATTTGACACATTCAATAATACCGTATTCATAAGAACTAAAATAAAAACTGTTTAGCAAAACAGATTAGATGCAGACAATTTTTTTTCAACAAAAGTCTGAAAACGAACTAAAATCTGACAAATTATGTTTTCAGATTTAATACTTTAAAGACGCAAGTTTTATTAGGGACAGCGACAACTGTTTTGTACGGCCTACGTAAATCCGTAGTCGCGTAATTGTTTTAATAATATTATCTTTCGCGGAACATATTGCATCGTAAACATAGAACAACACAATAAGTGGTCGTTGCAAGCATGCGCTTTTTACGCGCGAAAGCAGAATGCTTCGCGCGTCTTAGCCATCGTCTGGGCGTCTGTCCGTCCGTCTGTTTGTCACACTCGTAATCTGTATCAAACCTGTGCAAGCTAGGATTACGATTTTTTTTACTGTAAGCTGCCCCAATGTCTCTAGTTTACCGTGACAAAATTTCGTGCCACTGGGTGCAGGGGTTCCTCTCGAACGAGAGTGTCAAATAGGGGTACCCCCTAAACAGACGTCATTTTTGCCGGTATTGGCTCGAATAATGTAAAAACGGTTGCAGATAGGTACATACATGCTGCTCATTATAACAAGTACTGGTGACAGGCTTTTTGAATTTATCAACATCGATGACCTTGAACGACCTTGAACCCCTCAAAAAGCGGTTTTTAGTGAATTTTTTTGCAATTTTTGGATGCAGCGCACATTTCAACACTGAATTGCGACGAAATGGCTGAAGATAGACCAAAACAACCTGCATATGAAATTTTCAGCATTAAAAATGCATTTCAGCAGTGTAAGTCCCGATCTTCTAGGTTCATGGAGCCCGGCGCAGGCGGGCGTCAAAGATGGCTACCCCTCCTAAAAAGTGGTTATTTTATCACAATTATTTGGTGTAGCGTGAAAACGATTGCAAATAGGTACAGACATGTTGTTTATTATTAATTTTTGCGATCTTCTGCTAAAGCACAAAATCCAAAAATAAACTGCGACGAAAAGGCTAGAGACTTACTGACAGTTTGCGAAGAGCCTTATAGCCTTTCGCGCGTCTCGTGAGCATTAGCTCAATTTTTTGTTTAGCTGTTGTTACATTTAACGCGCGGCACCGTTTAATAGCGAACATGGCTTGGAATAATTGATCCGTTCCAATCCAGCCTGGCAGGTTCGCTAGGAAATGCAACATAATCGTCCGTCCAATTACGTAGCAGCCGACTAACGTCTGCTTTTTCCTTGCGACGAAAATGCAATCCTTTTTCAAACCGCTGGATTACAAAAGAACATTCATGTAAGCCAGTGTATATGCATAGGTTGCTGTATACAGCGTACAACTGATTGATGTGCATGTAGTAAATGAACCACATTTCCCACATATTTTCAGTTTTGTGCTTCTGTTCGTGCCATTTGTACCATATAGTAGGAATTGCATTAGGAACATATGGGTGAAAATTAGGCATAGAAGTCGCCTTGTGTGCATCATACCAATCCTGTGTAACATAATACACAAATTAAGGTAAATTTGACAAAAAAATATTTGAGCAATAAACATTAACAGCTAATATGTTGCGAGACGTAGTATGTCCATCAACACATAGCCTTGTCAAAGTGCACAACAACTACAAGAAACTCTTGCTAGTTACTGCTTAAAAAGCAAAATGACAACTTTATGCTAATCGCATGAATTTTTTAGCGTTTTTGTTTTTATTGTTTTTGGTATTTGCTACAATTACCCTACACTTACTATACTCTACCAGCACCATAACCAACCTTGCCACTACTGCTACCATGACGCACCACTAGTTTACTTTTATTTCTCAATATTCCAACTACTGCTACAAAGATAACATATCTCTGTTGCAAACTGACCTATGACAAATTTTGAGTGAAATCCGCCAAATGTCGTTAACGTGGTAACTGGTGTTAATCGCAGTGGAATTTGACTAACAACAGTCAATAGCCCGACCCCGAAAACCGCCTGCTGGACTCAAAAAATTTGATTATATCTTGTACACATTACACAAGCTTAAAAATGTCCTACTTTGTCTGAAATTTCGTTGTCATGGCAACCAGGGTCAATTTGGGATAAACTTGAATGACACCATACAATAGCCTTAGTCTGAAATAGGCGCAAACATCTACAAGATATATTTTACATGAACTAAGTTATAGCCTATTTTGTCCCACATTTAGTTGTCGTGGCAACCAGAATCGGCCCGAAGGAAATTTGAGTGACAACATTAAATAGGTTCGCCTTGAAAACCATATCTAGATCTAAAAACTAGGACTCTGTCTTATACACAGCTAATATTATAACTGTTTAACTTTTTAATTTTTTTATAGCCGCTTGTGCGTTAGCAACAACGTGTTGTACAAACGATGCGACAAGTAAATGGAATGAAAATTTTGACTCCTTTACAGCTTCCACATTTTTAATCGATTTTGCTCAAACTAAAAACCAAAAAAGATATTCGGGATATCACTCGCCACGCAAAATTTGGTTGACGTGACAGGACGAAAGGGGGTTTAAAATAGCAAATTTTTTCACTTAATTTTAATAATTTTTATTTACCAGCACATTATTTTTTTTCTTTTTGTATACTTTGCCTCGCGTCCGGGTCACACTGTAGTACCAATATTGACCAATAAGGTTATAAAACACGTGTTTCTGCGCAAGTTAGTGCCTTTTGGGGGTATCGATAATAAAAATTAACGTTTAAAGGTCAAAGCTCCCCAAACATGATTTATTGCTGCCCGAATAGGCATTTTAAACAAAATTTGTAAAATTTTTGAATTTCGATATCTCAAAAAGTAGAAACTCGATTCATGCAAATTTAAAAAAACAATGTTAGGTTTAAAAGTAAACTCCGTGGGTGGTCTGGTGTTGCAAAATTGTAATCTAAGATGGCAACGGCGGCCATTTTAGTTTTTGGCAGAGAGTAATAACTCAGTCGCCGATTGACGTATAACTATCAAATTGTGCACGAATGTAATCAACCACTACCGAAAATAGGCCGTGTGACCAAAATCGACAATAGCAATAAATTCAAGATGACTGCGGCGCCATTTTGATTTCCGTTTATCGCACGCAACTCGCTTGATGTTGCGTGCATTTGCACCAAATTTGGCACGCGGACTAAATTTGAGGTTCAGCATACAGCTGTTTCATGATGTTGAACAAAAATTAAATCCAAAATGGCGGCGGCCGTTATTTTAAATTTTGCGCAAACAGTATTCAGCAGCCAATTTACGTAGATTGCTCAAATTCTGCATGGTTGGAATTAGGCCACATCACCAAAACCGACAACGCTAATGAATTCATGATAAGGGCCGCCGTTATCTCAAATTTTATGTATCGCTCATAGCTATGTTTCACAAAATTTGACACGTAGATTACATTTAGCATTATGCGCCCAGACATACAATACTATTGCTCAGAAATAAAATTTAATAATCGGCGACCGCCATTTTGCATGGTTTGCAGAAAACATAATAATTCATACGCCGATAAACTTTATTAATAAAATTTTGTAGGAATGTAGCTAGCCACTACAGATAATATATGTAGAAAACTAACCAGTTTACAACTGTGTGTAAGGATGATGTGATGATATCAGTCCTGTGAGGGTTGTTGTTTGGTGCCCGCCTTATCCTACTAATTCATCTGCGAGAAGATAACGGGCCGTGGGATATAATTACATAAAACTAAAAAAAGAAGTGCGGGCCACGCACGCCTGTAATTAAGCGAATCTGAGCAGCAACTGACAACAAGCTGCTGCGTTTCGTCGGCCCGGCTGCTGTCTGGCTACCTTTAACCCTTTAGCTTACTTTAACCCATACACATTCCCTTCCTTTAGCTAATAAAATTTAAGGTGGTAAATTCTATTTTAAAAATTAAAGTATCATATCAATTTAAAAATTCAAATTTTATTTATTTTTTAATTTATGGATCAGACATCAGCTGTAAACGCCATGCAGCCATTAAAATCTTTATACAATCATATCACAGATCGTGCTTTCGTATCACATTCACAGTAAAATTCCACATCTCAAATCAATAAACAGTACGCATTATAACTGTTTACTGTGTTGTTGTGTGTGCAGGTCAATTATAAAGAAAATCAGCAGTAAACAAAATAATTTAATAAAGAACCTACTATCTGAACATCGTTACTGCATTAATTGCCTATTACTATCTTAATCTCCTTATATTAACTCATTAGACAAACGAGCATACAAAAATTTGGGCTCATGATCCATTAAAGTCGGCGAGTCAAATGTTTAAAGTCAATGCCATAATTAATTACCAAAGTTTTTAATTTTCGCTATCCGCAAATTATATATTACCCATTTTCATCTAATTTTGTTTTTAATTTTTAGTTACTGAACTTTGCAACATGCTCTTATATAATCCAATTTTCCAAGTCAAATATAGGGTTTAATACTCGACGTGGCTCTTTAATAGACCATGCAAAGTATAAAAATTACATCAATGATGTATGATCACCTGATCTCTCTAAAATTTTTTATATAGAACTTTTGTACCGACAAAATTATTTAATATCGAATTCAAAATCGTTAATCAGTATCGTTTGTCGATAATTGTTTATGACAAACATCGCTTATTTTTTGCTTATTTATTTTCTTATTTTTTTCTATGGTTAAAGTTCTATGATTGTTGACATTGATTGTTGACTATGATTGTTGACATATGATTGTAAACATTGATTAAAATTTATTAAAATTTTATTTTAATACGTAGTGTAACATATATAATAACTAAATTTTGCTGTTTTTTCGAGATATTGGTCATCACACATCATCGATGGGCTCTTAAGGTCGTGTTTACAAACTCTTGTTACTTTTTAACGGTTGCTCAGAGTGACAATTTGTCAACCCAAAATAATTGATAAGCTTGAAATATTCTGATCGATTTACATCACGTCAGGATTATGTGTCTCCATAATCCTCAATAAACAGACGTCGTAGCTGCTAGCCGTATATGCCACGCTGTCGTGCACTTCAATAATTAACTGTAGCGTGAAATTTTTCCTCTGTTGCTTACTTTGCGCCTTGATGGCTAAATGCAATAGCCGGCACGGTATCATTTGTTGTTATGCTTGATCATTTTCTACCGGACCAGTTTGTCGATCAGCAAAGGGGGGCCGCCCCAATGGCCGTGCAAAACTACCGGTGATCATAACTTACGTTGCAAATAAATGGATCGAGCTTTAGTTTGTCCCATATCCTTCTGTCGTAAGAGTTGGTCGTGTCAAAGTCAAGCGATACTGATACTAATTCTATTTATTTTATTTTAAGAAGTAATAAAGCAATCTTTCCTATCAATTTTTTTACATTAAATCTAATTTATTCTTTGGTCTAGCCAAAAAGTAATCAGACCATGTACGTTTTGCGCTTACTCGTAGTATAATTTTGTTTTAATTAGTGAATTGGTTTCAACGTCAACATGGTCAGAGTAAGCTTAATTTGGTAATTTCTAACATTAAAACATAAATGTATAATAATATTTCATGCCCGTCCGAAAGTGTCCCTAATCATCGAGTCATGTAAGCAGTATTTACGGTTCTATACCTAACATAAAAAATTAATCCTCACATCACTCGTTAATTAATTATCACATCAATAATTGTCACAGTTATATTATCGCATGAACCAATGCGACACACTATAATACAAAACACATAACAAGCTGCGGCCCACGGCAAATATATACAAGAAATATATACAGCAACAAACAAAACAACAACGAACAAGAGCTGGGAACGTTATATGACCTTTATGACCTTGGAAAATTTGTAATAACTAAATTTTATTGTTGTAATCCGTTTATGTAAAAATAAAAAGAAGTAAAACTACAAGCAGTGGACAACCTAACACTAATGACAATTTTAATTATACGATTTTATATGAAATTTTTAATAATTGTCTACTGTATTAAAGTTTTGTAAAATGTCCCAATTTTTATCTATAAAAACTCTTATGTTTCATTAAGGCATAATTTAGTACACTGAGTCCACGCGAGTTGGGCTCAGTGGGCGGATATCCTAATATGCAAGCACGGTCACTGGTGTCACAAAGATACATTAAATAGTTTTTCGCGACACCGGTCCCATACTTGCGTTCCGCTCCAGCCAGCACAGAGTCACGGATGATCTCTGTACCACGTCCGCCAGCGTGATGCTGTACGCGAAATGTTATTTTCCCAAGAAATTTTAGTGTAATACCACAATTTATATTTATTTGTTCTAAATTCAACAAGTCAACGAATTAAAAAGTGGAATATGAGCTTTAATTGACAACTAGTCCTTTTCGCATTATTATTAAAAATTGTTTGACTTTACTTCAAGTTTTTTTCCCGTATTTTATTTTTGTTAAACGGTTTATAAATATGCTTGTTTTCTCCCCTAAGTGAAATTTAATTTTTAGCATGCTAACGTAACATTTTAGATAAGTCGTTATACTTGAATATGGAGTTTGAGCTTTAACCTCTAAGTCAATGTGTGGACAGTTTTAATGGGGATTGGTTTATTAGTTCTACGAAGTCGTCACTAATCGCAACATCATCATATCACAACGCATAATGATAACTCGCATGTCACGCAATCGCATTAACACACCGCTTAGATGGTTGACAAAGAACCATGGTCGTAGAAAAATGTCCTAGAATTTTTTTTTAAATTTTTATTTTTAATATTTATTCTTAATACCGTCAAACAAAAATCAGATGCACCTAATTTGCTTATATAATTTTAACAAAAACTGATTAACTGATTAATTAAAAAATAATTTAATTGATTTAGTTAATTTAATCACAATTAATTTAATTAATTAATTTAATTAATTAATTTAATTAAGTTAATTAATAATTAATTTAATTGAGTTAAGAAATGTGTGGAATATAATATTTTATTTATTACCTTTAAGTAGCATCTATAAAATTATGTTCATTATTTTAAATTATGTTCATTATTTTAAAGCTTCACTAAAGTTTTTTATAAAGTCGTTAAGCAGAAGAAAATTTGTTTTTTAACAGTGGGGTAGGGCAATAACTTAAGTTCCTATTACGCTATATAATACGCGATGGTTAGAATAATAATCTCCATAATAGCTATACCCATCTTACTAAGGTTATAGGCCTAAGGTATAGATATTGTGCAGATCATTAAGCGCGTTAGTTATCAATACCAAGTATTTATCAATGTCAAGTCAATACTCGTTCAATACTTGTTGAACACGAATGAATCAATGATAAGCATAATACAAGTTCACTCGCATTCTATTAATGCTGTGTAGCTAAAACAGTGTTATGGTCAATTTTTTATCTCCGCCAGCCCAATGTTCAGTTCGTGTTCCGCCAGCCCAATGTTAGTTCCCAGCCCACTAGTTCATATCATTTCCTGTGTTTTTTCCTTTCTTTTCTTCTCAGCAGATCGCCGAGGCTCGTGTCGAGCTTTCCATGAAATTCGACACACGCCGGACATTGCTGTCCTCTCTGCATATTTTGCACCCTCCCAGGGAGTCTGGGAACTTATTTTTTGGCGGTCCCTCCTCTCGCCAGTTACAGGGTCGTCTTAGGTCGTCCAAATAACTGCACATGACCTAAGACGACTCTTAGGTCATGTGCAGTTATTTGGACTGCACCCGTTCCTGTTAACCCTGCCAAAACTCAGCACATAACTCCCCAGGTGGCGCTATATGCCCCGCCATTCGCCATATTGCCCAATGTTACCGTGCGGCGACTCACGCACGTGACAGATCCATGATTCGTCGCATCTTGATACGGCGCCACGTATGTGCTTGCAGACTTGACGTCGTTCTGACGACTGCGCCCTGCTACTGGTGGTCTGCAGCAGCGTGATTTATGAGCGATGGGCTTTCACTCGTCGCACTGGCCTGTGGCTCGTTCGGTGCGGTGGGAACTGGCTACCGGCATCGGCGGAGTGTTATGCGTCTCGACTGACGTCTTCGAATAACTTGCCAAACGACTTTTGCGTCTGACAGAAAAAAAACAAGCAACAGAGAAGCGAAAAAGTTAAGCTACATATGGTGGGCTATATCAAGGGCAAATGCTGAGTAGCCTGTTGGCGGCCATCGTTGCACAACAGGTCTACACAACAGGAAACGTGATGTCCTTCCCCTTATAAATGAAAATTCCCCCCTTCGTCGCAGCGCTTTAGCGGTCTTCCGAAAGCCTAAACCCGGACGCAGCAGCTAATCCTATCAGCTTTTAGCCAGTCGGTGTTATGGCTGTCCGTCATGCCAGGTTGACAATGTTACAACTAGGGGATCAGGCGACAGTCGAAAGACTGACCTAAGCCGATAAACCTTACGGTCGCTGCGTCCCCTAAAATTTTGGTTCCCCAGACTCGACGCTACGACGGGATTAAATAAAAATTTTAAGGTATCAATCTATTTTTGTCTGTCAAGGCAGACAGGGAATATAGTTTACCCCCTTTAATATCCGTCCCGGCCAATAGGTCAGTGAGGTGTAGAACATCTTGGTGTCTTTCTTCCCCGTCGGCTATAATCACCCGTGGATGAAATTGGTTGGCAAACATACGAACCGTTGGGCTTATCTCCATAAGAAATATGTAAAATTTTTTCGGAATGGGTTCGTTTATCTTCGTAAGTTTGTTAGTTATTTGGATGCGATCATTTAACTGTATGTACCCGAAGAAAAAGAAATTCTTGACTGTCAGCACGCGGTTTTTAATCCCTATCTTATAGTAATTGCTGGAATAAGTTAATCAATCAAGTGCTATTACAATGTAAATGTGGGACATTCAGAATTAATATACAGCTTGGTCTGGCATTTTGAAATCGCCTTTTTCGTTCTGTAGATTTTTATAACCAAGCCAATAAACAACAAAATCAGAATAAACATCAATATCGTTTCCAGGCCTATCAAATCTGTCAAAGCGTCCTTCACCGCTTGCCAAATCATTTCAGCTGAAATCATGTTTAGTATTGCCGTCGTTGTGCTCGTAGCTGGATGGCTAAAATAAAATCTGCTTTTACAAATTTGACTCCTAGTAACAGCATAGAAATTGCTTTTAGACGCATGCAAAGTATTCCGATTATTATGCTATTTATCCCAGTAACAATTATTCCAATAACGATTGCCCAATCAAAACCACTTAGCAGATTAAATTCAGTGTTTGCTGTTGCCATGGTCAAAACCGTTTGCCAGAGAATGGTTGATAAACTGTCATAAATCTTTGCTTGCTGTTCTGATGCATTTAAGGCGATGTCAAAGTCTAAACGAGATTCGGCTTCAGATGCCAAGATTGCGTCAATTTCGGGTTTTTCCACTGCCAATTTTGGTAATACAGCTTTTAAATTGTAGTCTAATTTTAGAGCTGCGTTAATGTCGTCCAGAAGAGAGTGATTTAAATAAAATCGGCGTAAAACAACCTAGTTTCCATATTTGCCTCAAGTGAAAAGTCGTCGCAAAAATTTTGACTCAAGTAAATATTATTTAAAACTTTCACTTTTGCCTCGCATAGTATTGTGTATATGCTCTGAGACGCGTTGATAGTAATTTTATGACTAATGTTTGTAATTTGTTTCCATGATGCTTCAAACTCACTCGGGAAACGGTCTTCTTTATGAACGTAAATTAAACTAATATTTACCACAAAAAGTTTATCACGGCTGATCTGATAAACTGTTGGTTCAAACCATCCAAAAATGTCGTGATAAACACAATGTTTTTTGATTACATTTAAGTCGTAGCCAAAAAGTGCCATTGCGCAACTGTCATCAGAAGTTGAATGCAAATTTAAATTCGAGTTTAGTATCTTAAACAAACAGCCAAACCCTTGATATTGAGTACAAGGCAAATTCTGATGATCGTTCGCAACTGCATAATACTGGTTTGCCCTGTTGCAAATAATTAATTTTGGTGTGCCTGTCAGCTCTGTGTGATACGCTCCTTCATCCGGTGATAACAGCGAAAAAGTGCGAACCTGATATATACTCATTGGCGCGATCAGTTCATCTACTGTCAAGAGCGCATTTACTATAATGATCAAAGTGTTCTGATCCATATATTTATGGATGGCACTAGCCACATTTCCTGTCGTGTAATAATAGTAAACGTATGGGTATACTATTTTTGCTTTAGGATTGTGTTTTTGATCATTTTTTTAGAATATCCAGGTGGCCTTGCAAGATTTCTGTCTCAACGAAATGGTGACTCAAACGAATTATAGCAAGGTCCTTTAAAGCCAAGTACAAGCTTTCAATTTCTTGCAAATGCGTAATAATTTCAACGACCTGTTCGACGACAACAAAAAGTAATCGCTGAGCCGCGTAACCTTCCATTTTCAAATTTTGCAATCGTTTATTTTTTTCTATAATAGATAGACGAGTGATATTTATCAGACTGTCGATTTGGTCAAAACGATTGGAGCCAATTTTGTAACTCGAGTTATTAGGTTCTGTCCGACGGTCCACGCCGATAAAGCTTTTTTTGTTGTGTCTAACACATGGCGCAAAAGTGATCTTAGTTGTTCGACGTCGGGACCCGTTGCTAGATCAAAAGTCCAAGCTAGGCCTGATTTTAGAAAGGACCCTAATCCCCGTTTACGTCTTGGTGATTCCGTGATGTCAGCTATTAATGCATTAATTTTCTTTTGCCGGATATGCACCAAAGTTAAGGCCTGCCTTCGTAAGGCAAAGATTTCGTGCACCATGTTCAGGATATACCTGCATCGTGGCCTGTAAAGGGAATCTAAATGTGTTTCTAGACGTTCAAATGAACATGGGTTATAAAAAATTCGTTTTTTTCATTTTTTGTTGTGGGGTTTTTCCGCTGTTATTATTCTCGGCATCGTGTAGCATAACACTATACGACCATTGTCAGTTGAAAAGTGAACTTGAGCCTCCAAGGATTCCAGCGAGAAGCCGTAATTCGTTTTCAGAATCGTTTCTCCATCGATTGCGGTGATCAACGTCAGCGTCGTCATCAGTATCAGCGTCATTGTCTCTATCGTTTCAGCTCTCTCGTATACTCCTCCTAAAGACAAAATCCTGCCCACGCAAAATCATATTTTCATGTCACTCACAACTGTAATACCAACAATAGTGGTGGACCTATTTGACGAAATACTCGTCTTTATGATTTATCTCATTAACAGAGATGACGTTCGTCTAGTGGCACTGTAAGCAGGTTTTAATGCAATCAAAATTTCTATACCATTGCACTTGCTAATACAGTATTTTGCATTTATTTTCTTTTCAAAATGCATGCTTTATAAAATCACCAGATTATTTTTAACATCGCGCTTTACGCGTTGAATTTGACTGATGCAGCTGCTGGTGTTTTTCTGTGTCGTACGTGCCGCTGTAATGAGAACCAGATACTCGCCAAGTTGGTGTGAATCAATAAATTACTAGGCCTATCTGCTGCAAAGTTCATGAGTACTTTACAGTCTCTATTGCCTAGAGGGATCTGACTGTCAACGGTCGCCATGGCAACCCATGATTAACGACTTTGTTTGTCTATAGACTGTGTATTTCTGCACAGCGAACTTACAGCTGCCATTAAAAAGTTCTACGCCTATTTCCAGACATTGCGTCGTTGTTCACGTGCATTGCATCTGCTATCTGCAGAGAGCACTGTTGCCTTAAAATAGGCCTACATCGTTAAAGCTAAAAATGCCCAGTTGTTTTTATCCTAATGGCGGACTTTAAAGACATCTTATCTGCGCATTAGCATTCTGCTATACTTGCACAGCTTTATCTCCTGCTTATTCTGCTGATATTCTCTCAGCAATCCATCGCCAATCTGCGATTTTTTTACGTTATTTTCGGGTTCTGTCTTTCAACAAGACTAAAAATTGATGCACCTCATTGACAACTCTGTCATCTAGAATTCTTATTGCTCGCTTGAAACATGCTGTGACTACTGTCGACGCTGCTTGATCTTTTACTGGAGTAGACAAAAGTAATGTTTTAATTTGTCGTGAGTCACTAACCCGCGCAGATCTTTTGCTGTTTTTCGTCTGTCAGTTTGTATGCTAGACCTGCCCGTGCGAAGACACGATTTGCTTAATTACATAGAGTTTTTTCAACGCACGGTCAAAATTTTGTTGCTACCAGATGGAATGCGCGTGTCTTTTAGTAAAACTCGTTCGCCGATTTTAAAATTTGGTTGTTTTGCATGGTGCTTTGTATCGTAAGCTTTCTTTATTTCCGGTTTGGCCTCTATTCTGTTTATTCTGACAATGTCATGCACAGTTTTAATCGATTGTTTTAACCATTCGGCGTATTGTTGGGCCTCCCGGCTATGAAATGTGTCTCGAATAACGACGTCTGACTGTACCGGTATGGGCATTTCGAACCCGTGCAAGATGTAAAAAGGACTGAGTTTAGTGTCGCTGTTTACGCTAGCATGTAAGCTTAACTCGATTAGTTGAATCTGCGTTTTCAAGTATCTGTCGTCGCAATCTGAATTGGAGTAAAGCTTTAACCCCTGATTAAGGGCTTTAATCATTCTCTCCGCGATACCGTTCGTTCTCTTGGCCATTGCAGCAGAAGTCTTGTGCTTAATTTCCAATATTTTGCCTACAGTGGCAAAAGTAGACTCATATACCCACTTTATCTGACGCTTAGAAGATAATCGACTCGGCCAAAATTTGCCATGATTTCAGAAACAAATTATTTTTGCTGTCGTAAAGGCAGATTCGTCTGGGCAGGGAATAAATTTGACCCAACGAGAGAAGTGATCAACAAACGCCGAAATAAAATTATTTCCCTGCGCTGTCGGCCTCGGTAAAACTTTGTGGTCTATACTCCACAACAAAAATGGTCTTGTAGGCACTAAAATTGGCACCAAGGAAGGTGTTCTAGAGTTCGTAATTATTTTCGATTTCTGGCAGATGTAACCATTTCGTGAGACGCTTTTTACGTCTTGTAATATTTTCCGCCAAAAATAGCGACTAGCTAACGTCGGAATTAGCTTATTCACTGAAAAATGTTTAAGTGTTGCGTGCCATTCTTGTAACAAGGTCGCGGTATGACCTTCGGAGACACATAGTTGATACTGTTGTGGTCTGACCCTTTTTCCCCTGGGTAGGGAAACTTTGTACAGCAAATTGTTTTTGATATAATAATTTTCGGACATCAGAAGTGTTTTTCTAGCTTTTTCATTGTCTTTAGGTAGTTACTTGTTTTTTTTTTTAAATTAGACAGATTGGTCCAAAATAACTGTCGGTCACATAGTCGGCTATGGTAATTTTCAATTTATCTATAATTTTTGCTATTTCGTCGGTTAATTTGTCATAATCCGTGTCTATTGAAGCGCTCTGCAAATCTTTGGACCATTGTTCAAAGTCATCAATTTGTTTATCGTTCTTCAGTGTCTGTTGCTGGTCAGCGGCGTGGTCTACAGTGTGAACCCCTATTGTGTCGTCTAGCTCATCATTGCTCTTTGGCATGGTAGCATCGTTTTGATCATCACTTACCGTTTGGCCATAATGTATGCTGCTTGCTGCTGCAAGCCTCTGACCTTCTTAGCTGCAATTCTATTGCTGCGCCTAGTCGGTGATATGACGTTTAGGGGATTTTGTTGATCTTCATTATCCAGTGGCGTTACGGGGGCTGATATTTTTTGATCTACCAAATTAGAGGGAACAAAAGTTGCTGCATTTGGATTTAATTTATGCAAATTTTCCTGTTTGTTTTCCACTGAATCATACTGTATTTAGTATGCGGTCCAAATATTAGTCTACCCCTCACCGTCTGTCGGCAGTTCATCCGTTTTTAAATCCTCAAACGGTTTTGTCTCTGACAAAATCAACTCCTCATCTTTCAAGTGTTCTGGTGGTTTATAAGCATGAATTTCGCTGGTCTTAATATCAGCAGGCAGACGACTTAATGCGTCGGCCACAGAATTTATTTTGCCCTAAACATACCGCATTTTAATCTTAAACTGTGAAATGTAGGCCAAAAGACGATCCTCTCTCGCGTTTAATGGCTTATACTTTTCTAAAGAAACACACAGTTCATTGTCGGTAAAAATTTTTGTCTCACATTGCAGGAAAAAAATGTTTTATTTTGCCTTAACGCCATCGCTATTGCGAACATTTTTAGCTGATAGCTATGCCATTTTTTTCTGTGCCTCCGTCAAAGCTATGCTAATATATGAACAGACTTCTGGTTGGTTTTAGTTATTCATTTGCAGACAGCATGCATCAAGACCATGTAAACTTCCGTCTATGTAAATGTATACTTTTCGTTCACTCCTGAATGGAGCCAGAATAGGTGCTTTTGTTAAAGCATTTTTTAAATCTTACAATTCGCTTTCGCATTGTTTAGTCCACTGAAATTTTGAGTCTTGTTTCAAAATTTGTGTCATGTAAAACGTCCGAGCGCTAAAATTTTATATGTGCCGTCTAAAATATTGGAGAAGCCCAAGCAGTCTTTGCAAAGACTTTTTTGTACTTGGCGCTGTCAGTTTTCTAATAGCTTTAGTTTTGGACTCGGATATACGTACACCACGTAAACTAACACTATGACCTAGAAATTTGATCTCGTCAAAACTAGCACTGGTTTTAGATGGTTTGAACATTAGTGAGTTAGTTTTTAGGGTTGCAAAAAACTTGTTCAAATGTTTCAAATGTTCTGTAAAACTGCCCGAATTAATTAATATATAGTCGATGTAATAAAAAATGTATGGGAATTTATGCTTGTTTTAAAAAAGCTTATTGATGACATAAACAAATGCACCGCTTGATACTGACTAACCCATCGGAAGCACCTGCCATACAAAACTATGACCAGTTTTCAGGCTGCAAAAGGCAGTAAGTTGGTTTGTTTTAGGTGGCAAACGGATACTGTGGTAACCTTTAAATAGGTCGATCGTTGTAAGCATCTGCGGGTTTTGCGCCGCAGTGTCGTTCAAAATTTGATCGATTTTCGAAAGCTGTATAACGAATGGTTTTAAAAGGCGGTTTATTTTACGTAAATTGCAAACCATACGGAGCGAATTATTCTTTTTCTTCACCACGAAGACAGCACTGTTATAGGTGCAATCCTCATTTTCTGTGACTAGACCTTGTTCCCTCATTTTTTTCAATTTGCCTATGCGCCTCTTCCGCCTCGAACTCTGGTAATTTGTATTGCCGTGTATACGATTTTATGTCTCATAACTTGGGTTTTAATTTTAATTTAAAATCCTTGTAGGTTTTAATTTCACTGATGTCTCTCGCAAAAACGTCCTTATTTTGATATAAAACATTTATCAGCTCATGGCGTTGCTTTGTGGTCAATTTTGGGGATAAATTTGATTTATATTCTGCCACAAAGCTTTCCAACACTTTTACTGATGGTTTTTCAGCATGCATAATTTTTTATGTGCTTCCTGGTCATCGTTATACTTGAATGGCGTAATCAAACTGACTTTATCGGGGAAAATTATGCTAGCAACAGAGAGGTTTCGCTTAAGTGTGACAGGATGAGGTTTAAAATTTACCATACGGACTATTCATATCCCATTTTGTACAAATGTGTTACACCCCCTACAAGCACTGGCGTTAAGTTATTTTGCAACGGTTTTAACAACGCCTCTGTGCCACGATAATGTTTTGGTAGACGCACTGGTACCAAAATTTCTGAATATCCGGGAATGCCAGCCGTTCGATAAACATATGCACAGTTTTTAATGCTATTGAAGCACTGAAGGGGAATCGTAATTAAGGCGCCATAAAATGTCACGGTATTATTAGATTAGTCTATTGCTGCATTGTTTTTTTCGCAAAAGTCAGCTCCGGTCAAAAAGTTAGGAAATAGATCTTTCACCACGACAAATGAATGAACCACTCTTAGCCTTTTATATACAGATTTATTGTGACATTTCCAAGATTACATAATCGCTGTCCAGTGCCTGCCACCAAAGGACTGGTACTCATTAAATGGTCGATTTTTAGCCCAAGATTACGTGCCAATTTATCGCTTATAGTCGAATTGCTCGCGCCAGAGTCCACAAAACATTGAAGGTTCCTGTTTTTAACATTGAAAACGATATATTGATGAGATTTTTCGGCATCTTGGACTGCATAAGTACCTGCCCTGCGTCGATTCCGGACAATCGGCGATGGGCCTTATCAATCTGATTGAGCCAACCTGCAACATCTCTTAAAATGGCCGACACGCCCACAATGCAAGCATTGCTGGTTATTCGCTGGGCAGTACAGTACATTTGAGTGGCGATTGTTTTCACATTTGCCACATTTTGGTTCCCCCATTGCTCCATATTGGGCAGATTGGGTGGGATCGAGATACTGTCCAAATTGGATCGTTTCCTGCTGCGATGGATAACTCTGCTGGGGTTGAAAACCTTTTCTAGCATTTTTGCGAAAATTTTCGCGACCACCGCCCCTCATTGCTTGCAATACCTGATAACCTCTACTTGCACGTCCACTTCCACGTGATCGTCCAAATCCGCCTAGACTGCCCCCCTGAGGGCTTACAACACTGCATAACCTCTGCCACGTCCAACCTCCACTAAGAGTTCCTAAAAAGTAATCCTTGGGTGGGTGATTTTGGTTGCTCACTCTGAACCAGGGCACTGATAGCAATACTATCATATCGCTGAGCGAAATTTTGCAGGTCACGTTGCATTTCTGTGACTTGCTGCGACAGAAACCAAGTGTCACTCCCTGCGGCTTCCCCCAACGACATCTCAGCAACGCTCCCATCATTTATCGCGCTTTCAATGTTGACAGGGTTCTTGCCCAGGACGAAGCTAGCCAATTTTCTTCGCAAACCGAAAACAACTGCATACAACAATGTCGCATCATCGATATCCACACGCTTTGCGAGACTGCGTAATCGGTTCGCATATGCATCCACATTTTCATTATCCGTTTGTTTCTTTCCGAACAGTTCGCATGCACTACGAAATCGAAAGATCGGCGGCTTGATAAATCTCTGACTAAAGGCGACCTTCAAATGACACATGGTGTCCTTTTGATCACACTTCAATTTCTCGACCAAATCCTGCGCATTTTCGACAAGCAATGCTGTCACCAATCTTAATTGGTCGGGTGGCGCAATGTTTTTCTACGCCATGTATACTTCTAATCTACGCCAAAAGTCCGCGGGTCCTCGTCAGGTGTTCCCCGAAATGGGCTGGGAAGTAGCACGCGATCTTTGGCCATACTTGCACGGATTAAACCTACCTGTTGCGGTGGTGGTGGCTGTAAAACGGTGCCCTTTATTTGATGTACCTGTGGAGCAGCGTTGTCGACGGATACTGACCTCCCGTTCGAGATTCATCAACAATATGAATCATCAGTATCAACCAGCGGGAACGGCTCAGTTCAACAACTCGCGTTATCCGGGCGTTCGCTGTCTACGTGTACATACAAGTGAACGATATCACCGTCGAACATTTACAGCTTTATAGCCATCTTTCTGCAGTGACAGACAGACTGTCGTTTTGCGTTATTCGAATTTGCATTACGGACATTTAGCGTATTTAACGTACATCCGTCACTACTTCCTAAATTTGCATTACTGTGGGTATGTGTAGCAAAAACGGTTTTCACTTTAACTTGTCTAACCTCATTAATATTGATTTATGGATTTATTTTTACTTGCTATTTTGTATATTTCGTCTGTGTTTACTTTGATCGTACTGATATATTGTAAAAAAACTCGAAACTTTAAAACAACGACTTTGTTATTTATTAATCAATTAACACATAAACGTACACATCAAGATGACATCAAATTCGTTAAGCGAATTGTTAGTAGTAAATCTATTTACAACGCTAGTCATATTTACGATTCTACATTTACGTATGCGTTAATAAAATAAAATAGCGTCTACACATAAATAACACGTAAAATGCACAGATTATGTTTATTTAACATGCTAATAGTCCAAAGCAAAATCAACAACATCGATACGCAATATAGGCCTACTTATCTACTTAGCACATAGTTCAATAGTCCTCTGTCACGTGATGTTCTTTGACCTGTATGTCTCAGCACCACACACCGTCTGGACTGCAAGGTATGCGACCGCGCTTTGGCTCGTTGGAATGCATCTCGGTCCGACTTAGTTCAGGTAGCTAACGCACCGCTCTGACCTGTTTACCTGTCATGTTTCTCTGCATTAGACATAGTCCATAGTACAGTCACCGCCCATTTGTCTAGGAAAATTCCACACGGTTTGACTTAGTTCACATAGCTGACTAATTCTTCTACAGGGCGTGAGCTGGCCTACTGCCGTCTGTTTATTTGGTCCGCAAGGTTCAACCTGACTACCTGTCGTGTCTCCGTCTGCATTATTCCTTAGTACAGTTAGCCCTCAATAACACTAGACGTTACAGGTGAATGCTAATGCGACGATGTGCGTTGATGCATGACAAACGGCAAGATGTTTGCTGTACGCTATATAGACCGTTCAAGACGACAGTCAGAGCGTAGGCAGTCAGACGGATTAAGACGTCGCACGTCGTCTCAGCCATTCATTCAATACTTTGACTCGCTGTCTATATTGCTAAATGTAGTCGTAGATAAAGGTCCGCTCAAAACAACGACAGTGGCGTTTTTAAATGCTTTATTGGACTTGTCAAGACTCCTGCGCCCGTTATAGCGACGACGTTGGCAATTCTATAGTCGTTTTTAATAGTCTTTAACTTGTTTTGCCTGCGACCAACGTCAGCAACATGCAAGTCTATTATTTCCATGTCCGTTAGCATGTACGATAAGCTCGTTTTGTTTTTACAGTAACGTCACGAGGTGCAAAATACGACACAAATAACTAATGTAATTAAACAAACTAATGTAATTAAACAGTCGCCACACATCGCGATAGTGCTTGCATCAACTAAGCCGCGTTAGCGTTCCCGTTCACGTGCTAGCATATCTAAGTAGTAAGTTTGCGAGTGTTAAAACTCGGCGTAAGCTGTAAGCTTACGGGGGAAAATGTAGCTCAATGTCACGTTTTGGCTGTGGATTTAAAAATACAGGCTTTGTTGTCCGTAAAAAGTAGCATTATTGCAGCAAACGCGCATTGACAACGACGACTGACCTATAACCCAGTCTCCCGGGGGTATAGCCGCGAGCCCAGGACTGAAGAAAAGCACCGACGGGCTTGGAATGAGGAAAGGCTGGTGGTGGTTATGGCTGTAGATGACTCACGCGACGGTGGGTGAGGGCGGCTGAGCAAGATGGGCGACGAGGCGAACAAGTCGTGGTGACGCAGGCGGGATAACGCCTACACTCGCTGCACGGTCGACCGCGGCTTCATCGTCAGCTGCTGCTCGGCGAACCGCCCTTGTGTCAGCCGGTGATAACCTAGAGTCCAGCGACAA
>Ga0209367_1003832_pt1 | contig 20587 bp, 17 predicted proteins | sample WorMetLIZISLAND2_FD_187412 | JGI IMG/M metagenome (GOLD analysis project Ga0209367, IMG submission 187412) | Marine gutless worms symbiont microbial communities from Max Planck institute for Marine Microbiology, Germany - Olavius geniculatus... ...
AAACAATATGATTATAACGAATTGCAAAAACCAGCCAGAATATAACAATGTATAACTTTAACACAAAGACATACCATTGTAAAATAATTCCTTCAATTTATTCTTAAATGTAGTTATATTTTGTACAATGTTTAATATCTTCTGACAATTGATTCCACAAATTACAACCTTTAAAAGTTATTGCCCTAGACCCGTAACAAAGATGCAAGTCACAAAGGTGCAAGACCGCAAGGGGTTAGTTAGAGTGAAAAGAAGCAGACAGACATCCGTCTATGACAATGTCACCATCAATGTAATCTAACACCGGGGTCTTCTGGGCACCAGTCACGCCAAGCAGCGTCTTGCCTTCCCCGCTCTATTATGATATCTTATATAGGTACGTTAATTAGAGAACAGAGCACGGCTGGCTAGCTTGAGTGTCCAGTATCCAGCGCTACCAGGCAAGCTACCGTTCCCACAGTGCGGCTTCAGTCAAAGACGGGCCAATTAATAATGACGGATGTGGTCAGCAAAGCGTGCAGAATGCAGATGGAAATTCTTTACAATGTTAGCGCCGTCCGTCCGCCGATCTGCGATCGATCAAGACAGCCCACGCACTAATGCAGCGACCTGGAAAAAAAACAAGCGCCGTGCAGGCCAGGTATACGAACAACACACGCCGTCTCTATCTAGCCAGTCAGTCAACCGTACTGTTATAATTGCCTTATGTCTCATCGCCTCGCCACTCGCCAGCATCAGCTGAGCATGTAACCGGACACTTATTTCTCTTCAACAGCAATATAAAGCTTTCACACTTGACCGTGTAAATATATACATGCTCAGCATGGGCCGCGACCACAAAATGTCAAAACGCAACGCTACATGCAGCACTTAAGCCTTGGACCACCAAACTCTAATGGCGTGGCCGGTGATTGTCGACGACAATGACAACTGCGCGGATCTACTTAACCAGTCAGCCACACCAGACACCAACCTTAACATGCTGACTTATGATGTATCTGTCTACAGCGGCAATGAAGTAAACGAAGAAGAAGAAGAAGAAGTAAACGACCAACAGGAAAACCATCAAAGTTCAAAGGCAAAGGCACGGAAGGTGACTGAGGCCTCAGAAAGGAAATAAATAAACAGAGACACCAATCTATGAATGAAATCAGCTGGTTGATAAAACACCTGCAGTCTGCTAACGTGAATAATAATCCACTAAAGGACCAAAATTGATACACAATATGCACTAAATGCTACAGTTAATGGCATTATAAGACAAATGTCATCAACCTAGTTGAACTGCAACTTCAAACTCTAAACCACGACCACGCACACGCAAACGTGGCGAAAACCGCAAAATTTGTTTCAGCTGCGGAATACACTGAGTCAGACTTTGGGCTGCTTGTATTTCTTTACTGATTTCAAGTCCTGTATCTCAGACAGCTAAACTCTGATGTTCTAGTGAGAGAACGGTGTTCAAGAAAAACGAGGCGTTGCTGGACCTACTGACATTAGAAGACCAGTGCAACAAGTTCAAACGGCGACATCTCACCTAACCAATGTTTGGGCCAAGTACGCCACACGACCAGTCTGGCTGTGAAATTGAAATTATGCTGCTGCACCTCCTGCTTTTTTCATGCAGGGCGGTGCCGTTGCTAGAGTTATTCCTGTCCTGAACTATGAAATACAGTATAGAGATATGCTCGTCCTGTCCATTGTCCAACTGGCGTATTGTTCAGTCATGTATACCATTCATGCAATGATTCTTATTGTTCTTTATATCCACAATGCACGTCAAACAATGTAGTGGACACCCTTCCCCCTCCAAAAAAATCTGTACCTAAGTCCAAATGATATCAGTGACTACAGTGCAGGAAGCAATCATGCAGTTTCAAAAACTCTACAGTATACAGAAAAAAAGTATAGAGATACACAAAAATATTACACAGACTCCATTGAAAGTCAAGAAACTGTTCACATTAAGACAACCATACAGAAAGAAATGAGAAACATAATGCTTCGTCTACTACGACAGCTAGTATCCTAACACACCACGCTTTTGGGACATAGAGTCATTTGCGATCAAGGTCCACAAAGTTCAGACTGCAGATAAGGAAGAATATGCATGCAGGAGCTTGCACGGTGTCAAGAGTCGTCTATTTGAATGACATGGCACAACACAGACGCTCCCATGCACTGACTGCCGCCCAATCAATCCCATTCATAGAGCCAACTGGCCGTGCTAACGGCTGCAGTTATTCATTCAAACCACCCACTCACACGCGTGCTGTGCCCTCATTCACCAGTTTATGGGCCATTTAAACGAGTAAAGGAGCTCTGATCATATGCTAACAAGGAACTCACAGCCGTCTAGAAACAGACAGTAATATTGATAAGTTCAGTTCAGTCGTCCAGTCCAGCAAGAAACTGAACTCTAAAACTATTAGCCCTCCAGATGGATATTCAAACTTTTATCGAAACAAATTACATATCAGCCATTAGTCTGCTTCTCTGTCACATGCTCCATTCTTTCATGTCAGTTGGGAAAATACCTGATAGATTGACATACAGCAATTATAACACATCTGTATAAAAAGACTGCCAAGCCAAGTGACAAACTACCACCCAGTATCTGACATGTTCATTCAACAAAATTATGGATAAAATAATTTCAACAGAGTTAATCTACTATCAACTATAAGCAAAATCAACTTGGCCGAGTTGGCAGCATGAACATCTGCTGCTTTAAAGGACTCTGCTTCGAATCCTACTTCTAGCAACTTTTTTTCTCTTTGCTGTCGTAATTAATTTTTTCGAGGTAATAAATGTCTGACTTGGGGTTCAATGTTGGAAAAAAATAAAATTAGTGACAGTAACGAACTCTACTTTTTTGCAACATTTAACGCCAAGTCACACATTTATTACCTAGATAAAAATTACTTATGACTCACATTTTCTCACTTTTCAGGGTCAGCGTGAGTTAGGGTAAAGGATGGGGTAAATGCTTAGGGTTTGTACCTCTTAATTAATTGATCTGTAATTAGACGAAATCAATCTCTTGCTGTCCCAATAGTCTTGTTACTGAGTCTGGAAAATTGCTAGAATGATTGTTCTTATATTATTTTGATCAGCACATAGCTGAAAATTCGTTTTTGAGAGCTACAAAATTTACTTGGCTTAATTTTGGGTGCACATATGTGCATTGATTTACCCCATATCTATGCGCTTGCTTTTATCAGCTGTTTTGCATGCAGTTTGTCGCATTTGATTTTATTTTTTGATCATCAAGTCACCGTTTGCTGAACGAAACATATAACTAATCACTACTTCTCTTACCGGTTAGCTGCTGTTTGTTATCTTTTATTGATTTAGGTCTGCTATTCCGAAAGTCTACTGTTCCCACAAACCCTAAGCCTAACCGTAGGACTCGCCCTAACCCTAATTCTAATCCTAACCTTAACCAAAACGTCAGCACTGTGCCACGTATCTGCACAATCGACTTTTGGAATAGCAGACTTTCGGAATACCTGACCGGTACCGTTTTGTTGTGTAATTTTTTCCATCTGAATTAGTGAATATTGTCGCCTATTAACGTATCATGGTAATCAATGATTGTTTCATATTTGCTGAGACAGCTCAGCACTGAGATGGGAGAAACTAATTAAGTAACTGTTAGCTTTGATTTTGTTTTCTGACCGTAGACAGATAAACGTTTTCAGTTGTTGCGAATTTTGCATCCTGCAGATGCTGTTTCTTTAAACCAAAGACTTTCATTTATTGCAGATGGAGGCCTGTAACTATTGTTTGTTTTTTTGAGTTTTATTAATTAGACAAATGGCCACGTAATTTGTTTATATGACCTTTTTGTATTTCATTAGGACATGTTTATCTGTGATTCTGTTTTGCATCTGGTGTACGCGACAGCCAAAACCACGCTCATAATATACACAGCATCTGATACTGCCACGTTTTTTTGTTATTGTAATTTATTAATTGTCTTTTAATATTTCTAATAATACAGTCTGATGTACAGTGCTAATGTAGTGCGTTTTCTCTTTTTTCCACACATGAACATGATATGCTATTAATTAATAATAAATGGATGGTAAGAGCCATAACAGTGGATTTGGACAGCATCATGCAAATTCACAAGCATTTTTATAATTATGTGATATTTTTTTATATTTTAACATATTCCTTAAAGTTTGCATTCATCATGCCGTTGAAACAATCATTAGCTAGAGTCATGCACTTGAATACTGCATTATTACCTCCACCAAGGAGGTAATGTTTTTGCGCAACTATCTGTCTGTCTGCGTGTCAGCAAGATAACTCAAAAAGTTATGGACGGATCTTTCTCAAATTTTGAGGATATGTAAGGAATAACACAAAGTACCAGTGATTCAATTTTGGGACTGATACGGAAGGAATACTGCATGCTGGATAACTTTGAAATTTTCGGCACCGTTGCTTTCACTATGGGACATAAGGCAAACCGCTGCAAAACCGAAGATGGTGCTGCCATTTAGCGAACAACATTGCCTTGACAGAGGTGTGCGGGCTCTGACTGCTTTCCAGTTTTATCAGTTGTAGAATATAATTTATTCTAAAAAAATTATCATCATGGGCTGCTGTTCAGCAGAACCTACTAGGTCACAAGAATTTCGCAAGAAGAAGAGATTTTAGAGTCAGAACTACCAACCAATTTTTCACCTTCCACATGCATTCGCTGCTTACAGATAGTATAATCCTACTGTGCAATGCACTCCCTAGCCAGTTTTTGGTTGAAAAGCACGGTTCAATCAATACGATACCGATACGTTGATTATTGTGAGATCCAGACTTGATTCTCATTTGCATCATTATCCAAGATGTTAAGGTCGCAGCTGTCTTTGTTTTCTTAGTTGTTGTCTGTACAAGGCAATGCATAGCATTGGACAGAATATAAAATCACCTTTATGTCCGTCCGTCCATCCGTCCGTACGTGCGTACATGCGTCTAACCTATCTTACTTCCACCTTCCCTTTCCCTACCCCTTCTCCTTCACCTTTACCTGCCCCTTTCGCTTTTTCTTCTTATTCTCCTTCATCTTACCTTTCCCCTTCCCATTTTCATTCCCCATTTTCCTTCCCCTTTTACTAGTTACCATGGCAACGAAATATGGGACAAAATTGGCTATAACTCGGCTTGTATAGCAGATTTCAACGAGATTTTTTTGCATATAGGAGGGTTTTCAGGGATGGGCCATAAAACGCTACAAACTACATTTTCCCTCGACCAACACCCGTTGCCAAGCCAACGAAATTTGGGACAAAATTGGCTATAACTCGCCTCGTGTAAGACACATATCCAAGAATTTTGGGTCATTTTCCTTTACCGTTCCCTTGCCTTTACCCTTTCCCTTACTTTTTTCTTTTTCTTTTCCATTCCCCTCTCCTCTTCCTCTATTACTTCCCCTATACCTTCCTTTTTTCCTTACTTTTACCTTTTACCTCACCCTTTCTCTTTCCTTCTAGGCGCATGATACTCTCATAGAGCATGATATGGAATGTCACCTGCCATGTTGTATTTCCCCCTCCCCATATTCCTTTCCCTTTCTTTTCTCCTTCCCCTTCTCCTTACTCTTTCCTTTCCCCTTCCCCTTTTCTTTTCCCTTCCCCATTTTCCTTCCCCATTAATTTTGCACATTCAAGTAAGATTATGCTGTATTGATATAATTACGTTATTCGTTTTTTGACAAGTCATTAAAAAAACGTAAAAAGTCACCTTTTTTAATTTAAAAAAAAAACGAAAAAAACGTTTTCTGCAACTATGTTTGTACCTACATATCTCGACCGTTTTTCAAGATATCGCGGAATTTTTGCAGCTTTCAGTAGAACTTTTAGAGTACCTTAAAACAGCGCAATAAAATTTGTACAAATATTTAAAATTTGTTCGCTAGGGCACGGTAAAGTACTTTTCTTTGAAAACCGATATTTCGCTTATTTATGGACGAATTGATACGCTTTTTTGACCATATGATAGGACTTGATATGTGCTATAAGCCTGCCAATTTTTGCCCATTAACTCCTTTTTGTTCCAAAGATATTGGGAAAAAAACGATTTCTGGACTATGTTTTTTTCCAACGAATTCGGTCTGGGGCGCCTAGTTTAGCACAGCATAGTGGCCTCATTTGTAGTGCAATGTGGGTCAAAGTATACGCGACGTTAGGGTGAACGCCGATGAACATTGTTACCGAATTTTACTCGCCTAGCTGCTGCCAATACTTTTCGCATATGTTTCAAAATCGCAAAATTTAACATTTTCCCGCAAATTCCCATACAGAGACTAAGTCCCATTGCAGCCTTTGTAATGAATGAGCAATGAGGAAGTTCGAAGACATGTAATTCAACTTTGCGGCAACCCATATCGACCAAATTTTCACACAATGTTCAGATATCGTCGAAAAGTCAAAAATTTAGGAGTCCCCAAATTTTGGCGTCAAGGGAAGCTCCCACCCCAAAAAAAGTTTTCACGAAAATGCGTTTTTTCACGTTGCCGTTCGAAAAAACGCACTTTTAGAAATTTTTTGGGGGGGTCTCGTTTCTTGAAAATAGTCTTTTTGGATGTAAACGTTTTCCTCTAAGGTCAGACATACCTTCTGAGCCAAAAATTTGACTTTTTCACGTTTTCCAGTTTTTGTCCCCATCGCCATATCTCCGCCATTTTTGAACTTTGGCCAACAAAATTTTGATGTCATGTAGATCTGCACGCGTGCTTTCAAAAAATGTTGTAGACCAAAGTACATCAGTTTCGATAAAGTGGGGGTTTACGTTTCTTTGCACCCATATTGCGGTTTCGCTCGGAAATGTGCCCTTTTCTCACCACGCGATACCCCAGATTTCTGACATTTGACGTTAAAGCTTCCCTATTCGACTCCGATCACGCAGAGTGTTAAGCATGTTTCAGACTAGTTTAATCATGGGAAACTGCGATTGATTGACATACTGCTACCCGAGAATAAATTTGTGGTTTTGAGTAGGGAGAAGCAATAATATTAATTCCTTCGTTCTTTATATGCTGCTTATTCAGTATCTGCAGTTCGTTGTTTTTTCCCAGAGGGGTGGCAGTTTGATTTTGCTGTTTTTTGCCATTTTTGTATTTATTTGTGATTTACATTGCTGCTTACTCAGCTTATTTTTTCTAAATTTTTTTGTACAATATTCATTCGCTAGGTGGCGCCATTCGTGTTTTTTTGTTTTCCCCCCCAAAAGACCTATCCCCTTTTTTCTTTATAGGCCGCATCAAAAAACCCTCTTTAGAATGATGGAATTCACCCAAAAAGTGAACTTTGTTCTCGGGTCTCAATAGTCAATTATCTGCAGTTTCCCATAAGTAAATTAGTCTGAAACATGCATAACAACACTAATTCTACCTATTTCAGTCACTTTTGAAGCAATCTGGGGTGGCGAAGCTAATGCAAATTTTTACCGGTGCATGTACAGGTACAGTGACTGGCTGGCATTGTCTTTATAGATGTATGTATGTATATAGGCTTACAGTTTATTGTTTGTTCGTTACGTCGTCGTTTACGGTGTCTGGGTTGCTATAATAACTTGGCGTAAAATGTGTAACGGCTGCGAGAGTGGACGATTGTCAGCTTTTGTGTGATGGCTCACAATATTGCTGAACTGCTGCAGTTCTTAGTCCTTCACCTGCTGCTGGAGTCTTGGTGGTGTGAACGATGCGGCGAGCTGTGTCCCAGAGATTTGTCGTGTTTAGCTTTTGGTTGCCATCGTCGTCACGTTGGTCATGGTCATAGTCATAGTAAACGGGTTTGGCGTCATTGTTATTATAAAAGTATGCTCTGTGGTACTTGGTTCTCTCAAGTTCGTTTGTCGGTTTTGAAAGTCTGTCAGTTAAATTGTCTGTGGTTAAATTTGCCTTTTCCTCGTCAGTCTATTATTCAAACGGAACTTGGTGTCTCCAGTCGCACGGTCGTCAATTGGTCTTCTTTTTGTCGAGAGGTCTGTATTTTTTGGTTGGATAAAGAGTCTGTTCTTTTGGGTGATCCTGGTGTCGTGGTTGAAATTGATGAGGCAAAAATGGGTAAGCAGAAGTATAATAAAGATCGTTGGATTGATGGTCAGTGGGTCTTCGGAGGTTTCGAGCATGGTACAAAAAATTGCTTTTTAGTTCCAGTTCCTAGTCGTGGTTTGGATGTACTTTTACAATTAATTAAACAGTGGATTCGTCCTGGTACTATCATGGTCTCGGACTGTTGGAAGTCTTTTGATTGTCTCGGTTTGGAAGGTTTCGTTCATGAAAAGGTGAATCATTCAAAAAACTTTGTGGATCCAAGTCGGGTGCGCATACTCGAAATATTGAATGCACTTGGCATGAGGTGCGAGAAAATATACCGTGCTTTGGTCATCGAGAGCATCATATGGTTGGTTATTTGGAGAAATATTTGTTCAAGCATAAATATTCACACTATCCCCAACATGTTCATGCCTTTTTTACAGCAGTTGGGCAGCAATCAAACGGCATGTTAGGTATGTTAATCGCTGTGCTTTCATTAGTGACTCATTTGTCATTTGTTTGTTTTAATGTTGCTTTAAAAGTGACTGAAATAGGTAGAATTACCGGTAGTGTTGTTATGCACGTTTCAGACCAGCGTTTTAAAATGGCCCGGTGTTACCAATTGACGCTAGAACAAAAAAATGGGCTAGGTTAGCATTAAGGTTACAGTTTAAGGTTATGCTTAATGTTAGGGTTAGGTTTTAGGGTTAAGGTTAGTGTTAACGATGTTAATTAACTATTTTAAGTATATTGCGTGCATATTCTATGTTTGTTTACTGGGTGAAGTTGTATGAAATTCAAGCAATTGATTGTGAAATATATGAACAGGTAACAACACTGTGAAAGGTAATCATCCTGATGGCTGATACAATATGTGGATTGACCCTTTTTACTTTTTTTCTGTGAAAACTCATTTTAAACAATTACTATATACGTTATATCTTACAGTTTACTTACGTGTTTGTTTCGCTTCTTTTGTTCAATAAATATTCTATGTTATCTGTGTCATCATCGTCTGCTGTTTTCTTCCTATTTTTTTATTAATGTTATTCGTTCAGTTACCATGTAGACTATGAGAATATACGACTACCATCGCTCGTCAGAGTGACTGACAATGACATTAAACTGATGTGTTTTTTAACGTCAAATGGGTTAATTAAAAGAAGGCCCAGATGCCCCAAACGCAACTGCCGTTGCAATATGCGACTAACAAAAGATCCTGGCCAGTCCACAAAACGCCGTTTCAAATGCCCCTGCGGCACGAAAACGTCTATCAGAAAGGGCTCGTTTTTTGAAGACTCAAAGCTTTGAATTGCCTGTATATCGATGGTCACTTTCTGCTGGGCTGCTAAAATCAGCGTCTCCAGTGCTGTTCTGATGACCTTTGTCTGCAAGAGCTCGGTGAGCCAATGGTAGAGATACTTGCATGAGAGATGCAGCACGGCACTTCTTAGCGACCCGAACTATAAGTTCGGGGGAGTTGGCATCCTTGTCCAGATTAATGAGAGTCTGGTTGCAAAGCGAAAGTACAACGTGGGTCGCGTTGTAGCAAAAGAATGGGTTTTCGGAATCTATGACATCACTACCAAGAGAGGTCATATCTAGTTAGTGGAAGACAGACATGCCAAAACCCTCATTCCGATAATTCAGAAGTTTGTTCTGCCGGGCACAACTATTTATTCTGACGAAAGGGCTGCTTATCGTCCACCATACTGTCAACCATAGCCAGAATTTCGTGGACCCAAGAACTGGAACATGTACTAATGCCAGAGAGGCTTATTGGAGTCGTGTGAAACGTAATATCCATCTTCACTGGCTGTCCGATAGAGACCAGCTGCCATTGAGAATTGATGAATTCCTGTGGAGAGATAGTTTGCCAACAAAACGTCTCCAGGACGTTTTCATGCAGATGATTGGTCTGCTGGATTGCAACCATTAAGTCGCCTGCAGTCTGAGTGACATTTATATAAGCTGGCGTGGACTTGTAAATACGTTATGTTACTTGTTGGTGCCTTCATTTACATTTCATACCCAATCACTAATATCAACGACAAAAACCAGTTTTAAACGATGAAAGCATGCTGAATAAGCAATAAAATAACACAATAATAATTTACAGTACGGGGTATTAACTGAAAAAAAGTATAAAATTCGTAGAGCCAGGATTCGAACCTGCAACCTACAAAACACGAGGTCGATAGTTTATGCACTAGGCTACAGCTACAACGAAGAATATCTCACGACAGATTTTATATAAACATTGTCTGAGTCTGCTGCGTTAGCTTTAATTCTTTACTTATTTATTTACGTTGAACGGACCTTGAAAAAAAATTTTCCGGGTCCGTCTGGATGGACCTATAGCCACTGCGCAGGTCCATAACCTTTTGCCGCACTTTCTACTCACATCAATACAAGATACAGGAAATAACAGACACGTTAACAAATCTTCAAATGATAATCTAAGGGGTCCAGGCCAGAGTGTCTGGTATCAATGAAGTGAATGCACTATACACGTACCACAACTGCCGCTAATATTGCGCGTGAGTAAACAGAACCTTAATCGATTGCGATCAATTCGCGTTGGTGGAGCAGCAGCTACGGGAAGTAAGGCACGCGCTGGCAGTGCACGGCAGACATGACCGTACACGCTCGTCGGACACGTACCGAATGAACTGTTGACTAACGGGCGTGTGACATGCACGACATTTGACCGTGCAAAAACTGTACCGTAACAGACCACCGAACACCAGTAACCATTCGCCGACGTCTTTAGCGCAACGACAGTCGTCAATAAGCGACGAAGGGACGATAACAAAATCAAATCGAGAAGTTACAAGACACCTACCTAGAGGCGCAGTCGTCCACGGGTCGGTAGGCAGATAGCAAAGTCTAGCCATAACACAGCCGCAGACGACCTACCTAGCTCCCCCTGCCAGACAAATCATGTTCGGCGACTGTTACAACGCTCAAAAGCCAGCACAAGTAACACACTCACCTCGATCGTGACGCGGCGACCTCCGATTCTTTGTCCGAACAGAAATTCTGACGAAATTCGACGACTTGCGACGCAAAATAACTAACGAACGCCGCTCACTTGCAACGCGCACATGATAGTTCGGTCCAAGCGCGAGGGGCGGAGCTCGTAGCCCGAGTTCATTTCTATTCAGAATTATTATAATAAGGCGTCGCCAAGGCAACCGCTCGACCAATCAGGACGAACTGGGACGGTGCGTGCGAGGCTATGTCCCGTTTATCGACTACACGTGCCTGGCGAATCAGCTGATCTGCGAAATGAAAACATTGAAGGTTGATTGAAACTTTCAAACACTGATCAGGCTTATTTAATACTACCGTCCTGCACTCTGATACCTACAAACGGGTTATTAACTTGTTGTGTAAGGGCCCAGTGATTTTCTTCGACTGTTATCTATAAATTCTCACGTGCCCAGAATTCCCAGAAATCCTATCTGGCGACAAAAATACCGTGATGGGACTGCGAGTCTAACCCCACGGATGACAGAGCCCACTCGGGGCTCAAGTTGTGGAGTCCACCTTTTCATCAGTGTTAATAGAAATGTGTCTGTCCCGACAGCTACATGTTTGCGTGCGTGTTTTTAACTGTATATATGTGATGTGCTGCCTTGCTGGTGTAATAAATGATGATGATGATTTGTCGTCCTTTCTAGCTTCTCTCGCTGTCACTGCATAATGACTGACTGACTATTGTTGTATGTTCTTTTAATTATTTTACTGTATTATGTATAAATTGTGTGTATTGCAGTGATGTTAACAAGGCCAGACTAGTCAAGGCCAAAGCCAAGGCCAAGCACTATCAAGGCCAAGGTCAAGGCCACGATCCCAAGGCCAAAGCCATTCTATAATGCAAAGGCTTAAAATAAAAGACAAAGTAATGAAATCCTGTTTTTCAAGTACTTTTACATACGCAACTTATAGAATTTGCATCAAATTTGGATTTTTTGGTACGAATATTTCTGACACAACTTGCTTCAAATGACTATTTAGTTTCCCACCTCACCCAACGTTTGTTTCTGCACTACCTGGGGAAAACACAACCAGCGAAATATCACTTTTTTAACCAATGCGATATGACTGCTCAATAACCATAACGCGTAAAAAATATTTTGTTCACATTTCTCACACTGTGGCTGACAATTCATTCAGTTGTTTTTTTTCAACTCCCTGTAGTAAAATTGCTTGAAGTGTTGGCCCACTATGCGAATACATGCAAGGAGACGCTTTCTCCATTTATTGACAGCAGTATCGATAATCTGCTCCAGATCAATCCAGGCTGTACCACAGTTCCTTCTTGACTTCACAAACATTCCTAAACTTCATCTAGTAGACACACTGCTGCATGACAGTCAAACCTTGTAATAGACCGGCCCACAGATTAAGATGTGGGAAACTGAATGGTCATTTGATGGCAAGTTGTGTCAGGAATATTCTCACCAAAAATTATCAGAATCTGGTAATTGGTTTTCACGTTACAGTCAAAAATGTTGTGGATGTTTTTTTTGAGACACAGTGTATATGCGTTGTACAAATCCAGCCATTGGCCGATATATGAAATAGATCGCTCATTATTACTAAATATTCTATTCGCTTTTTTCTGAAGTTTCAGTTGGCTCTGTATCTTATGGGGTGTTTACACGATCCAGCAAACTTCCGGCAAATGTATTCAAAATACACGTGCTAATGCTGGACGTCTGCTGGATCATGTAAACACCCTATTACTCTTCTGTCTTGCTGTGGCCACAAGTCTGTGGGGATCATTGCAGTGCAATGCTTTAGTCACGTTAATAAGTTCCCCTACATTTGAGGAGTAACAGCAGAAATTCACTCAGACTTTTCATCCATGCAACATTTTGGTCAGTCGATTCTCATAAAAATCATTAAAATTGTTGCCATCAGATGTTGAACTTTAAAGCTAAAATACAGCTACCAGTAATTCGACTTGGCTGGAGCCCCAGAAAAGCTTACACGAGGGGAGAATAGGCCAGTGTATGTCCCACAACCATGGAGAGATATCCACACCTATGATGAGTGGCCTACTGAATTTGACCCACAGTGCATAATAAATTTGTGTTGTGCTGTAGAATGCTATAGATTATTTTTCTCTGACAAAGTGTGAATGCAAACATTAACGAAACTGGAAAACAGTTTCACTCGATTATACATAAACACTATCTGGCTATTTTACGGAATAAGATAACAAATAAAAAATACCAGACTTAGCATTGTTTTTCTAAACAGTGTATTACAAAGTGAAAACATTCCACATCATATTACAATTGCACTGAACTGACTGTCACAGCAAATGCAATGTTAAGTAAATTATATCAAAGTATTACACATCTCAGCAATGTCCTAAATAATAACATATTTACAGCGTAGGCCTACTCTTACTAGGTGGGCCAAACAAGTTACACCTCTTTCAACCACAGTAATATAATGCCAGATAAACTGTAAAATGGTAGATAATTTTGCACTATTTGAATAACTTTAACATTCACTATTAATCATCCACAGTTTATTTGGAAATATTTTTGATGCGTTACAGCTATGCTGTGGGCGAATAATCAGCCCATTGTTGAGGCTCTCTGCATACAAAATTTAAGGGATGCAGTTGAAGGAAAACATTTTGAAATTTGGGGTTGAATGGAGGGGTAAAAATGTGCGTTTTTCTAATGGAAAACAGGCCATATCTCAGAAAAAATGGAGATAGGGCCAATGTCACTAATAGGAAGTGGTATACACCCTTTCAGATGAGATGAAAATCATCAACCTTGGATGACTTTCAAGGACAGTACTGCAACAGAAACTGTGGAGGCTGTACATAGCGCATGTTCCTAGCAATAGCTGGGCTTTCTTGTTATAATTCTGTCAGAACTCCAATGTTTCCATACACGCAAGTTGTGAATCAAACAATGTTCATTACATTAGTTAATCCAACCATCATGATGAAATTACAAATTATTCTCACAAAATAAAAACCTGTTTGCATCAGCAGAAAAAGCATGATGTCAGTTAATGAAAATGATACTCGAAAAATACAAAAATTGCAAATATAACACATCTGAACAAAGAAAAAGCTTGGACACCAAAAAAGTATCACTTTTGGCCCACCTTGTATAATGTTTCGAACAATAATGACTGGGCATCACAGATTACTAGCAATCTTCAAAATTCTTCAGAGTCATTAGAGACACCACTAACTGAACAAGGTAAACCAACCACATGGCCATCAAAACAGCTGTGCCTATGTACAGTATTAGCAGCATAATGCCCAACTACTGCATGGAAATTCCTTGGATATTTACTGATATATCTGTACAACACAAGATATTTGTATCAATGTGATGTTTCAATGTGCTGCCATTATGCAATATGCACGCCTCTATTATTATGTGGCCACCCTGATGGGTAGCATCTCAGGTCTTTCTTGCCTGTCTCAGATTGTCTGCCCATCCAACTGCCCTATATGTGGCTCGAAAATAGAGCAACCAAAATTAGTGTGCACGTTCTCTAAAGCTGAGGTAACCGGCGTGCCAATTTTTGATGCAAAAAGTCATGGTTATGATTGTGCAGTTATATGTGGACGGCCGCACAATATGTCGGCAACGCATCATCTTTCTTCTAGTTATGTACAGTGATGTAGTACTGGAGTCCGGCAATAAACCCAAGTGAAAAACTTTTTATTTTCCAGGAATCGAAACAAGGAAGCCCATGAATTGGACCCACTGGGCTCAGACTCGGTGCTCTGTGACTTTAAAGCAACTGCACTGTATTCATGTTCATATTTTAACTAGTCGCTTTGTAATCAACAGTAAGGTGAAGAGTTGACTAATTTCTAACGTTATACTGTGCTGTTGTTTCTCACAGCATGCTCAAACTGTGAAAGTGGAATAATCGTAAACATTCTGTCTCATCAAGCTAACTAGACTTGGATTCAAACCCTCATGACTTGGACTCAAAGCTCAAAGCAGCTCGCAGACTAAGTGGACTTGACTACATCACTGAACATGAAAGCAACAGTCATCTATCAAACAGCTTAAGGACAGATCTGCCACTGATAGAAACTGATGTCGGTTACAAAATGACCAACGGTCAGTTTCTGCGTAAGACAGCAGGCTCATTAGCATGTCGTGAACGTCTGTCGTCATCAAGCACCGAGTCACGAACGTCTCGAACATTTCCACCGCGTCGACGCCGGCGAAGTCCACCCGCTAACTCTAGGTCAGCAAGCTGTTCAGTCACCACATCAAACTGCTGTCCTTCTGACTGAGATGATAAACCATGACTTGAAGCAACAGCACCAGCCGAATCTGCCAACTGATTGCTTGGTCCGTTGTCGGTCTGTGGGATAGAACTGGTGGCCTGCACTGACTGTACTGATGATGATGCTGTAGCCCCACTGTCAGCTGCAGAATCCTCCTTGCCATCTCCATTACGACGTGCTCGCACCTTCTTCCGACACACGAGACCCGCCACGCCCTGCACTCAGTTTGCACACCGTTCACAATGTGCTGTGCACTGTAGCAGATACGAATTCTAATATACGGAATACTGGTTGAATATCTGTTGCAAATTGTCAGTATGCATGAAAATTCGAGATTCTATTCATCAGCATTTTTGGCAATGAATCTCAATACAACAGACTTACACACCTGAAATTGTACGAGGGACGTTCGATAAGTTTCAGGACTACGTCCTTAATACAACGACAGTAAATCGCACGTTTCTGACAGTTACGTTACTTTTCAACATATTCTCCCTGCAGTTGAATGCAATGTTTCCATTGTTCTACAAGTTGGCTGGAACCTGTAGCATTAAGTTTTTTATTGGCACCTGTAGAAATTTCCGGACAAAATGCTGTAGAACATCTTCATCGTTTTTAAACTTAATGTCTCTTAGTGATTCGCTCTGTGGTCCAAATAAACAGAAATCACTTGGAGCTAAATCTGGACTGTATGGCAAATGCTGTAGCAGTTTCTAGCCCATCTTTTCAATTTTCTTAACTGTCTAATGGGCCAACTGCATGATGGGGCACTGCCATTTTAAAAAATGACACCTTTCTGCAGCAAACCAGGTCAATTGTTGCGAATTGCTGGTTGTAATCAATCAGAAAATAATGCCTGGTAATATTGTTCATTCACAGTATGTCTCTCAAGCAAAAAAGTCTGCAAGAACAACTCTTTTAGTAAACCAAAAAATGCTTTGTCTGCAGCTAACCGTTTTGCCATATGCAGTGTTCCAACACTGACATCATCACTAACTAACTAATGATCGCTGCAAAAGCGGGCAAACTATTCAAATACTTTCAAACATGATAAAGTGTCACTGCTAATTACTACAAGTAATCTACAATAAATTTCAGCACCTTCTGCGACTAGAAAATTTAATGATTATTCTCTAATCTGATTCTCTAAACAAACGTCAATGCCGATCATTTATATCCTAATAATAATGACGTCACAACATGACGTCATAAATGACACCATGGTAAGTGATGTACAATAGTGGCAGTACAACTTCATAATAGTTTTGATTTTCAGCTGTCACTCTGTGCTTACTGAGAAGAACAGTCCTGGAACTTATTAAACGCCCCTCGTATGTTATAGATGGAGTAGACTCAACAATTAGGCTTATTGAAGTTCTGCTTTCAACAGCTACAAATACATCATCGAGGCTGCAGTTTATACAAGAAAAATGTTGCTAACCTCATAACTAAAATAGGAGATAAGGAATATGGCCCAGAAAGTGATTCATACTGATATCCCTGAGAGGCTATCTAGCAATAAAAAACACTGCAAGTATCTAAGAACTAAGAAGTAACCTGTTGGCTAATGGAAACCTGGAAAACAGCTACGGTATAAAATGGTGTGTTTCTATAAGCATACCATACAAAGTACTGCATGGTTTACTTCAATACTAGCAATCAGCTTTCAGCACTGCACACAACATGCTTAACTGATTTTTTTACAAAATTCTCGGTATTAACTGATGAGTCCTTGGTTGCAATCTTCAGCCATTCAAATAAAATATGATGATTATAAAACTAGGTGATTATGCTGATACCAGACAGAAGACCAACCTTGCAGTCGGGAATGCCAGGAAGATCTCTCTTGATTCGTCGTCTTCTTGTGGGATATCCCCGACGATACTGGACGTGGTTCTCAAGATCAATGATGTAGATAAAACCGGCAATGAGTAGCTCGAATGAAGCTGGGAGACTGTCACCAGTGCTGTCTTCAAGCTGATTCTGATAGTTCTCTATCTCAACACTCGTCCGTTCATCGTATTCCCACCAGCCGCCGACCCCTTCGTAGTACCAGCGAAACTTGTGATCTGCAGCAAACAATTACACTGCTATTAACTTCTAGTCTGAAACTATGGTACAAAAGAAAAGGTATATCTACTTCACTGCACTCTAACTAAATAAACTGCACCTTGTAAACAACACATCATTCAGTGCACCAAAAGTAATGTATCTCATGCACGTGTCACCTTCAGTGTCTCATCCTTGTATCCACAAGATTTTCATTCTTCCTTACGATCTGCCATCGAATGCATCACCAAGACTGATCTATCGAACACCTAGTGGATTCAAGCCGGCTTACCAGCTAGAGGTGGAGGCCTTGGGGTGAGATGTGTGTCTTTACTCGCACTTCCTGCCTTTTCAGCTTCAGCAGCAAGCACACTCTCACTCCAGGACAACATCCTGGCTAGTTGCCTTTCCTCAAATAACACTTACCGCCAGACCTACCTTTCGTCTTTGTCAGTTGCTCCCACCACCAACCAAACAGCCATTTTACGCTCAGCCAGAGATCTTGCATGACATTTCAGTGGTCGAGTCGGGACTGCAGACCCCAATACAGCAAGCCGCTTTTAAAGCTGCAGTTTCATCACAGTGGAAATTGGCTGTTTGTGCTCCCAATTGCCTCTTGTGGCCTGCACCTTGATGACGAAGCGGTTCGTGTCACCGTTGCACTGAGGCTTGGTCTCTGCATGTGTGTTCCACACCAATGTCACTGTGAGTCACTGGTTGATGCCCATGGGGTTCACAGTTTCATCTTCAAGAAGGGGCCTCGGTGCACAGCTAGACACCACGCCCTGAACGATCTGGCAGCTCACTCGTTTGTCTCTGCTGGCATTCCAGTTACCAAAAAACCGAGCGGAGTATCCCGAACTGATGGCAAACGCCCCGATGGAATGACTTATTAAACGGGCTGGAGGCAAACCTCTGACATGGGACGTCACGGTTGTCTGTCCAGTCGCGACCTCGTAAATGGACGCAGCAGCCAATAGCGTGGGGTCGGCGGCAGAGTCTGCAGCTGAGCGTAACACCGCCAAATATGCAAACCTGGAGACACAGTATATTTTCCAGCCCATCGCGGTTGAGTCACTGGGCCCCATGCATGAGTCAGCAAGACACTTTCTGGCTGAACTTGAGCGGAAGATTTCCACTTGTTTGGGAGATGACCGAGAAAGTACATTTTTGTTTTAGCGTATTTCAGTTTTGTTGTTTTGTTTCAATTCCATTCCGTTACACGACAGTTTTGTTTCAGTTGACTCTCTGAATTGATGGTCAGTCCATTCGTTTGACGTAGCTAATTTTTTAGACACCTTTGGATTTTTCCAAGGGTTTAAAAAAATAATTTAATAATAATGTGAACATTATTAATGCTAATTTTTGAGACTCCTATGAACTTTCCTAAGAGTTGAAAAATAATACGGTAATAACACAAGTGCTAATGTTTATAGTGCTGTCATCATGTGCAGCCACTGAAAGAGTTCACACAGTTTATTTGAGCTAGCACAGTGCAAGGTGGCTGCTGTCCTGTGGAGTAAGCTGAACAGCCAGAGCCAAAAGATTCACCTATAGGCAGTCTACAGTACATATATTCATCATCGCCAATTAGTTATTTGTTATTATTACTCAGCTAGACAGCTGACACTCATTTTGCCATCCCACAGTACAGTGCCATGGGTGGCTGGCTACAGACCAAGAAGGTGCTGCTGCCTGCAAACAGTCATTTGTTTGATCATGCTTGAGTGCCAAGGGACAAATGACAGAGAATAAAGATGGGCAATATCGATAATGCAAACTGATTCACCCTCAAACCAGTGACACATTTTTTCATTCACAACGTCAACTTACCACAATTTAAGTGCTGCTCATCAGCTGCAGCTGGAGGTGAGATGGAGAGCGTGTCTTTTTTTCCAACCAAGACAGGCCGACGAACAAAGTCCTGTGGGATGTCAGCTCGGCACAAAGCGCAGCGACGATTGCGGCCAGCGACGCCTTTCAGACACAAGAAGCAGAAGACATGTGAGCATGGCAGTTTCACTGGAAACACACATAGCTGTAAGCAGACTGGACACTCGGCTAAGCTGCTATCTGCAGCTTCACCATCCATCGCTGAAACCATACAGCAAACAACAAGTCTGAATTACATTCTGACCACAATGTGTCAAAAAAATTCATCCTACAGTGCAGTGACACTGACGAGTGGGTGACATGAACGGATTCAGATGGATTGATACAAAATCCTGCTAAAAGAAATGACAACACCCAACAGTTTTCCTTATGATTCAGATTGCAAACAATTAAAATATGAAACACTGGATCAATACACTAACTCAAGCTAGATGGTATTTAACTTCTTGATTTGGGTCCGCTGCCCATTCTGAAGGGTTGCCCTACCAAAAACATGTTTTAGATGATGATGATACCAAATTTATGAAGCATCAAACTAACTCTAACACTGACCTTAACCCCAACCCTATTGCTAATTGTGGCTACCTTTTGAAACTGCGAACCTTCGGAATGGTGCACCAAAATCAGTTTCTTGCTAGTATCAGATCACTCATTAACAATTCTAAGCAAAAATGCAGCATTCTGTGCATACTCAATAGGAAATAGTTTGAATACACCAATGCAGCTATCAAAATGTATTCTGTCAAAACTGTCATAATGTGTACATCTAAACAACATACGCTGAGCTTCGGTATCAGTTTTATGCAGAGCATTCTCATCAGTTGTTGACGATGAAGCAGCTGGGTGAACATCAGAAGCATCCGAGCTGACTGATGGCTGTGAATCACCATCCACCGAAGCCATCGTCTCACTACAACTAACAGACCAATCAGTTCTAAGCATTATTACACATATATGTAAAAAACTTACCAGTTTACAACTGTGTGTAAGGACGATGTGATGATATCAGTCCTCTAAAACAGCAAAAATCATTTGGGTAACCTTACATGGGGCTATGCATATGGCGTCCTTACAAGCTGACTTTAGTTGGTAATCACTAACATAGTCTAAAGCCTTCTTCATTTGATGTTATTTGTCGTATTAGGCCTACTTGCCGAATGGTTACCGATTTAGCCGAACTGCCCAAAATGTGCACCGTAAAACAACAGATAGGCCTAAGCGTATAATATTATAAGCTTAACTAATGTAAAAGTCTGCATAATGACGATATGGTGATCTCATATAGCTGCTTTCACTTT
>Ga0209367_1003833_pt1 | contig 20586 bp, 12 predicted proteins | sample WorMetLIZISLAND2_FD_187412 | JGI IMG/M metagenome (GOLD analysis project Ga0209367, IMG submission 187412) | Marine gutless worms symbiont microbial communities from Max Planck institute for Marine Microbiology, Germany - Olavius geniculatus... ...
AATGCATTTGAGTTCGGGCCCCGTGACTTTGATGCCGGAGAAATTTTACCCCCCCCCCGTAATTTCCCCCAATCGAACTTAGGGCGCCGGGCGGACTCACGTTGGGCTTTGCCTGAAATTTCTAGTTTTTTTTTACATCGCAGCAATAAGCATTTCTTTTATTAGGCTGCATATAGTAATGGAAAACCTGATGTTTTTGCTTGGTATTTATTTTACTTTTTTCTTATTTTTCAACTTCTTCTCCAAAACCAGACAATGAACCATGACAAAAAATGTGGGGGGAAGATAATAAAGATCCTTAACTGAAAAAAACTGAGGCCAAATTTCAGCAAGATCCATTTACAGGTTTGAGGGAAAAAGCCATCTATATGTCACAAATGGGTTCAAGGTCCGCACAACGATGACATATCATTCACTAGGCCGTTCTGTTTATAATAGTTATTTTAGTTCACGTACTTAATCAAACCTTGCTTGCTTGTTTTCCAGTGCAAACTAGAAAGCAGTCATAGCCCGCACATACCTCCGCCAAGGCAAAGCTATTCGCCAGGTGGCGTCACCATCTGCGGTTTTGCAGCGGTTCCCTTATGCCCCCTTTAACGCAATGGTAACAAAAATTTCAAAGTGATCCAGAATCCAGGATTCCTGCTGGATCACGCCCAAAATGGAATCACTTGTAGTTTATGCATGTCCGACATACCCTCTAAACTTCAGAAAGATCAATCCATAACTTTTCGAGTTATCTTGCTGACTCACAGACAGACAAACAAACAAACAAACAAACAAACAAAAACCGGCAAAAACATTACCTTCTTGGCGGAGGTAATTATGCATCATATCATACTGTGTCCTATCGCATATGGACAGAAAAATTACCACAGTGTTCACCTGTGCATGCTGTCACCTTGGCTTTTACCAGCATCTTTTAAAATTTTTATATGTTTCATCTGTTCTCATCTTTCTACATGTAGTTTTCAATCACGGAGAAATTCACGACAAAAAAATTAAATAAATAAATTACTGCTATTTTTTGATCTAGTGCATATACCAACAAGTAAAAATCAATGCAAAGCAGTACAAATTAATGCGACTTATGTCACACAGATTAAAAAGAAACTTACGGTAATTATTGGAAAAGGTAAGCCAACCACGGCCACAGCCCACCATGGCACAGTATTCTCCTTGTACGGAAATTTAATGGAGTCATCATCACAGAAAAATCCACGCTGGAATGGACGAATGTGGCCAAATTCGAATACAAGAACCGGTATGAATACTGCAAAGCAACCACCAACCATTCAGTAAGGTTTTACAAGTTCATATGGCTGCATAAACGAATGCATTACAAATGCATAAATCTATCAATCAATCATACAATCAATTCAATAAAAGAGTTATATAATAATAAATGTACAAAACATCAGTTTATACACTTGCTAACGACAACATTTTCGGACTGGCACATCGAAACATCGAAAACAGCAAAAATTACAAAAGGTAGGCATTCTAGGCATATGCGGGTTTGCTTTTTGCTCAGTGCTATGGTCAGTTCTGCGAACTGAAAGATCGGTGACCAAAATTACTATCGTCAGTTCGCCAAACTGAGCCGAAAGAATCAGAATTTACAAAAACAGTTCGCCGATCTGAAATGCAGCTAATTAGGCTACAAAAATCAGTTCGGCTGCGCTGCTATTAATTTCACACCGCCACCAGTACTGCATTAGACATGGTGAACAGATTCACTAATTCTAAAGTAAAAAATATTAAGAGGACCTTTAACTCTGAGTTCTAGTAAACTCCTTGTTACCAGCGCTGGCTGCTGAGATAAAATCTGCGCAGGTGGAGAGTGACGCTATAGATCTACCATGACTTGTACAGAGTGAAGTTCTTTCTTTATACAAGATAAACTAAAAAAATGATTAAGCGCCACAATTCTTATTCATATCTTTTCAAAGTACTGAGAAGTTAAAAATCTTTCAGTTTACTCTCAGCTAGACAATGGCAGAATTGGACCATAATGGCCTGCAGTTCATGTACTTACAGCATGGACCTAAAATCTTACTGCATAACTTAGATTTATTTATTTCAGCTTCATTAGGTAGTTCGTTAATTTTCTGCTACAGTTTAGTCCCACCAGACCAATGCCTGCCGACAAGGTAAGTCTGAAAGTGTCAGTGGCTGCAGTGTCGTGAGACCAGCTCAGTTCCTGACAGTCACGGAGGCAGGATGTCAGCGGCCAGGCGGCGTCGAGCATTATCCGTTTTCTCCGAACCGAAAGTAGCAAATTTTGCGTTGCTTCTATCAGTTCACCGAACTGGAAATAGAATTAACGTTACTTTTTGGCAAAAAAAGAAAACGCTTTTTGTTGTTCAATTTGTTTCATTTGGCAAAAAGTGAAACATACGTAGTGGCAAGGTGAACAGGAAACACTTCCACACTAGTACTAAGTGATTGCAATAGCCTACCACTGACAGGCGCGAAACGGTAAGAGCAGTGAGATTTTCAATAGTTACGCCAGTAATCAGTGCAAAAACGGGTACCAATTACCCGCATTTGAAACCAGGTAATAAATTTTGGATCAGATGTGGTACAAATCACTAGTTTTGACGGCACCGGAGCAAACGGCCCTCGAGTACCGAAAAAATTATTTTCAGTCCGAGAGATGAGCAATAAAAGCTTCTGCTCATCAAGCTCATAATTTGAAACTGAAACTGAACTGTCCTGTGGTTTTCAGTCATACCCGACACGGGCGGCCTTGGCCGGTATTTGTGACCACTATTCGGTGGTTGTAGATACTGTGGCGAAATCACATGATCACTTACTCGCAAATTTCCGATTTCACTTACGTTAATCAACTGCCAAAGATGTCTAAAGTCCGAAAATGAAGAAATATTTACGATCGTTTCACGCTTGTCTAACTAGGCCTATTTCGCAACAGATCATACATTTACGAATAAGTGACCATGTGATTTCGCCGTCCGACAAGGACTGAGTGAAAATAACGTCTACCCTCGAGTACCGTATTGACGGTAACGTAGCCACTGCGGAGTACAATGACAGGTACAGTAGAGTACGTGCCTGTAATAAGACATACTACATCCACTATAATTGCAGCTATCAATCGCTTTGTATTTGCCATATCGCTACTGTTCAGCAAATGACACAAAGTTAAGAAATTTCACTCTATTATCACTTTAATTCATCAACGAACACCTTTCACGATAGAATAAATATTTCTGAGTGACAACTGACAATTATTATTTTGTGTCATTTCCGGTTAGTGAATTAATGTAAACAAACGCACATGTGAAATGGAGTGTTATTGAAGATAAGCTTAATTGCAAGACCGATTTTGTCAAAAATAGAATTTGTTTAAATATACTGACGTTGCGGATAGATGAACGGTTGTCACAGCATATATGCTGTTTTTGCCATCCGTGTTGTCATTGTTTGTAAATCGATAACAACGACGAAAAGCCAGTGTGCTTCCGAACATTCTTCATTCCGGTGTCACCGTCGCTCACCGACACGAGTGTGGTGTGCATTGTGTGGCAATGAAAAGACGCCTCTAAAAACTGCCATATCTTCAAAACGGTGTAACGATTATACGAAATTTTTAGCGATTATTAAGAAAAAAATTTGTTACATGAGAAACAATTTCGTGAAGTGTTATGAAAGTCTGCATAAATGGTACCGGCACTACTTTTCATTCGAATCATTCTGCGTTAGCCTATTGCAAAGTAAAAGCGTCTCGATCAGTGACTTCAGTATAAGTAGTCTTGTTCTAACTTTTTTTGTGATAAAACTGCAAAACAACCGACTACTGGCCTAATAATGACGTCACTATACGTCTGCCCGTTTTTTGCGTCAGCGAAAAAGTGGCCGTGTAAATACAGTTAAACTGAGTGAACTCATTAATTTTATACTTCTGTTTCTAACGACAAATAAACTGGTATTTTATTTTGCATTTCAAACGTAAATGTTTAAAGTCAGGGGTGAAAAATCGTATATATTGAAAAAAGTTTCTAGGGAATTTTTTAGGTTCTTAAAGTTCTTTTATGGTTTTAGGTTGTAGTGTACAAAATAGGACACAACGTTTAAGAGACAAGAAGAACATCACATTGTTTTGGTTTAGTGAATGACATAATATTAAAACTCAGAAATCACGATTGAATCATGAAATAATATGTGTATTAAATTGTACATATAATATACATGAAACTCAAACAACCTGAAATTCTTAAATTTGGACTTCTGAAATCTTTATGCGGGTATACTTTATACTTGGGTATATTTTATGGGGGGCCCGCACCTCCTATATTTCGGAAGGCAAAAAATTAAAAACTCTGCGCTATTTCAGGCAACTTTATTAAACTTTGATCGCGAATATCTCTGGAAAGGATGAAGATGACATCTTTAAGTCGAAGACGGCATTATCAACTATAATCCTTTTATTCCCTTTCACGTTTGATGCAAAATATGGTAAACTTTGGTCCATTAACATCAGAATTTGTGCGGCTAATGTTTACCCACCCAAAATTAAAACTGTGCCTGCTGTGTATTATAGACCAATGTGATTGCGGTCGGGCGATGTGTGACGTTGCCGCGAGCTGATTTTGACACCTAAATTGTCTCTCAATTTGGACTTACGACACCGGGCGGTTTCACATTGGGCTCTGCCCCAAATTTTTTTTAATGATTTTGTTGTTTGTTGTCTATACAGCTCGTTGCACAGCGTGCACAAATACGGTATATTCCTACAGTGGAGTTTGTGCTTTAGAACGCTACAACAATGTCGACCGTTATAATGCTGTTTCGTTATCGATGCTGCTGTTGATTTTGTTGTTTATGGCAAACCGTAGGCCTACTTACGGTCGTGCCTATAGTACAAGGTTGTGTCTGCTGTCTGTCTGTGACGTATGTATTGTGGCTAAACGGTACGTCGTAGACCGGCAACAATACCGTTAGATAGGGCGATGACGAATTCCCATAGGTTGTCAATAGTAACCATGTCGCTATCTTCAGCGGTTTGGCCGCAGTTTGCAACGCAAAGTTTCTGCCTGCATCCATCATTCACGTGCGCCAATTACCGTATCTTAGCGTTGATCTTTGCGTTTTATAGCAGCGTTAACATGGCGTTTATGGAATTGTAGTCACCTCTGGAAAAGCGCTTTCTGTCCGTGACCAAAAGTCGAATGCTGGACCTCGGACGGCGGCACGGTCGGCCGACCCTCACTCACCCTAGCGACAGCTGAGCTTTTTTATTATTATCATATGCTGATCTGTTAGTACGGTAAAGCGGCGGAGCTATTGTCCAGTCTGTGGCCTGCACCGCGTTGGACGCCGGATGGTGCCGACTGTGTGGTAGCGTACCTAGACCGCGTGGTGATCAGAGAATAGCGCGAGTCATGAGCGACACCGTCGGCACTCCACGTAGCACGAAAGCCAAGCGACCCACTCTGCCTTCTTGCGCCTCGGCGTATCAATCCAGTGCTCTATTGTAACTGTTGTTATCATCACCGTCACCATAGAAACCTGCAGAATTCTGCTCCTGTGAACATGAACACTAGTAGCACGGAAGCCATTGTCTGCCGCTCGTCCACGCTGCGTGGCGCTCGACTGCGCATGCTGGGGCGTCTGATGATGCGGCGGATAACATTGATGATGATAATGATGATGATGATGATGTTGATGCTGATGTTGATGCGCTGGTTGCGAAGAGAAAACGACGACACGCGGCGGCGCCGTACCACGCGCAGTGCCTCCCAACCGCTTCCTTCGACACACCATACACCGACTGCCACATGGTCCCGCCTTTCTGTCGCCGCCGTCCCCTGACGCCGTCGAGGGCTCCGGTGTGACGACCCACGATCGATGTGAGGCCTGACCCTGACCCCGACCCCCGTGACCTCCGCCGCGACCTCTCCGTCCCAAGCAGCACTGCGGCAGAACGCGCTTGCGCAGCTGCAGGAAACTAGCGCGCACGGCACGCGTTGAGAAGACGATGTACAGCAACGGGTTAATGGCGCTATGACCAAGCGCCATCAGTTCGCTCACCGACAGCGCTGTGGTCAGCTGATAGCGGTAATCGGAATATGCATAAGTTTACGATTTACTTATTTACTTACTTATTTACTCAATGCTACGGGTTTTCTGTTCTTTGGCGACTCAGATAACACAGCTTTGACGGACGGTTGTTAACGTCGTTTTGAGTATTCGCCTATATTGAGGTAAATTTAAAGTCGAAGTGGCGGTAATCGGAGTAGATGCGTATGAGACTGACGACAAAGTAGGGAGTCCAGCAGACGACGAACCCGGCGATGACGGACATGGTCATTTTGACGACGTTGCGCTTCGACGTGACGGCAGCCGTGTTGGCGGCCAGACCGAGTGCAGCGGCAGACGGCGACGACAGAGCCGAGCGCGGGGACCGAGGCGGGGGTAACGGCCGGTCGTTGGTCGTTTGCTGGCGGCCTGGACGGCAGACTCCGGGCACAGAGGACGCGGCGGCATTGGGAGAGCGGCGAGACGTGACGAAGTGTATGCGAGGCATGTCGATATCCCGAGGGGCGGAACTCGGCGTTCCGGCTCTCAGCCAAATGATGCACGTGATCCGCGCGTAGCAGAACGTCATAATACACGTGGGAATGATGAGGATGTATGACGTCATGAAAGTAAAGTACAGCTTTCGCTGCCACTCGGCGGTGTAGCCGGCACTCTTGCAGCCGTAAACGATTATATCCTGCGTTTCTCCGAACAAAGATCGTTGCTCTTGCGTCTGTACGAAGATGAGCAGTTGCGGAATGGCGAAGACAAGAGCGAGTAGCCACGAGAAGAGAATTTTACGCCAAACCCTCCGCGTGCCGCGCAGCGACCTCAGAGGCTGCACCAGTACCTGCATGCACACAGAACGTTAAGCATCACATAGTTTTTGTAATTTCACTGTAGTAGCGCTCATACGATTGAAAAGTTTGAAGTTAACTTGTCGCAAATTTGCGATTAATTTATCATTACATTAGTGTTCATTAAAACCGTCAATGGCAATTGTTGGAAAATGCACGTCTTGTTCTAGAATTCAGACAAGAACAGTCGCCGATGCACCGAGGCAGAATCAGTAGCCTGCGTTTGTTTTATTGGGATTTGTAAGCGGATTAAAATTGTTCAAACTGTTTGATTATCGTACAAGTAGTAATAGACCTATAATCAATCAAAATTTTATAAATCGTTGAATGTTTTAATGATTAATAGTACAACTGATGGTCAGTTTTCGCAGCCGTAATTTCACTGTTTTTTTTTTACTTTTTAGTTCTTGGCCATATGTGCACTATACCGGAAACGGTAGGTTGGTGGCGTAGCATAGTGGTTAGAACGTCGGTCCTCGCCGGCGAACTTTCCCTATCCTGCGCTAGACTGATGGATGGCCGTGTGACCACTTTGTGGGTAAAGCGTCCGCTATCAGTCAACCAACAAGGCCATCTCAGCCTGCCATCCCTCTTGGGTCGGTTAAATGAGTAGTAACCCATTACATGGGTTACGAAAGGTGGGGACCTTGGTACAGTTGACTGGGGATGCCTAGCCGGCCACTGCGCCAGCCTGTGTCTGCAGGCTGCACACGGTGGCCGTGCGGCAGGGGGCTCTGGTTAGTGACGAAAGCGCATTAGAGGCGTGTTCGCGACGATGCGCTATACAAATTGACGACTTTTACCTTTTTTTACCTTTTTAACAGTAGAAGTGCGTATGTCAGTCAAAGCAGATACCCAAAATAAAAAGTCTGGCCCCCAATCTACGATAGGTAACGTTTATAATTGGACGATGTGCATAGGTCTTTATCGGCGCCCTCGTTAAAATGACCAAAAATCACCAAACAAATGATTAAAAGTGCATTAACAACACTCAAAATAGACAAAAAAGTTTGCAGATATTTTTGTCGTCTTCCACTTTAGTGAAAACGCTATAAAATTTTTTATAGCACTAACGCGAGGGGGAAAGTCACAAAACGTAACAATATACGATTGGACAAACTTTCTGATTTTACTTGCAAGTTACGCTTGCTGTCTCCATTAAACTTTTCTTCCAATAATCGCGAACTCAATCTCTGGAAAGGAATTGACAGGACATTTTCAGCAGTGTTTATGACTATTTGATAGCCTAACGTGTGTGGGCGACTTTGCGCGTCAACAGCGGGACTCGTCTTGGGACGAAATCTGTCACCTGTGTGCAGACCAACGGTACATTAGCACCTTGGCGTAGCGGCGGCTTGGCTTTAGACTAGTCTAGACCAGATATAAATTCTCGTTTGAAACGCTAAATGTGTATAGCTCTTCACGGGAACCCATCTGAGAGTTACGCAGCGTCACCTGTTACCTGCCACCCGACCTACAGTGTAGGTGAACGCGCCCCGACTTAACGGAACAGAAGACCGGTATAACGCGATTTACATACGCCGGAGGGACGAAAGGCTGAGTTGACACGAGTGTTTGGTTGTGTATACCAATGTGGTTGATCTGTTTCTCATTCATCTTAGCGGGTCTGGCGTAGAGCAATTAGGCCTACGCTGATATGGACCAACGCGTTAACCGCTCGAAACAGGAATCATTGAGACAGTAAATAACTTTGTTACCTAAGCACACGAAACGCAATACCAGCGCGATAACTACTACCCAACATTGCTCATTTAACAGCACTTCGTCTGTTGTTGTGCAAAGTGCTAATAGGGCACATTACGGGTCTTGCCCGTCCGTCCGCCCATCCGTCCGTTTGTTTCGTACGGCCTCGTAAAAATTTAGAACAAAAAACGCAAAAAGACTAAAATTAATGTTAGCGCTTTCAGGGGCAGGAGTAACCAGTGTGCCAAATTTCAATGAAAAAGTCACTTTAAGATCAAGATTAAATTGCGCAGCTGTAGGCTGACGGCCGCACAATATGTCGGCACAGGGCCAATATATATTTTATATTTTAGTTATATCAAATTCTAATAAAGATTGAAAAATTTTAACTAGGCTTATTCGCACCTGGTAGCGGTCGATACTCATGGCTGTGAGGAGGAAAGTGGTTGAAGCCAAGGTGACAATCTGACCGTAGACGATCAGTTTGCAGGCGACCGCTCCAAGCACCCACTGACCGAATGCCACGAACAGTATCTCGGTCGTCATGGTAACGAAACAAACCATCAGGTCTCCAACGGCCAGATTCAGCAGAAACACGCTCACGCGCTTGTGACGCAGCTCGGCGCGGCTGGCGATGATGACGATTAACGATACGTTGCCTAGCAACGTGAAGATCATGAGGACAGAGATGGTTGTGACGCGGAAGATGATGGCAGGTGTCCAGACGGTCTCCGGGACATCGGCTGCCGCTAGCGTAACAGCCGTGGTGAACTGGCCAGCCGCTTCACTCACGTTCTCTGGCAAACCATTGAAACCAAATCAATCGCATCAAATGTTTCTTTAATGAAACAACTGTGCAATGTAAAAAACACAAAACATATCATCATTATCATCAGTTTTATTTCAGGCACTTGGCCCATATACACATGAAACACATAAAAACATAAGCAAAACACATACAAGAAACACACAGATCATGTAAATGCAGATAAAACTCAATGATGCAAACAGTAGCCTAGGCCACAAACAGTTGCGATTGCAAACATATAAACAATACACTTAATAACTTCCATAAAACAAAGTTTGTATTACAAGTATAGGTTTTGTTAACAGTACAGCTGCAGACAACTGTCGAAGCGACGGTGGTAGACTTTTCGAAACGGGGCTGAAAAACCCATACGTTTTGTGGTAAAAGTTTTTAGTTATTGAGCGTTTTAATTTTTTATAAAGTTTTAAAGGGTTTTAAACTTTTGTTAGGTTTATATTAGTGTAAATCTACATAGAAAATTAGACACAATCGGACCAAAAAAGACATTTTATTCAATTTATATAGGTACCATTCTCCGTATCACATCGGTTTCGATAGCTCTTAAATTATAGCCAAACTTAAAAATCACTATTAAAATAGATAATATTAAATATAATTTGTGTTTTACTCAAATCTTAAAATTGGAATATTTTTAAACGATAAAACAGTTTGTTGTCCGAATTCTGATAATCGAGTGTTGCAAGTTGTTCATATCGGAGACCGCTGCCGGACCGAAGTCGTGAGCGTTGAGTGACTAGCGGAGTGGGTATATGAGATCAGCGAGAAGCACGCCCCAAGTGAGGCGTGTACATTACGTGCACAGAATCACACTGAACGTTTTTTTTGTTGAAGTCTAAACTCCATTTAACTTAAGTTGTTGTGGACTTTTTCCCTCTGTTCTCCAACAGACAGCATTCTGAAATCAATGACTGTCTGGAGGATAACAGGAAAGATTATTAGAACCACCATAATTATTGTTAATTACTCATGCGGACATATAATGGAGTTCTTACAATTTTCGGTTTAGCTCGATTTTGTGTTTTGTGTTTTGTGTTTTTGTATAGGTTGAACTTTCCGCTTTTTTATTTTAAAGATGGAACTTAGGCCTACTGTTCCATTATTATGTGTTTCTGTGCATTCTGCCTGGAAAGGCCATCTCCAAAATGACCTATTTTGTGTCGGGCAGGACGTTAAACCATACTCACTCACTCACTCTTGCACAACAAATCTGCAACGAATTTATGGTTTATGCAAAACAAAAACAAGTTGTGCAACAAGTCCTCCGAAACTCGCAGTAAGTCCGCACGACATGTCGAGATATTTTTTGTGCAGCTTGTAGTACAGCAAATAGAGCTGTAATTATTCATTCCGTTCCCGGTCGAAATAAGTTCATATAGCACCACGTCATCATGCGCTCAGCGTTTAGAACTATGCGATGTAACAGGTGCTGAAGTCATCTGTCAGATTCATTTAGTCGACCAATCAATTAGCGCAACTGCAACGAAACTGGCCCAAAGGAATGAAGTGCTCGGGAACATATCAGAGGTGATGTACACAAATAATTTATTCACTTTCTCCGAAAATACCGGTTGCTGTATGTCATTTGCGCACTTGAAGATCAAATTGCCATAGGCCCTCTATGGACGGAGACTGATAAATAGAGGGACGTCGAGAGCCACAGCTGGGCCAGGGAGAACATTTTTGCGGGGGTCCGTTTCAAAAAAAATTAAACTTGGCTTTTTAAAATGGCGCATTCTGGTGTACGTTTTCTGTATATTTTTAGCGACGGCGAGGCACACAAACGTCGCAGTGTTCTGGAAAAACTTTCCCCTTTTCCCTCTAGACGGGCCTGGATAAATAGGCTAATCAAAGTTCTGTTGTACTCAGATGTAATGTGCAAATTGTTTTGTTCATTCGTTATGCAGCTTATCGGGTGGAGAATGACAAACTAGGGGAGGGTGACACTGACCTCAAAGTGTACATTTGCAACTAATATTCTAACAGTGTTTAAAAAACTCGCGACTGACCCCCCGCCTTAAGCCCCTGACAACTACCACACTGAAACTGTGCGCCTCTGTTTCACGGGCGACAGAAAAAGCTAATGAGTGTGCTTTTATTGATTATTGGGCACCATCTGTATTCCGCGCGATAACAACGTGCTATATGATGAGCGCGTGTCCACTCAATAGGCTAATGATTAGCCTATTATAATAATCTTTAATCGCAATAAGATGCAGCATACAATAAAAAGTACAACACAATGCAGAAGATTTTACTAAAAAAATCCTAAGCTAAAAGACAATATTAAAAAGAAAACAGAGAGTGGACACGCGTTCATCAAACATATGCTGCAATAGCTTATTGAAGTGATTTAGTTCGATGACAGTTACGTTACATCATGAACTAACAACAGCTTAGACACTGGACGACAGTCTGAAGAACGTTGCATCATACGGACCGGTCGATTGTGTAAATACGGATAGCTGCATGCCGATAGATCAACGTAAATGCAGAAGGACAGTCCATAGCCTAGTGCATCCAACCCTCAAAGCGAGGAAGGCTGAAGTCGAGTCAAAATGGCACACGTGCAAGAAGCAGACCACAATAGTAAACCGGTTGAGCAACGTCGACTGCAGTTGTGGACTATTGACAGCTTACAGGAACACGTCATCGTTGTATCCAACGGTACAATCGCCGAACCCCCCCCCCCTACGACGCACCGTTGAAGTATCCACAATACCGCACGATTGGCATAACAGAGTGCGTAACGACCCATCAAGGCCATCCAAGGTTGATGGTTCTCGTGTCATCTGAAAGGTCTTGTGCTACTTATTAGTGATCAATCGCAAACTTGGCCCTTTCTCACCGTTTATGAGATACGGCGACTTATCGGTTGAAAAACGCATATGTTTTCTACCTTACTTTTGTTCAACCCAAAATTTGAAAATGTTTTCGTTGCACTGGATCGCTAAAATCTTGTGCGTTAAAAACCGTATCATTGTATGAATAAATGAATGAAACATCTTTGTGCTAATTAATCGTGTAATAAGTTTTCCGGTAAGGCCTACTATTTAGCCGCAATATATGCGTTACAGATAGATGACAAACAGACATGCAGATGACACATCGATCCAAAAATTTAACATTAGCGGTCGGCCAAAAACTTGGCAAAAACCTTTGCTAAAAGAAAATAATAAAAAAAAGAAAACTTATGCGAAACACAACAAAATTATCGGCACTTTATTAAGAATAGAAATTATAAAAATTGTAAATAATCTTGAATATATTTTGGACTACCAAAGTGTACGAAATCGATTGAAACGACTAGCCGACTGAAAAAAGCGAATTTATGCATCGTCGTAATGTCACAAATTCACAATAAGAGACTGAAAGTGCCTGCCTCTATGCTAAATCAATGGCTCGCAGACCGACATACCCACATGGCCGGGGACAGTCGCGGCGCAATGTTTTATGCTTTCTGCTAAAATGCAGGCTTCTTCAGCCAACTAAAGGACTAACGGGATCAGGTGGCCTTGGGAGCAATAAAGAAACCTCTTAATTGTTAGACACATAAAACGTACGAAGTAAAGTACAGTAGTTTCTTGAAAGCAACGGCATTAGAAATTTACGAGCAAAAGAAGGAGAAAGTAAGTAAGTAGTTACGTAAGTAGGTAATTTACATGGCGCGTTGACTGCATAGCTCGAACTCACTCAGTTTACTTGCAAAACGAAAAGTAAAAATGTTTGAGCTGTCGTGTAAAAATCAAATAAATGCAAAAGTGTAAAAGTGTGCGTTGGTTTAAACAAAGCAATTTAAAAAAACGTCAATGCTGTTTCATCATCGGACTTGTTTTTTAAATCTCCAGTTTTTAAGTGCTGGCGAAGTAGTTTGTTTTAGTCTTTTTTTACTCTTTGTGTTTGTGTCTGTTGTTTATGTGTTCATGGGCCTCGAGCCTCCTATTGAAGACAAATAAGTAAATAAATAAATATCCTATATCGACCGGCATGTCTGAATACGCGTCATTTAACTGAGAATGTTTTTTCAAAGTTTGAAGCTAAAACAGACGTTCGGGTAATGCTTTAGCACTCCGAAGCTGCACGCTCTTTTAGGCTATTTTTAAATCTTAAACACCAAATTAAATAAAAATTTTAACTGTGTAACTTCGCCAGACAAAAACAGCGGTGCTAGTAGTGTCTGTCCAATTATTGTACAATATTTTTGTTACTTTTCGTAATTTATAAAAAAAACACCAAACTTTTGTCCGTATAAAACTTTAACCTCAATCCAACACTGATTGTTGATTTTTTTATCAGAAAATTGGTATACATATTACTCCTGCCCTGGGGAACATTCACACAAATTTTGGTTTTTCTGCGATTTTTTCGAGTTAAACTTCGTACGGGACATACGGGACAGCCAGACAAACAAACGGATGGGTAAATGGGCACTGATTGATGCATCCTATTAGAACTGTTGCATAACAATGCATAAATTCTAATTTTAATATGGTGCATTATTTACGCTAAAGTAGATCTGAGTTTACAAATAAACAAGCCGGTGGGCGAGCTGGCTTGCGAGCTGCAATGCAAAAGACATCTGTGCTACGTACAGCTATTGCTATCGATAGTCTGTCAGCAGACGGCGGACAGACGCGCAGACACAGCCACAGACACGGTGCCTGAGAATAAGAATCGTTTATAGCTTGCAGCTCGCGAGTCAGTGAATGGATTAACTAGTGTCACCTGTTAGATAGAAGGGCGCGTCGGCGAGGAAGTCTATTGCGTTGACGACTTCCAGAAACGTCCAACTGCCGTTGACATCGAGTAGACGAGACATCTCTTCCTCGGAAGCTAACTCCATAATGACAGCACCACAATGTTCTCTAATGTCTTTCGATCAGTAGAGCTCAAAATAGACTGCTTCGGTCTATGGTTGACTTGATAGAAACAGCGTGCAACAAGCTGTACTGAATATTGGCACGTGTCAAGATTATTCCTGCAGATTAAATTGTTTTAAGCTGTCGATTTTCGCCGACTTCTTGCGCATGCAGTTTTTGTGATTTTGCTGCAGACGTGCGAGTGTTGTAAATATTTGTCGTGCAACAAGGATGCAACAACCTGTACAGCAAATCGTCTAAATTTTTTTGACACGTTGAGATATGATTTGCTATCCAACACGTCCACCCCAAATCGAATTAGTGATGTTCCGGTTTCTGGGCGATACTGTTTCACTGAAGCCACACCTGCGAACGCCGAGACGAATCAGTTTTCCGGCGACTATACGACGCCTTCGAGACGTGCACGAATCGGTTCCACGTATTATAAAGGCTCCGTGTGTGGCACTCCTGCTTCGACGCTCAATATCTGATATTGACGGCCGGTGACGTAAGCCTTATAGGCGAAACACAGCGGCAGCAGCAGCAACCGTCAGTACTGGGACTCGGGCGCTAAATTCGAACAGATATTCGAATAAACAACTGCAACAGCAACGATATTTAATTTGCCAAAAAAATTAGGAGGCCTACATAACGCATAAAATATCATTCATTCTATCCATCGCACCCACAGGCTGCCGAAGATTCGGCAACAGACGTCAGTAAGTAAGAAAACGTAAGAAGGCGCGATTAAACATTTAGTCTGCGCGCGTGAGTCGAAATAATGACGACAATCGGTTTCAAACATTCGAAGTTCGAAATATTTAGTTTGTCGTACGCGCAGCCCTATAGCAACTGTTCACTGCTGGCCTGTTTTTTCATCTTCTTGTCATGTGCTGCTTGATATCATGAGATTCTGATCTCCCTGCAGGAACCCGACTTCAGACAGTCGTAGAGGACTGGACGTAAAAAAGCAACGACCCGGGGTTCTGGGGGACGGTAGTTACTGAATTATGGATGACGATAAAGCACAGGACAAATTCGGCTTACACGCTCCATCAACTTCAATTCATTTATTGGTCGTTTAAACCCAAACTCCATCACTTTTATTAATAAAAATTGTCAACTTTTTATAAAACTATAACTTAACGTAATGTTCTGTAATGTCAAATATGTCAACAATTTAAATTGTTAGGTTATAATGTTTTTTTTTTATTTTAAAATATATCTTTAAGCGTATAACTCGTCATTAAAAAACGGACATAACGACTTTTCTTTTCGTATACAGCCTAAAATCCATCATTTCAATCTGCTGTGGAGTGTGAAATTGTGTGCAACAAGTCCTACAAAAAGTTGTAGGCCATTATAGAATGTCATAACTTGACGAAACTAGAGGTTTTCTAAATAAGCCGTCTTCGTCGAATCTTAGGGGTAACGCAAAGTGACCGGCTACGGAATGATACGATACCATAGGCCACTGATGCATGGAACAGCCCACTATTGGAAAAACGGGTCCAGTGGAACCGTCTTCGTTGGTTCGGCATGTTTGCCGAATGGACGATTCCTGTTTGCCAAAAAAGCTCTTATGGGCAGATCGCCCGGACAGCTGGAGTTGCCCACCCAACGCGCTAAAGAAACTATAGAAGGATCAGTTATTTCAGTATTGACATTTATATCATAAAATTGCTTTACAGTTACTTTACATTCTGCAGTTTTTTTGATCTCGTCGTATGCATTTGTTTTTATAACAACTTTTCTTTTTATTTGCACGGACTACTTTCGATCAATTGTATTGTAACTTGTTGCGGTCTGCCAACTGTGGTTATTAAACGAATGATGATGATGGTGGTGGATCAGGTCGCTGCCGACGTTTCGACTCATCTATACTATGGCCCTCTAAAATAGGACTAATCTAGAGGGCTGTGTCTATACCCAGGCGCCTCTACCATGACCCCCTGACGACGGCCGCTAGCATGACAGCTGAGCGCAGCGCATGGCGGGGGTTGCGGTACGACATCACCGGCATCAGCCAACGTCGTGATCATTCAAGCGAGCGCGCACATCCAGATGTCACGAGCGTCGAGACAAGCGCCATCCGACCCGATCCGATAAAGTGTCAAGATGATATCGCTTTGTCGTATAGGTCTTCTTCAATCGTTTCATGGACTCGCTGTAAGCCTTCAACAGTTGCTTCAACAGCTGCACGATAAATCGGAGTAAGTTGAGTTTGGGCTTGTAGCCGAACTCTCGTCAGTACACCATGTACACAGGGCTGGTCGAGCTACGTATGCGGTTCAGAGGCAAATCGTGATGCGGCGAGACCGTTGAGACGTTTGCTGCAGTTGTTTCTCCAGTACAGCGATTTCCTAGTCCAATCTACATTGAAGAAACCTAGCATAAAACCAGATCTGGCACGTGAGTGGAGCGGAGCCGGCTAATTTTCCGCTCCGCTCTCAAGCCTATTTCTGTGATCACCTCTTCACACTCCCGACTTTTCGCTCTGCCTCGCTTCGTTTTTCGTTCACGCGCTTGATCTGCATAAAACATGATTTCTAAACTGTAAGTGTCCACTAGATATGCGTCTATTCGGAGAAAAAGACCCGTTAATGCACCTATAAAGTTAATATATGAGCATGCAGTAACCGTAAGCTTTTTTCACGTCCGGTGTTGTCCCGATGTTGTCCCGAGCTGTGCATTGGCCATCTGCGAGAGAACAAGCACGGCATATAACGGTCACTGAATTATGAAACAAAGCCGTCTCGTGCTGTCGTAAAAAAGAAAGAGTCCCGCACTCGACACGAGCATTTGGGCCGAAGCTGATCCCGGTCTCAAGGGCAGTCAGCTCGCAGGTGACGTATATCATAATACTCGACGGTATTTAGACTGTCGATGTTATTTTCCCCCGGGTCCATGTTTACCTTTTCATGCAGCATGCAGAGTGAACGCGCTATCGTTCGTTTGATCACGTTTGAGTGCAGCCGTTGAGATATTAATTCGTTATACCACTGCCGACATAGTGCTGCAGATATGCAATACGGGTACGATCGCGGAATACTTCAGGTTGAGTCGTGGTGCATAAGAAGTACTTTATACGTGAAAGGCAATTTCGTATTCAATGAGTTAGTTTATGTTAAACGATTAAAGAGGTGTGAGAAGATTTAGGTATACATGACCGCAGTCAAACAAATTTTATATCAGTTGGAGATAATTAATATAAGACAGCTACGCGGTGACATTAAATACACTCGCCCCCGACCTCACTGCTTACGGCGATTTCGTAATGAAAATACTTATATCAAAGCATGCAGATTCAATTGTTGTAAGATGTCCTCATTTTTGTATGCGTTCATTCTAAATATTATATATAAAAAACTGCAAACAATTTATTGAATGTTGTATAAGCGATGATGTAAAACAGCAAAAAATCCAAAGTATAAGCACGAAGTAATGTATTAGCTTAGACATTTAATCTGTCCTCAGTAGCCAGATAAAAATGTCTAAGTTAATACATAATGTTCGCGCTTATACTTTGGATTTTTGCTGTTTTACATCATCGCTTATACAACATTAAATAAATTGTTTGCAGCTTTTATATATTATATATTTATATGTTATATATTTATATAGATGTCTCTGGAACCGATGAAGATAGCGACAAAATATAAACGGCGTAGACGAGAACGATCTTTTCGGCGTTGAACAAAAAAATTTGGTGAACTTCGGTCCACTAAGAACAAAGTTATAAGCGCTCATGTTGACCATACCCTAAGTCGACAATGCGCGTTCGGCGTATGCCAATGCATTTGAGTTCGGGCCACGTGACATTGGTGCCGGGAAAATTTTACCCCCTCCCCTAATTTCCCCTTAATCGGACATAGGGCGCCGGGCGGACTCACGTTGGGCTTTGCCCCAAATTTCCAGTTGTTCTATGTTATCGTCAATTCGTACGTAGGACCATAAAATGAATCCACGTGCCAAATTTCGTGCAAATATACGCAATAACAAGCGAGCTATAGGAGATAAACTGAATTCAAGATGGCGGCCGCGCCATCTTGAATTTATTACTATTGCCACTTTTGGTCACAATGGCCTATTTCCTGTAGTAACTGGCTACACTGCTGCAAAATTTCATTAATCTATTTCAAACGGCAGCTGAGTTATTAGTGTTTGTGCAAAAATTTAAGATAACGGCCGCCGCCATCTTGAATTATTATTTTGTAACGCCGGACCACCCACGAAGCCCGTTTGCGGTTCTAAATTTGCCCTCCAAATTTTGCGTTGATCGAGTTTATACTTTTCGGGATATCGCGATTTGAAAATTTCACAAATTTGGTTTAAAATGCCTATTCAGGCCCCCCAAAATTATGTTTTTGGGGAGTTTTGACCCCTAAACTTTACTTTTTATCATCGAGACTCCCAAAAGGCACTTCTTTGCGTTTTGAGCCCTTATTGGTCGTGATCTGGAAGCGACGCAAAGAGTACAAAAAAAGAACCAAAAGTAAGCCAAAATTCATCATTTTCGCAGATCCCCTTCCCGTTTTCTCACATCAACCAAATTTTGCATGAGGGGTCGTATCCCGGATATTTTTCTTGGTTTTGAGTTTTAGAAAGATCGGTTAAAAAATGTGGGAGCAGTGAAAGGTCGAATTTTTGGCTTTCCCATTGACTTGGCACATCGCTTATACAACAGCTTGTTCCTATCGCACAAGCCGTGATCGTAAGTCAGCTTATATTCCTTTAATCTTATATTGCATATTTGCCGTCTGTGCATTTTATCCAGTTTTTTGTACGGTTTTGTCGTTTCGTATGCTAATGTCATTGCGCTGCTTTTTAGCATGAAAACGACTGATAAAATCTTTAAAAAATGTGCCGTTAGACCGTATTATTTTAGTCATTCCTGTCTTTGAAACACAGTGGCTGAAAATTTTCCGTTTTGACGTTTTTTTCACCCTACCGCACCGCAAAAAAATAAGCCGTAAGGCGCTGACGTTTGACAAATTAAGAAGTCTTATAGGCCTACATGTGCATACGAATGCTGACGGTGAGATTGGAGATGCTCGCAGACAGACAAACAGACAAACAGACAGATGGAATTTGCTGGGAGTGGTGACGGAGGGTGACAAATTGCTGTCACGACCAAATGACATCTAATCGTACAGTCACTGTTGGCAGCGTCGCGGGACCGGACAGGTAGGGAGAGGAATTCTTTGTCGAAAATTTTACTTTTAAAACTACAACATTTGGGGCTGAAAATGATCCATTTAAAATACTAGAAAACAAATTTACATTTCCAGCACCCATTTGTTTAAAAATGACAGTTATTTGTCGGAAAACTTTGACTTCAGCCTCCCCAAACTTTTTTTGACCCACATAGCCGTAATTATTAGTCAACCTGAATAAACTTTGAAATCGATGTCGGTGTGATTACCCTTCCTTTTTTGTCCTTCCAATACATCCATTTTTATACGTTTTTCACCCGTTTTTTCTTTATCTTTTTTTCTGCTACCATGCATTACTAGAACTATTTTTACATTATTGTATTTGTTGTGAAGAAAACTTTTTATATTTTATTGTATTTCGCCGTATTTTGGTCATAACTACGCGAACATCGCGCATTAAGCAGAGCCTATTAAACAAAAATTGCATTGTAAATTTAACTTTTCTGTCTTGTTTTTGATTCTTATTTCTTTCTTTTTTTCCGCATTTGACCTATATCTTGTTGCTTTTTTCCACTACTTAATGCAGCTAGCAAGTCTGGGAAAACGTTCGTTCGCTGTAAGCTCACCACTCCATTTGCACGTAAAATAATTCTACCGTCGGACAGGCCTATCACCGCTGCGCCATAAGCGTCGGTTTTGAGGCAGCGTCTGAATGTTTCCTGTTGCGTCGTTCATAATTATCCGGACCTACTAATTTGACAAGCCTTCACTGACGTGGCTTGTAGAAATGATGCATATTATCCAGGCGAGAGACAAACCTGTTTACTTGTGTTTAGTCTATGATGATGATGATGATGACGACGACGACGATGACGATACCGATCATGCTCTTACCAACTGCAGACCCCAATATGCAAAATAAATGTACAAAACATTAGTTTATACACTTGTTAACGGCAACATTTAAGGACTTGCACATCGAAAACAGCCAAAATTACAAAAGGTGATATTGCCCACATCACACTGACTGTGTGTCAATGTGCTGCTGAATAATATCACCTTTTGTAATTTTTGCTGTTTTCGATGTGCAAGTCCTTAAATGTTGCCGTTAACAAGTGTATAAACTAATGTTTTGTACATTT